>OIYD01001630.1_pt1 | contig 12674 bp, 16 predicted proteins | sample 1588141 | NCBI WGS metagenome assembly OIYD01 (sample SAMN03283259) | human gut metagenome | biome: human-associated habitat; material: feces | host: Homo sapiens | place: USA | collected 2013
GCATGGGGGCTTGCAACTATAACTGTCCTTATTGTAAGCGTGATGGACAGTTTAAAGGAAACGGTAATTCTATCCTCAACGCCTATGATGTTGCAATGGATGAGATTTTTGGTGTGATAGATAAACATGTAGCTGCCGGTCATAGGATTAGGCTTTCCGGCGGTGATCCGTGCATGTTCCCGGCCGAAAGTCTGCAGATTGCCAAATACTGCTGGGACAAACACGGACAAAAAATATCACTGGCGCATAATGGCAGCTCACCATCTTTAATCAGTTCCCTACTACCATACCTGGATTATGTTGCTATAGATTTTAAGGGCGCAACCCCGGAGGAAATCGCACGGCGCAGCAACACTCTTGTCAATCCGGCCAGCATTGGCAATATCATGCAGATAATTGATATGTGCCAGCAGACGGGAGTACTCGTTGATATAAGGACGGTTATTTTTGGGGATACGGATGAGGGCAATCTGGACAGTATCGGCCGCAAGCTTTCCGCTTACAATAATGTGTTTTGGACACTCCGAAAATACAATCCTGTAATAGGATGCGACTTTCTGCCGGCGGAAAATGATACCCTAGTTATGGCAGACCGGTTAAGCAATACATACAACATCCCCGTAGGATATAGGGACAAGTGGACCGGATGCAATTTCTATATAGCCTCACAGTTCACACTTGCGCACGCAATATAATCTATTTATAATCATATATATAAATTCCGCTTATGAGGTGTGTAATGGACATAGACAAAGTAGTAATCAATTATTTTAATAGGACTAATAGTCTTTCCTTGACTGCTAATATGGCAGGTATAAGCCCCCAAAAAGCAAGAAAAATACTTATAACTGCCGGTGTCTATGAAACCAATCTTTCGCACCAAATAGATTCAGCTCGCAAGAAGGGACTTTCGGATTCCGAAATCAAGAAGCTGCTCGGCATATCAGACAAGGTATTTTGTTCAAACGTTCCATATATAAAGGGAATGTATAATACCTCAACTCCCAGTAAAAATGCACTGTCAATACGGCGGTGCCGCCAGAAGAAAAATTAAAGAGGGGATCGCTCCCCTCTTTTTTATGCTTTTATTTCTACCTTATGTACCACCGTATTAATACCAACGGCAGCAAACCTCTCCTGCGCTTTTATAGCCTCTTCCTGCGTCCATGTGTCTGCAACTGAATTAACATATATATATTTATGTTCCGTGTTCTCATGAGGCTCAGAATGTGTCCAGAATGGCACATAACATATATCCAAGTCAACAACTCCATTAATTCCGTCAACACGCCCTCTGCTGGTATACTGCCAGCCGAAAAGCTGCTGCATAATCACAGGCTTGTAGCTATCTACCGGAGGATTGTCCGACAGTGAATAATAACCGCTGTGCGGATACCTGGCTATCCACATTGGACAGGAAAAAGCGGTAGTGTCAAAAACTTTTTCCTCGTAAAAGCTTTTCCCGGTATATATGCCATATTCCAGCCCGGCGCCTGTAAGAATGTCGGCCTCTGTCTGTATCAGGCCCGTTAATACGCCTTTGCTGAGAGCACGCAAGGATTTATCTTCCACGTCTATCCATACGCGGCAGGTGAGGCCGTAAGAGCGTAACAGGGCTACTACTTGCCGCGCCTCTTCCGCAGCCTGTGTTGGCGTCAGTGCATACATATACTTATACACTTCAATGGGGATACCGTTGGTTATGCATCCCGCCACATTTGCCGCAAACTGATAGTCTGCTTTACCAGAGCGCCGCACGCTACGCAGGATTGCAAACTGGCATCCGGCCTCTTTCACTTTCACCCAATTGATAACACCCTGGTTGTCGCTCACATCTATTCCTTTATACATAATACCTCCTGCTTATTTCCCTTTGTAAAACCGCTTCCAAAGTTCGGAAAGCTTTTCCCATCCATACATTGCTACAAAAGCAACGATAAATCCGGCCAGTATGGCCGCAATGATCATATACCAGATGATAACCTGCTGGATGTACTGCATATACGCCATGAAAGCCGTTACCGTAATGCCTATGGACAAAACCAGAACCAGAATATCGGTAGGCAGTTTAGAAAGAACACCTACACCCTTAAATACCTGGGTTATGAGAGAAACGATAAAGGCCAGAACCCCAATTACTGCAATTAAAAGTGTCATGTTAGTTAAAATTGTTTCCATGATTATTTTCTCCTTCTTTGATTGGGAGCTCTTTTATACGCTCCCAGATTTCCGTCCCTGTACCATTACCGCCCAAATTGTGGTAGCTGGTATAGAGGTATTCAATATTTTTCAATTCACCCAGGGTTATATATCCCTGGGTTATGTAGTGCCGCCCCGCCTGAAAGAGACGGTCATGGAGTATGGCAAGAACGCCTTGCTTTATTAATTCCTGCTCGTCCACTCTCTTTTTAAGTTTGCGGTAAGCCCAGGCAAATACCCCTGTTACCGCCGTAAATGCACATTCCAGCCAATACTTCACAATAAAATCTTTCATGCCGTCCCCCAGATGTTAAATTGCGGGAGTGTATTCCTCCCCGGTAATCTCCTTGTACTCTGCTTCTGTAATCCATTTTCCGACAGCGGAATTTACCCGGTCAATATCCCACAGTTTCCGCTTGTAATAGTTTTTTACCTTTTCAAAATTTTTCGACATTATGTATACCTCCCTATAAAATTACAGCTCAACACCGGTTTCCATTGCCAGATAATCAATATCGGCGGTGTTCTTTTCGGTTCTGGCTGCCACGATTGCGACCGCAGGTACTTTCTCCAGCGTAATTGTAACGATATCTGCCCGCACTTCCCGGAATCCGCTCTCGGTTGTTACATCTTCGGTTGTGTAGTCCACTTCCTGCAGCACGTCCGGCGTATAATCCATGCCGTCAAATTTGGTGTAACCAGCATATCCTCGCAGTAGTACATCATCCTCAAAATAACGGAGAGGGGAAAGCTTTGCTGAATCCTTAAAATCTGTCACCAGATTATCCAAGCCGTTTCCCGGCACATTAATTTTCAGGATATTACCGGCGCAGGAAACGCCGATTACTTCCATTTCAGAATTATCAGAAAATCTTAATTTGTTCATATATGGTTCTCTCTTTCTCCGGCTTAAGGCTGCCGGGGCCTTTTTACAATAAAACGTAGATATTTAACGGTTAAAATTTACCTCGTAAAATCAGAATTTAGGTGGCTGCCGGTTCGGGACAACCTCTGACGGACGGCCTGGGTATAAAAAGGCAGGTGCGGATACAGTTTACCCTTTTAACAATCTGGCGGCATACCATTTGACGCATTCATGGGATAACCTGTCTCAAGGCCCCAACAACATGTATACGATAACTATTAACTTGCCGGCCTGCAAAGATGCTTTATTATTCCTATCTGCACGGGTTAACGGTATTTCTGCTGACGCATGGGCACACACGCTAAATTCCGGGGACTTATCCGCCGTTGAGATTGGACGTAAAGGTGCAGGGCTAAAAGTCAATTTTGCTACAACTATGATTTGCTTGTTGGTTACATCCAACAACGGATGCAATGTCACCTTTACGAGCAATGATAATGATTACCAATCTGTCAAAATTGCAATGCTACTTGAGCCTTAAAGCCCGCTTTACGCTTTAATTATGGAACCCGTAACCAAATATATTTTGCCCCGGGGCTGCACGTAATAGCTTGCCCCCTTTGCCCCCACGGTGATTGTTATTGTCCCATTATCGACAGATAATATGGATGGGTGCTGATGATTACCCGGGACTCCTCCTGGAGCTATACCTACCACAGTATCCGCCAGGCCTACATAGTTGTCAGCATTATTATAGACGGATGCCGCAACACGGGACTTAACATAAGCGGGGACAGGAATTATGTAAGTCTTAGGAGATGTCCCATAGGCGGTAAGTTCCCCATAGTCCGCAATAAAATAGATACCACTACCCAATGGGACCCATGCTGCATCCGCACCTGCCTTGTACTCTGGGATACCATTATTTACCCGAAACTGATACCCGTTTAAATTCTGAATTAACCCATCAGTTGTTTGCTTAACCTCCGAAAATCCGTCAGCTACACGCTGTTCTAAATCGTTCATGTTCTGACTGGAGAAAGCGTCACCTTCCTTGCTTACCGTCCCTTCTGATCTTTCCACATCGTATATGACTGCCTGTTTCGTGCTCACATTGGTCAACTTCCGGCGGCCCGCATATTCAACCATGCGGTCCGTCCATGTTTTCTTTTTAAATGCCATTAAATCAAGCCTCCTTCTCCGGCGTAAAACTCCCCGGCGTATGCAATATTTTTCTTATTACCGACATATATGTCAAAGCAGTCTTTTTGTATCTGCTCTATAGCGTTGTATTTTTGATAGGAATTAAGCGGGCTTTCCGGCACTTCCGGTGTTGTGTTGCGGTGTGCGTAGTTTCTTAGTCTCTGCACTCCCTGACGTATTCTCTGATAATCGGAAGAACGTGGCTTTTCCCCTACCTCCCAATTATATTTCCCCTCTATGACCAGGGCGGCCAACTCACCTATTGTGTAACTATTTTTTTCTATCCGGTTTAAATCCCGTGCATTGAGCACGCCCTTCTTATTCCGTTCCCGCACGTCCTCCGCTGTACGGTCTGTAACAAACCACGGCAGGTCATATACAAGGGTGGTTTCATATTCACTACGGTTCCCGGCAGCGTCAATCATTTCCACCCACAAATGATAGGTGTTATCTTCCGCCGCCGGTGCATATCCGTACCATTTCCCGTCACGTGACTGGAAAGTGGTAGGGTTACTATTTATGGCGCCAGCAACATACACAATGTCGCTGGGTGCCGCAACAGCTATGTATGCCACATTCGCCACCACCTTTTATTCTATTTCCAGCTCAATAGCTACGCTGCCAGAGGCATCCGCAGGGTTGGGAGAAATAGAAACGCTTTTTATTTTAGGTACAGAGGTATCAATCTTGAAATTCCTGGTAACAGGCGTAGAAAGACCAGCGGCGTCTTTCGCGGTTACTACAAGGACATTATTTCCTTCCTGCCCTGTAAGTTCCTTGTCGAATGCGCCATTTGTTAGTGTAATTGCGCCAACATCTACACCATTGAGTTTTGCAGTTACAGTAACAGGGCTGGACGTTTCGTCGTTTGTTGTACCTGTCAGCCGTACCGTCTTACTATTGGTGATTAATCCCTCAATAGGAGAGGTAAGATTCAGGGACGGAGGAATCGTGTCCACCTTGATTTTTGCTGTCACAGCCGTTGCAGCATTACCATCGTTGTCCTGTGCGTTGATGGTTATTGTGTGGTCTCCATTGGATAATACAGACTGCGGAGTATAAACAAACTGATAACCGTTTGTTATAGCCGTTTTTACCATTCCGGCGCTGGACTCGTTATATGTATTGCTGTCTATTTTTAGACTTACAGTAGATGTTTTTACACCGGAACCGTTTGTCTCGTCTGTGACCTTAAAAGTAATGGGCTGCTTATTGTTGGTGACTCGCGCCCCGTTGGTAGGAGTAACAAGGGAAATAACAGGTTTAACTTTTTCTTTAACCTGTAACCGGAGGCTTGCACCTATGGTTGCGTCTGATGCATCATAAGTTACTACCGTCCCGGCATCGTTTGTTATTCTGACCGTTACCGGATAATATTTTCCGTCTTTGTTAAAACTTGTGATGGACGGAGCTGTTGGGGACGCCGCCCACTTCCCCGCTGCATTTTTACTACAGTTTGTCCATACACCATTAATCGATATCTCGACTTTTGTAATTGCCATTAAATAATCCCCACACTCTCACCGGCTTTTATCTCATTGCCGGAATAATATGTTGTGCGCTGGAAAACGATCTCCACGTCCTCCGCGTCTATAATTATTGATAGTTTCTGGTTAGCCTCCACCGGATTAGGTGTTATAGTAATGCTATTTATTTTAGGTTTGTTCACTTAAATAACACCTACACTTTCATCAATATATAATTCGGTTCCGGTTTGGTAAAAATCACTTGTGTACTTATAATAGCCACGGAGCTGCGCTGTCGAAATATACCCACCTGTCAGGTCCGTCTTGATGCTTTCTATCCCTGCCGCATACCCGCCGCGTCCAGCCAGTGTATTTTCTACCGCAGCCCATTGGCCGGGTTGTTCCCGGTCAGCAAGATACCGGATATTGAGAATCAAAGATAACTGGTAATAATCAAGTATTGCTTCTGATATGACTTTTGCCTGACTGTAGTTAAACAGTGTTCCGGTAAAATTCTTCGCTTTCGGATTTTCTCCAGCCTTAAGCTGCGGCACGGTGGACGTAACCGTGATATCCTGCTTGTTATACTGCTTTCCGTATATGGTTACTGCGGCCGCTTCCTGCAGCCGGAATGTAATATAATTGGTTTTTGCTTCCACAATCTCCCCGGCGCTTATACGCAGGGCAGACACCGGGCTGTTGAACTTCACCTCATTCAGGCCGGCCGGATACGTGGTTTCTTTCACCAGTTCTTTTTCTTCCGTCCCCTCCGTATACTCCGCGAATTTGATGCTTATCTCGCTTATATACGTATCTTGCTTTGTAGCCGTAGAGAATTTACGGTCTCGTCCTATATCCGCCTGTATGAGCCTTACAGGCTTATATATCAACACATCATCCCGACGGGAAGTCTCCGCTGCGGCCCCACAAGCAAACAATACTTCACGGAGGGCCTTACGCCGGGTCTGAATTTTAAGCCAGCCATAAAGCGGTGTTGCCGCCACTTCGTCCGTTACCTGGTAAGGAATGCCTGTACCTGCAAATATATCAGCCAGTACATTCCCGGCAAGCTCCCCGTTGTACACCCTGCCAGCCGTAAAGTCGGTATCATCCAGGAGGCCGATATAATCCGTGGCCTCCATCTTCGCTATACTTTTCTGGCTGCTGGGCGTTGTAAGAAAGTACCTGCCCAGGTATATCCTCTCCCCGTCAACGATTTCATACGGGGCAATGTGCTGCTTTTTCTGCAGGGCCTTGTGTAGCCCTTCGGAATTTGCAAGGTTGAATTCGTTTCCCGTGTCCACAAACTGGAAAGTAAGCTTATTTATTTTAAGGGTATTTGATGTTGGATCCATTTCCTCCACAAGGGAAGCCGATTTAATGTCATTTTCTCCCCAGGTAACGATAACTCCGTAATCAATTCCCCATAGTTTTATGTACCGATATGGTCGTGCCCGCTGAAACTCTATTTCCAGGCGGCCATAATTCTCCACCAGATTCCGGGCGTAATAATCCCGGACATCCGGCTGAAAGCTTTTAAGTGCTATCATGTTGCCGTCCAGGGAATACCACCTTATTTGCATCTGCAGAGGGGTATCACCCACAAAATGGAAGGTAAGCCCTGTACTGGTATGATTTTCAGAAAATAATATAGTCAGCAACGGATTTTTCGCAAAATATCCATTGCTATCTGACAACTCGGAAGTCCAGAAGGGGATTCCCTCTGGTTCATCCGGCAGCTCCGGCATTGTGCCGTCAAGCACAAAATAATCCTGTTCCAGCGTCGCATAATCAGGAAACACGGTATTATCCTTAAGGAGCGTTTCCACCGCGAACGGCTGGTTATCCATTGTTGACGGCGTACTGTCCTGTAATGCGGTTGTGTCCTTTAAATCATATACAACTTCAAAATTTGTTTTCATGTTGGAGACCTCGCGGGCTGTTTCGCTGTCATTTTGCATGTGAAAGCTGAAAACTCAGCTTCCCCATCAAGTATTTTCTTATATTCGTCTGATACTGACGAAATGTAACCGCGGAAAGAATAGGTCCCTGTTCCTGTTGGCAGCACAAAATCATGAAATTCAACGGGTTCAGTCATTTTATTCCAAAATTCGTTATAATCTGAATCTCCGAACGCTGCACTGTCTCCCACTGTCAGTGTAAAGTTATAGTATACGCCGATAAGTTCCCTTTTCAGGTCTCCGTCCTCGGTACGTTCTGCGAACTTGTCAAGGAAGTCCGCAGAACGTTTTAAAGAAACAAGGGGAATGTCAAAGTGAATATTATCCACGGTAATTCCCTGTGTATATACACTCATGCTTTATGTCGCCCCCAATACTTCAATGTCAAGCCCCCGCCGGTTCATTTCCGAAAGTATATCGGAAATAGACAGTCTGGCAAAAGCTTCTCCGTCGTAGATAAGATTTATATTGACTGGAAGTCTTTCCTGTCCGTATCCACTTTCCGCAAGTCCCGCCTTTACCATATCCTTTATTAACCCGGCCGGGGCCTCGACATTAACCTGTCCCCGTGGCTGGTCTCCCAGCATGGCAAGGAACGGATTGCCGCCTCTGATAACGGAACCAGATGCAAGGTGCGGCACGCTTTCCAATACCGCGCTGGCGGCTGCTGGATTAATACTCCGCGTTGATGGGGATGCTTTTGACGTTTTCCCAGTTGTTGAACCAACTTTTTCATAACCACTGTTGAAGAAGTCTTTTACTGCCTGGATAGCGTTTTTTACCCAATCGATAAATTCTTTCAATTTTTCAATTATTGGGCTTAATGCTTCATCAACAATTTTGCTTTTTATCGCGCTGAAAGTTGACGATACTTTTTCCTTGAATTTATCAAACTTTTCCTTTAATTCATCTGTCTTTAGCTTAATTTCGTCGTATTTCTCAATTATTGATTTCTTAAGTTCTTCCAATAATTCGGTGGTTTTTTCCTTGATTTCCTCCCATTTTTCAGTAAAAGCAGTCTTAATATTTTCAATCAATTCTGACCATTTTTCCTGCGTGAACCAGGGAACCACATTTTCTTCCCACCATGTATATAGTGCGGTGTTCTGCCACCACTCTACAATTTCCGCCCATTTTGTTTCAAATGACAGACCAATATTGGAAAATAATTCCGACCATTTTTCTTGTGTGAACCACGGTGAAACATATGTTTCCCACCATTCAGGTAAATTTTTAAGTGGTGCGTTTTCTTTCCACCATTCATCAAGAGAACTCCATCCACTTATAAACGATTCTTTTATTTTTCCGAGTGATTCAGCTACATCTTCTTTAATTTTGTTAAATGCGCCTGCTACATCCCAATTCCAAATAGTATCGTTGAAATATTTTCCTAATTCATCACCCAGAACAAAATTATTTGATTCCTCCCTAAGTTCTCTAATTTTCTCAATGGCAGGTGTTAATTTCACATTCCATCCATCTTCGTTATAATCGTCTGGATTTAAACCATACAAGGCAATGGCAGCGTCATTGCTGGCCTCCTCCAATTTTTTCATTTTTTTCTGGTATAGCTCTACAGATATACGCCCTGAATCTAAATCATCATTAAGCTTTTTCATGCTTTCCGATATTTCTGACGTTGCATTTTCAAAATCCTTCATATTGCTTCCATGTTTTAGAGCATCAAAAAACCCAATTGTTGCTCCTCCACCTACCAAAGCACCATTTAGTGAAAATGCTCCTTGTAAAGCAGGAAATAAATCTTTTAACTTTGAAAAGAAATCAATAATTTTTGACCCAGCAATAATAGCATTCAGGCCAGACAATGCTAACTTAAACGCCATAAAAGCCTCTGCTAGATTGAATACCCAATCAGGAATATCTTTTGTTTCCTCCCCGAATTCCTCAAAGAAATCAGAAATAGCTTTCTTTATGGATTCATAATCCATTTCGCTTATGATTCCGGCCAGGAAATCAAAAGCATTTTGCAGTATTTTCCCCAGGGCCCCACCGATATCTTCCCAATCAATATCATTAACCGTATCGATTATGAATTTGCCGACTTTATGGCCTATTTCTCCCCAGTTAATCCCATCAAGCAAAGCGATAAGCCCATCGACGGCCACATTAATTCCGTTGGCTATCGTCTGCGCCAACTGCTCCCATCGTAGAGTACGCACAAATCCCATGATGCTTGTGGCTACGCCTCTACATCCGGTAATGATTGTGTCAGTAATCAGCTGCCAGTCCAGGCCATCCATAAACCCGTTTATGGTCTCTGCTATGGCTTCCCCGAATTTCTTCCAGTTGAAATTTTTCACAAATCCGTAAGCAAATTCAAAGGCTGTGTTTATCCCCTGGGCAATGGTAACTCCAAGAAGGTGCCAGTCAAGGTTTTCCAGAATGCCATTCAGGAACGTTGCAAGGCTTTTCCCAAGCTTCCGTGCGGTCTCCCTTACTTCGCTCCAATCGATGCTTTCCAGCATGTCATTTATCTTTTCAGCAAGCATCTTACCCAAGTCGTAAAAGTCGGCATCCTGCCACATTTTCTTGATTTTGTCCCAAAAACTTTTAATTCCGCTGTCAATCGGGACTTCCTCAAATCCTCCGGTCGATCCTCCGCCTCCCGCGCCGCCAGTATTTTTATTCAGTACGTCCAGATCGTCGAATTTAGCCAGGGCCCCGGCTGCTTTTTTCGCAGCTCCGGCAGTCCCGTTTAACGCATCTTTATACGCGTCCTGCACTTCCACAGCTTTTTTCCAGGTGGCATGGCCTGTCATATAGGCAAATAACTGCCCCAGCGCATTAACGGCCCTATTTACCCAATTAATGAGCTCAATCAGATATGGCACTACGGCCTGTATAATCGGCGCGAATGCTGCAGCAAATGAATTTTTCAAGGTCCCCAGGGCATTTTGCAAATCCCGTATGCTCTGCTTATACTCTTCCGAATACTTTTGCAGATTTTTTAATCCGGCTTTGGCGCCGGAAACCATTGCATTAAAGCCCTTTGTAATCCAGTTAAAAAAAAGCAGTGATAGAGCTATTCCCTTAAATCGGGAAGCCAAAGTACTCATAAGGCCGCCAGTTTTCTTCCCTTGTTTATTGATGGAAGAAAAAGTTTTCACCGCAGCGCTGCGTATTTTGCTGAATGCATTGCTAAACTTCTGCTCTACATTCTTAATAGTGGGAAGGAGCCTGGAAGCGGCTTTCTGCATCCGGGAAAAAATCTCCTTCGTGCTGCCCTGCTTCTTGAGCATTTCATTCAGCTTCGCTTTGCTCTCTTCCAGCTTCCCGTTGAGCTCGTCAACCTTCTGTGAAGTTTTTTCAAACTCTGTTGACATACTGCCGGGCACAAATGCTTTCCCGGCTGATTCAAGGCCAGATAAGCCATCCCGCAGGTGATTCACCTGCTGGTCTGCCAGGCTGATTTCATTCACCAGTTTCCGGTATCCCTTAGAGGATGTATCCCCGGACTTTTCCAAAAGGCGCAGCTTCCCGTATAACTTATCTGCGTTGGCCTCTGCCTTTTGCAATTCCTTCTGCATTTCCTGGTATTCGTATGTCGGGACTTTTGCTTCCTTCATACTTTCCATTTTTGCTTGCAGCCGGGAAATCTCGGTCTCGGTCTTTTTTATCTCATTGCAGAGGCGTAGGATCTGACTGTTGGCATCCCGTGTCTCAAATTGTGTGTTGATTTTAAACGTTCCGGCGTATGCCATGCATCAGAATCACTCTCCCGTTAACTCCCGGAATGCTTCCAGGGCTTTTTTCTTTGCGGCCGCTTTGCGCCTCCGCTCGTCAAATGCATCTATTTTCTGCTTTTCCTCATCCGAGTACTCCGCTGCCTGCGGCTTGTTATCCAGCGCATAAATGGCTTTGGCCCGTATGTATGCCGTCCGCTCTTCCACCGACATTTTCCCGGTAAGCTCCTTCCCACGTATGTCTGCCACGCGGGTATATGAGCACTCTTCCAGGTTCGACAGCAAGGCCATAAATGCCCAAAAATGTACTTTTTCCTGGTTAAGGTCAAGTCCATATTGATGCTTGAAAGCTGCCCATATACGCCATTGGTCAACCTGCCAGTCTGTAACCGTAGTCTTGTCCTCTTTGGCCTTCTGCAGGTTGTCCGTGTACCAGCCGTAGAGAAACCAAATGATAGCGTCCAGGGCCTCTTCAACTGGCGGCTGCGTTTCTGGAAAAAGAAGGTCAATAGAAGAGTCTATTTGCTCTACCGGGGATAATTCCCGATCGGAAAGCGCCATCTGAATCAGAATCCCCGTTTGAAAATCGCTATCAATCGGGTATCCCTTCCATTCTTCCGGCAGCGGATCCAGCAGTATGTTATACTTCTGTTCCACTTCCATAATCTTCTATTAACTCCACTTTGGTTCTCTGTTTGGAGCGTGCTCCCTTCCTGTTACGGCTATACTTTCGGTTAATGTGCTGTCCGCGCTCTTCGAATGCCGCATTGATAAAAGGAATCATTTTTTCTACAAATTCCATAATGCAGACTTCATCTGGTATATCTACGCCAAATGTCTTTTTGCATGTCCCTTCGCCAAACAGTTCATCGATTTTATCTCTGGCCTTTTTGCACAGTTCCACTCTTTTGCTGGCCGTTTTTGTCATTGCATCAAGCGTTAATTCCTCGCCCTCTTTCTGTTCGATAAAGGAGGTGAGTTCGTCTCCGCCTTTCCCGAACCAATCAAAAAACTCTGTGAAACGTTCAATAAATGTAGGGTCATTGATAGATATTGCTGCGGTGTCTCCGGCCTCATTAATTGTTACCAGACGGATTCCATCGTCAAATTGTTCGATACTGCCGATTACTTTACTCATTTATTTTCCTTTCTTAACATCTATACCGAAACAGGGGCACGACGGTATAGAACGCACCCCTGTTATATTAAGTTGATAACCTTAATACCTGATTTACGCCGGAAGCGTCTTACTCCATGTGTAAGTCCCGTCCTCGGC
>OIYD01001634.1_pt1 | contig 12648 bp, 8 predicted proteins | sample 1588141 | NCBI WGS metagenome assembly OIYD01 (sample SAMN03283259) | human gut metagenome | biome: human-associated habitat; material: feces | host: Homo sapiens | place: USA | collected 2013
CAGGATGTGATGGTATAGAGTTTATCTCTTATAATATCATGGATTATGCTATTAGTTATTCAAACCAATTCACTCAAAATCAACGTGAACGTATCAGACATGTCTTATCCTATAGTCCTCTGATACCCGGACCGAAGAAAGGAGACATTGATACCCGAGCGCTTAATGAAGGACCTTTGGATTTACCAATACGCACTATAAAATAACAAATTGAATATAATTGAAAAGAGGTGAACCGCTTAGCGATTCACCTCTTTTTCTATCCTCAATATCTTATCCAATGTCTTTTGAGCTTCTGTTGATGGGAAACGCAGAATCACTTTCTGCAAAGAGTTACGCGCTTTCTCATACCGGGTAGTAAATAACTTCGATAATCCATCCCGGTAGCGGGCATACTGCATTTTAGTGGGAGAAGAAAGTTTTTTATAATCCGTCTCTAACTTTTTTTTCTCCTGTTCTGCTGTCAAATAATAATAGTTTCCTAAAAAGATATTAGCCGCCAGATTATCCGCCTCAAGTTGCAATATTTTTTCGTACATACGCAAAGCATCTTTCTCCTGCCCGCGACATACCTGCATTTCTGCGCAAGCTTCCAAACAATCTACATTATTAGGAGCCTTTTGCAGTAATTCCTTGTAAAATAAATAGGCTTTGTCGTAATTCCGATTCTTTTTATAGGCAAGCGCTAATTCTGTAGCCAGTTTGGAGCTAATTTCACTGTTCTTGTCTACATTCGTCCAATAATACATTTCCGTACGGTCTATATTCAGAGCGATAGTCTGCCGGAAATAGCTCACAGCCTGCCCATTCTGCCCTGCCTCAATGGCAGCAGACACTTTTTGTAACATCTCATCAACCGACTGCGCATTCAGCACCAGCGGCAATAAAAATAAAGAGATAAGAAAAATAGTTAAGGTCCTCATAATCCATCTGATTGCTATTTAGTTCGTGACACACAAAGATACAATAAAAAAATAAAAAATGTACCTTTGTTCGCGAAAAGAACAATCAAATTGATAAAAGTGTTTTTATACAATGACAGATAAAAAAAAATCCTCCGTAAACAGACGAATATTACAGATAGCCATCCCATCGATTATATCGAATATTACCGTTCCGCTACTGGGACTTATCGATGTCACGATTGTAGGACATCTCGGTTCTCCGGCGTACATTGGAGCCATTGCAGTAGGGGGAATGTTATTCAATATTATCTACTGGATTTTTGGATTCCTACGCATGGGAACAAGCGGAATGACTTCACAAGCGTACGGTCAGCATGATTTAAACGAAATCACCCGGTTACTACTACGTTCTGTTGGAGTAGGATTATTTATAGCACTTTGCCTGTTGATACTCCAATACCCTATCTTGAAACTGGCATTTACACTGATACAAACCACACCGGAGGTCAAGCAACTGGCAACAGCCTATTTTTATATTTGTATCTGGGGAGCCCCAGCCACATTAGGGCTTTATGGATTCGCCGGCTGGTTTATCGGGATGCAGAATTCACGTTTTCCCATGTATATCGCTATTACTCAAAATATTGTCAACATTGTAGCCAGTCTATGTTTTGTCTACTTATTGGACATGAAAGTGGCAGGAGTGGCAACAGGGACTTTAATTGCCCAATATGCAGGTTTCTTTATGGCTATTCTGCTATACATGCGTTACTATAGTGCGCTTAAAAAACGAATCGTATGGAAAGAAATCATACAGAAACAAGCCATGTACCGTTTCTTTCAAGTCAACCGGGACATATTCTTCCGTACCCTCTGCCTTGTTATAGTCACTATGTTTTTTACTTCTGCAGGGGCCGCCCAAGGAGAAATCGTATTAGCCGTGAACACCTTGCTCATGCAATTATTTACTTTGTTTTCGTACATTATGGACGGATTTGCTTATGCCGGTGAAGCACTGACCGGCCGTTACATTGGTGCCAAAAACCAAACAGGCTTACGTAACACAATACATCACCTTTTCTATTGGGGATTCGGTCTTTCACTGGTATTCACGATTCTCTATGCAGCTGGCGGAAAAGAATTCCTAGGATTACTAACCAATGACACTTCAGTAATCAGCGCTTCAGACACTTATTTTTACTGGGCACTCATTATTCCGTTAGCCGGTTTCTCCGCTTTCTTATGGGATGGCATTTTTATCGGTGCCACTGCTACCCGGCAGATGCTTTACTCCATGTTAGTTGCCTCTGCCAGCTTCTTTGGAGTCTATTACGCTTTCCATCCCCTTTTAGGAAATCACGCCCTGTGGCTAGCCTTTCTCATTTATCTTTCATTGCGGGGAATTGTACAAACCCTTTTGGGAAGACAAATAATGAAAAAAGTAATCGTATCCCGGTGAGGCTATCCGATAAATTATCTCTATATTTGCGGCAAACAATAAAAAGCAAAAGGTATGGCAAAGTATAAAAGAATCTTACTAAAGCTTAGTGGAGAGAGCTTAATGGGCGAAAAGCAATATGGCATTGATGAAAAAAGACTGGCAGAATATGCTGAACAAATCAAAGAAATCCACCAGCAAGGGGTACAGATTGGTATCGTTATCGGAGGAGGCAATATATTTCGCGGACTAAGCGGAGCCAATAAAGGTTTCGACCGCGTGAAAGGAGACCAAATGGGAATGTTGGCTACTGTAATCAACAGTCTCGCTCTAAGTTCTGCTCTTGTGGCTACCGGTGTAAAGGCACGTGTGTTGACAGCAGTCCGGATGGAACCTATCGGTGAATTCTACAGTAAATGGAAAGCTATCGAATGTATGGAGAACGGCGAAGTGGTCATTATGTCCGCTGGAACGGGAAATCCTTTCTTTACTACTGACACCGGTTCTTCACTTAGAGGCATAGAAATCGAAGCAGACGTTATGCTGAAAGGTACTCGTGTAGATGGCATTTACACGGCTGATCCCGAAAAAGATCCTACCGCTACCAAATTCGACGATATTACATACGATGAAGTACTGAAACGTGGTTTGAAAGTCATGGATTTGACAGCGACTTGTATGTGTAAAGAAAACAATCTGCCAATCGTCGTATTTGATATGGACACAGTAGGCAACTTAAAGAAGGTTATCAGTGGAGAAGAGATAGGTACGTTAGTACATAACTAATTTTTCACTACCGATATTCATTTGTCTATCAGATGATACTCTACTCTGATAAGACATTGATTATTCATTTAGAAATAAGAAGTGCGAATTTTGCAGTATAGCTTTAACCAAAACTAATCCTGTAAAATTCGCACTTTGTTTTTCCTCTCAAATATTATATAGAAACAAACAACACCTATTTATCAAAATACTGAATCAAATCATACGCATTAAAATTCAATTCGCGGGCAAAGAAAGATAGATAAGGAAAGAGTTGATAAGAATTATCATAAAGACCTTTATTAGCAGGTTTCGACGAATTGTCCGTACCATCATCATCCTGGTATTTGAACCAATGCCAGCCAACACAATTCTTAGCTTCAAGCAATCCTAATGTAAAATGCTGATAAGCATAAGCTCTCTCGTTTTGTGTAGGGACAGAATATCCGGCTCCCGACTGGTTATTCAGATCAGAGTCCTCCACCCCTTTCGTATAAAACTCACTTACAAGAAACGGTTTGTCCGCCCAATTAGCCCAATCAGCAATCGCTGTTGTCAGTTCAGGACTCCAACGACTATAATAATTGATAGAAATAACATCACAATATTTTCCGGCAGCTCTCACTACTCCTTCCATGTATTTAGGAGTTCCATGTAATCTAGTTCCCAGATAAAGCAACTTATCATCTACTTTCTTCACTGCCTCTTTCACTGCTTTATAATATTTCTCTGCTACAATCCCGGCAAACTCATTATTCAAGTCATCCGTCACACTTTGCGTACCTTTAGAATCCATAAAAGCTTTCGCCGCAACATAAGCCGGATCACTTGAGTTACTGATAGCCAGAAAACGATCCAAAATCCGGGAACTGTTTGAAGAGAAGTTTATCTCATTATCTGAAAAGAAACCTAACACATTAGGATCCCGCAAATAATCTGCGAAAGCACTACCTGCCAAATATGATTCACACCATTCAGCCCATCCATTATAAAACACAAGACCTGCCGCGTTATCATCGCTTCCTCCGGGATAATTATAAGACTTCGCACTCTTGAACTGGCTTAAAAAAGCAAATGAAGGCGCCAAAGTTAACGGACTGCTCGGATTGGAAACATTATGAGTCTGAATCAGTGAATAAGTTCCTGTGCAGAAAGCACCTGTACCGTGAAAGCCGATCTCACTCAATTCACGTTGAGTAGTAGATAACCATTTCTCATCAGCTCCAAACCTGCTATTCCAGGCCGTTTTATTACGACTAGAAGTTCCCTTACGCAAAGAAGTCGCACTACGCTCCAGATGCAGACAACCTTCCGGATCAACCAACCACCAACGTCCGTCTATTTTCTTCGTATAAAATCTTCCCGTAGCCGCCTGTTTCGGAAGTGTAGTCGAACTTCCGTATTTATTAACCGACTCCTGATACGCTTTCAACGTTTTAATAGCCGGCTTATACCCGTCCATATACGCAATAATACGTGTATTCTCTGTTTTCCAACTAGATATAGGCGGATAAGCACTGGAATACTTAACACTGATAGGACGATACATATTGGCATTTAATGACGGAGTATACATCACAGAAGCTCCGGGAGCAGGCAAATCTTCCGGATATTCCGACTCTACATCTCCCCCTCCCATCACTATGTCAGGAGGCATAAAATTAGGATCTTTATCATCATCATCCGTACAAGACACCATAGGAATAGAACTTATAAACAGAAAAGTTCCCAATATAAATAGTTTTTTCATGGTATGTATTTTATTTATTATTAGTTGATTGTTGGTCGAACCAGTCAGCCAAACGATAAGCGTTGATATTCAATTCTTTCATAGCATCAGCCAACGGTTTATAAAGATTGTATTCATTATCTACCAGCCCTTTGTTAGAGTCCAGATTCGAAGGATCTGCCCCTTTTGCTGTCGGATCATTATCCTGATAACGGAACCAATGCCATCCGACACAATTCCCACTTTCCAATAATCCCAAAACAAAATGCTGGTAGGCATATCCACGTTCCTGCTGGGTTTGAACGGTGAAACCTGCCCCTGTTGTGTTTGCCAGCCCTGAATCCATTCCTTTCGTATAAAATTCCGTGATGATGAAAGGTTTTTGAGCCCATTCGCCCCAATGCTTCATGGTCTTCTCACTCGGTGTCCATGCACCATAGTAGTTAATAGCAACGACATCACAATACCTGCCTGCCGCTTCCACAATCTGGCGGATAAACTTAGGTTTTCCATGTAGACGACTACCTAAATAAAGGTGATTGGGATCATACTTCCGAATCGCTTCCGACACCACTTTATAGTATCGTTCCGCTACTACCCCCGCAAACTCTTCCCGATGTTCGTCCGTAATTTGCTGCAAAGTAATACCCTGCTGTTTCAACCAGGATTCTGCATACAATCTTCCCGGATCATTGGGATTCTTCAAAGTCAGATACCCCTCCAGATTCTTCGGCCCGAACGGCAGTTCATTATCCGAAAAATAGCCGATGATATTTTTATCCGTTTTATTTGCGACCAGTTTTTGTGCCATCTCATCGCAATAGGTTTCGAACTCCGGGTCAAAAACGAAAATACACTGATTAGGATATCCCGTATTACCAGGTAACTGATAAGTTCCTCCTCGTTTCTTCCCATATCCACTCATCAGGTTCAGAATGATTGAGCGAGTCAGTACCTCCTTATGAGAGGCATTGTAAGAGGCAATAGCTTCTTCATTACTCCAGGAGCCGGTCCCGGAAAAGCCCAGCGAATGAATCATCCGTGCCGTTCCTTCGATCCATTTTTCCTCCGTACCGAATTTGTCCAGCATTGCTTGTTTATTGCGTTCGGAAGTACCTAAACGTACTCCTACCACCACTTTCTGCAAATGCCGATACCCATCGGGATCAATCATCCACCATCGATTTCCAATACGTTCTACCCTGAAAAATCCTGTAGCCCGATGCCTGGGAGCATCCAAATCACTTCCATACTTATTCACACGTACTTTACCAGTAGGTTTGAACCCATCCAATTGAGCAATAGTACGGGTATCATACTCTTTCCAAGGCAGATTTTTCTGTCCTTTCACCCACGGACGGGCAGTGACCTTAAATGTACGTCCCTGGGCATAACCAAACTGGGATAACAGCAGTAAAAACAATATAACTATACTATTTTTCATCATCTAATATTCTTTTACGATTCGTATTGCATTTAAAATGGGCACAGACTCCACCGCTCCAAAACGAACGACAAGCCCCTTTCCTTGTGAAACCGGAACAATATATTTCTTAATAACCGCACGTTCGGAACCGTATTCTTCTGCAATATTCAGTTGTTTGGCAACAGATACTCCATTTATATCCACAGAAAATACCCGGTTAATATAGTCCTCCCTCACCACATCATTTCCTAAATTATACACCAAAGCCTCTCTTTTATTTTCAGAAGTAAGTTCTGTCCAATACAAATATACAGCATAAACACCATCCGGTACATCTGCCTTAAAAGCTTCAATGCCTACTCGCTGTGTCTGGAAGATAGGATCCTGATCCGTCCCCAGTATATCTTTATCGCTGGCCGGCAAAGAACCGTAACGAGTTTTGTTCGGAGCCACTTCCCCACCAATATATCCCCATGAACCTTCTGCATAAGCCTGTTCGGGTATCCAGCACATCTCTGCTATCCGGTCCTCAAAATAGCGTCGAGCACCCAGTAGTACATTGATTTCCGTAAAGCCATTCTTCACATTGACACATTTAAAATCACAAACATACTGGTCACGATATTCACGTCCCTCCTTTTCAATCACAGCATCCACCACATTCTTTCCGTTTACAAAAGGAATGTCCACGGAAACCACCTTATCTGCTACCGGATATACTCCCAAACTTTTTCCATTCAAAAAGACCTCCACCTTATCCGCGTTAGTATAAACTTTCAGCGGTTGCGTACAACTCTTTCCATCCCGACTGGCTCCTGCCCTATTCTTCCAAGATTTAGAAGCAATATGCAGAACAGGTGACTCTTTCAGATAAGCCTGATAAAGAAAATATCCGTCCTTACGTTCTCTATCCGTACTTACCAACCCTTTATTGTTCACATGAGGCATGGCATTTCTTCTGGCTTCGGAATAAAAATCATTCAAATTCCAGACCATAGCCCCCACGATATAATCCCTCTTTAGAATTTCAGGCAAATAATGTTCATGATAGACAGAGCCAAACTCACAACTAAAATCAAACCGCACAGGCGAAAAAGAATGAATACGAGTATCTACATCCGCCCCATATTCGGTAATAAGCAACGGTTTATGAGGAAACTCCTTGTGAAGTTCTTCCAGTTTCTCTTCAAATCCGTCCAAATTACCACCATACCATCCATTATAAAGATTAAATCCCAATAACATCGGCAATTCAGTAATCCCTGCTTCCTGATAGATTTGGGAAGCAGAATGACAAGGCAACATGGTATAGCGTTCCGAGTTCAGACTTCTGATCTGCGCCTCAACAGCCGAAGCTATTTGATGAAGAGACTTCATATATTCCGCCCGTTCTTTCTTGTTGTCAGGATTAAAGGGAGGACGCAAAAGCACTTCATTCATGTAAGCCCAAATGATGACAGACGGATAATTATGGTTCTGATAAACCATTTCCGTAGCCTGTTCCACACAGTTGTCCATAAACGCCCTACTTTGAGTAATGGCATTTACAATCGGAATTTCAACCGAAGTCAACAGCCCCAATTTATCACACATCTGCATCACAACCGGATCTTGCGGATAATGAGCCACTCGCAGGAAATTACTTCCCATATCCTTACTCAACTGTATATCCCGGATATGCATTTCATCCCGCAAGGCATTCCCCATTCCTTTGTAATCCTGATGCCGGCTGGTACCAATCAATTTCCGATATTTCCCGTTCAGGAAAAAACCTTTTTCCGCATCAAAATGATATTCACGGATTCCCAGCGGATTAACAACGCAATCGAGAACTTCTCCCTTTTTATTCTTCAAACGGCTATACACCTTATATAAATAAGGAGAATCAACATCCCACCGTTTGGGTTGCGCAATAGTCATCAACGCTTCAAAGGCTACATTCTTCTCCCCTGCCTTCACATTCACTTTCTTTGCGGAAAGTGCCACTCTATTGCCGTCTGTATCCAAAATCTCCGTTTCAAGAATCAATGCCTGATTACTTTTCAAAGCATTGGACAAGAATGTTTTTGCACACACTTCCGCTTGAGCGTCTGTTATTCCAACAGTTTTGAGATATACTCCACTGGAAGCATAATGGGTGGTAGACAGTTGCACGGGCGAAGAACACTCACTGCTACCAGATTGCGTCCGGTATGAACATAGTCAGTCACATCAAACGTAAAAGCAGAATAACCACCTTTATGATTCCCTACCAACTTTCCATTCACAAATACATTTGTTTCCTGATTGGCTCCTTCAAAACAAAGATAAACTCTTTGACCGACAATCAGTTCCTCCACTGTCACGGCTTTCCTGTACCAGCCTTTTCCCCGGAAATAACCGGGGATTTCATCTTCTGCATCTTTTGCATTCCAAGTATGAGGAATGGAAACGTCAGTCCAACCGGACACATCAAAGTCAGCAGTGGACGCGTCTCCCTCAAAGAGGGAGAACTTCCAACCATCGTTGATCGTTTGCGTCACACGCTGACCGCAGACCGTGCCGGCAACAATCAATAACAAGCAGGCTAAGATTATTTTTCTATATACCTTATACATACCTAATACCATTATTTCGAGATTGAACGAACTGCACGAATATATCTTAAAGAACTCTTTTTAGAGGTTGCACTGCTCCAAGATATAGGCTTTCCAAAACGTACATAAAATCCATTCACACCATTCGAAGCCTCACGACAAGCCCAATATGTATCTCCTGTAGAAGATGACGCAGCCTCATTCATAATAGTTCCTCCCGCATTGCTGACAACCCGATCCCATGCTGCACGATTGGCTTTTTCAAAATCAGTAATCGCATTCGGATTATCATTTGTTGCATTTGCTACAGTGGTTCCATTATATGTTTCAAACATTTGTTCCAAGTCTTTTCTCCCCGACCAATACCAACCTGTCCCCTTGTCCATACAGAACTTAATGGCAGGCATTTCCGATGCATTTGGTAATGCAGCCAACGCCATAGTATTAGTATATCCATCATCTCCGGATAAATCCACTCCGGTAGAAGCCGGAGAGCCTGCTGTAGACCATGCCAAATTCTCTCTGTCCAACGACATGATTTTCGCTTTACCACGATTAGTTCCATCTACCCAGAACACAATGCCTCCTTTTAACGAACCATTATCCGCAATTACCTGTCCCACCGCAAACTCGGAACTTAAAAATCCTCTCTGTGTAATCGTAACCTCTTGTTTAGGTGCATTCGCTCCGCTTCCGGCTGTTACCGTAGCAGTCGTTACCCGGTTAGAACTATTCAGATTGGGAGATAATGTCCAAAAATAAAGAGTTTTATTTGTTACATCAACATACGCTTTCACCCAAGATTCATCAGTGATATTTATTGCAAATTCCGTCTCATCAGAAATCATTGTGATTACCTCTGATTTTGCTACCGCATCAGGCGTAATAGTCACCGTATTGGTACTCAATTCGAGGGAAGCGTCTCCCTCGGCAGCTACATTTTGATTCACTGTTACCTCCACTGCTTTTGCGGCTGCGCCAGTACCGGCTGTTATTGTAGCAATTGTCGTACGAATATTACCAGTGGTATTTTTTGATTTTGCCTTGAACGTAACTGTTGTGCCTGAAATAGTATATGAAAGCCAGGAATCATCTGCCAACACCACGCTGAATACACTCTTATTGGATGTCAACGTAACATTTGCTTCCGCTTCGTTAGCACCTTCCAATGTCACAGGATTGGGAGCAACCGTCAGAGTTGCCGGCTCTTCAGGATAAGTATAATCACCAATTGTGCGCATACATCTCACAAAACGGTTGGTAGCTGTTTTATTTCCTGCATCAGCACCAGACTTTCCGAAACGTACCCAATAAGCCTTATCCCCTGCTGCATTTTCCGTACTCGACCAATAGCTTTCCCCATTGCCCGAACCGGCAGCCTCGTTTATCACATCACCCTGCAAATCGGTCAACATCTTATCAAATGCCGCACGGGCCGCTTTCTCAACTTCCGTCAACTTATCAGGTACAACCGAAGCAAAATCCGGATCAGCATGTCCAATACCGTTGTAAACATCAAACAACTCCCATAACTCATCACGTGCAGGCAGATACCATCCCTCACCCAACGACTGACAGTATGCCACTGCATCATTTGCAGCAGGAGCAGTAAACAAAGCCGTGTTGGCATATCCATTCACTGTAGAAAGCGCATTATGAGACATCACAGAAGCCTCAAAAGGATTTCCTCCCTGACGTTTTACAGATACAGCTTTTCCTACCATCTTGTCCGAAGGATCCACCCAGAAAATCATACCGATACCATCATCTACACTTTGTCCTACCTTCAAAGAAAGGTCCGGTTCTTTGGAATCCTGTGTAACCGTCACTTCCACTGTATATGAACCGCAAGTCAGTTTCACGACAGTACTCCTTGCATCCTCACCGTCATTCTGCGTCAAGGCAGTGTATATTACACTTTTAGCGTTTACATCTACAGAAAGCCACTCCGCTTGATATTGAGCAACAACCTGACCGACATTAGTATATAATAGCGATGTGACGGAAGAACCCGCCGCTTTTGCCAGGTTTACTTTTGTATCTTTACAATTAAATTCAGGCATCACACGTACCGACGCATCATCGACACAGGAAAGCAGCCCCAGATTTAAAATCAATAACAGATATATTATTTTTTTCATACTCATTCATGTTTTACAGATAATCAATCGCTTAATACCAATTCTCATTCTGTGGAAAATTCTCTTTCCCCATCAAGTCAATCTGCTCCTGTGGAATAGGCCAACATTCGTGCTTTCCAACTACAAAACTGGTACGACATTCCGCATAATCTTTATCTAAATAAGGATTTTCAGCTTTTGTCTCGCCATAATGCGCTTTCACCCTTTCACCCAAAAGACCCAAACGTTTTAGTAAAGGCCAACGGACTCCCTCGAAGTTCAGTTCACGGGCATATTCATCCAAAAGAATATCTTGCGTCAGAGGTCCCGCAAATTTGTCATTCCCGGCACGTTCCCATGTTTTATTGTAGCAGCGCAGAGCATCCGTGCTCATTCCTCCGTCACGGCGCATATACGCTTCTGCCGCCATTAAGTAAGTTTCAGCCAGTCGATAGACAATCAAATCCTTGAATCCCGTTGTCCGGTCCGGATTATCGGCCATAGTCCACTGATCAAAGTATTTTTTCGACATGAAATGCAGCGTCTCACAATAACTGGAACTTTTCGCAAGGGGAATCAATTCGCCATATTTAGGAGAAGTAGGATCATTGTATTTGAAACGGTGTACGAACAATTCATTGTATCGTGTATCTTTAGCCTGGTCATACAAACTCAATAAATAGGTATTCGGATAAATACGTCCCCAACCATATCCACCCTGATCGGCCGTATTGATACAACCTGCAATTTTATTGATTCGGGTAGTGGTCTGAATAGAGATACGATGTCCGGCAACCGGAGTTCCGGAACCTCCTCCACCCAAGTTTTGTGAATATTGGAAACTCCACAACACTTCCGGGGATTTCAAATCTGCGCTATTAAATACATTCTCGGCCTTCTTTTCCATTGAGTAAATGCCCTCCTGTTTAAAGATGTCTTCACATTCCTCAATGGCTGTATCCCAATCCGATTCCCACATGGCAACCTGTGCACGGACATGTTTGGCAGTCGCTTTCGTTACCCGTCCATACAATACATTTCCGTTATTTTGAGGAAGTGACCAGTCCAGACCTTTCATCGCATCATCCAAGTCAGTTGTCATCAGTGTCATCAGTTCTTCATGAGAAGCCGGTTTATACTCCCGTTTCAGATTATCTACAGTGGTTGGAGTGATGTTCAGATAAAGGCGGTCAAAGCGTTTCCAAAGTTCAAAATAGCTCCGTCCTCTGAAGAATTTCGCTTCACTCCATGCGTGCAATACATCGCTGTCATCCAGTCCCAAGGCTTCTGCCGCTACAATAATTTCATTTGCTTTTCCGATAATCCCATAGTGATGTTTCCAGAACTTATTGACATCTCCGGTACTTGGAGTAAAACTTGTATTCAAACGTCCGATTGAGGTAGAAACACCTGCTCTAAGTATGGCAATATCCGTATTAAAGTCACACATGGTAACGATGTACAGATTAGATTCGTTATTATCCGCTCCACCCGGCAATTCACGTGCCAGGGAATACAATCCTGTAACGACAGTATTCAACCCTTCGGGAGTAGTGAACAGATAATTATTCGTCACGTCTGTTTTTGATTCCAGATTTAATAAATCCGAGCAGGAAGCGGTCAACATTCCGCAAATGACAAAGGCTGTATATATTAACTTTTTCATAAGGATTCTTTATTTTAGAATGA
>OIYD01001635.1_pt1 | contig 12644 bp, 10 predicted proteins | sample 1588141 | NCBI WGS metagenome assembly OIYD01 (sample SAMN03283259) | human gut metagenome | biome: human-associated habitat; material: feces | host: Homo sapiens | place: USA | collected 2013
TTAACAGGGGTCAAATTACTGTGAATTAAGGGGACTACTTTGAGTGGATTTTCCAAATAGAACAAGAGAAACGGGAAATCATGGGATTACTTACCCCTATGGCTATAAGGAAATGCAATTCAAAACCGTCTAAACCCGAATTCAATCTTAAAAGTTTAAACAAAAATATCATAGCTAATTATGATATGAATAATAATTGTATTACTTTCATTGGCATTCAGTAGAGTACTGTACAGTAAGAAGAAAAAATTAGAGAATTTCAGACAAAATATTAGGGATATTATTGCCACGTAAACAAGCATAGACGCACGTTGAGGTTCGACCAGCGAAATCACGTTATGATGCCCCGCCAGTAATACGGCTGGCGGGTATTATAAAATTATCGGCAATTGGTTTGTATCCCTACGTTTTGTGTTTAATTTTGTAATCCAATTCCATTAACAAATAATTGAATATATCATGTATTTAGGTTTTATACTTTGGGCAATTGTTCTGGTAGTGATATTATGGAACATCAGCCCAGCGCTGGTTATTACGTCAGCTTTGATAGGCATTGTACTTGCAATCGGAAAGATAAAAAAAGAATAAGTAGTAATGTATAAGCTATTTTTTACAATAGTATTCAACACACACGCTCCCCTCCCACCCCCTTGTTATTTGTAAGGTTATCAACGGTAGTCACCTCTTCTAAAAAATTTTTTCCACTTCTTGCGCTTTTATTATGCTTAACCTACAAATCCCTCACGTTGATTTTGTAGTACCAATGTAGTACCATTTTTGCTTATCTTAAAATAAAACCCCTCCCAGAAATTATCTGAAAGGGGTGTTTGAGGTTCCTGGCGGATTCGAACCGCCGTACACGGTTTTGCAGACCGCTGACTAAGCCACTCATCCAAGGAACCAATCTTTCTCGTTTGCGGTTGCAAAGGTAGTCATTTTTTTGAAACTACCAACTATCAACAGCATTTTTTCTTTATTTCTTTTTTACCGTCACTGCATTCCAAGCGTTTCTTTTCGTACAATTGCTTTAATTCACAGCCTGTTGCACAATTCTCGCAAGGATTACGTTTTTCTTTTACTTTCATGAAAAAAGCATAAACACGCTGTCCGATACGGACGATACACAACAATAAAATGAGAGCTACCGCCCAATTTTGCCAATTACTCATCCAAACAGCCCCCCTATCTGATAAATTGCAAAGGACACCACCCATGCAAGGACAGTAGTGTACACCGCTGCAAACAAAGCCCATTTCCAACTGCCCGATTCTCCTTTAATGGCCGCTAAGGTGGCGATGCACGGGAAATATATCAATACAAACACCATATAGCCAAAAGCCACCAACGGAGTAATCGGAATCCGTTCGCCCAAGCTCACCGCATCGGCTTCGGCATCATCTGCATACAGAACTCCCAGCGTACTTACCACCAGTTCCTTGGCCCCTACACCGGAAAGGATACCGACCCCCAATTTCCAATCAAAGCCTAACGGTGCTATCACCGGTTCCACAGCCTTGCCTATTCTGCCGATATACGAGTTTTCCTGCTGCTCGGCCACATCCTGATATGCATCGTGGTCCGGATAATACCCCAACGCCCATATCACAATGGAAGCCACCATGATGATACCTCCCATTTTGCGCAGATATTGCGCGCCCTTCTCCCAAGTATGGCGAAAAATGGACTTCGACGTCGGTATGCGGTAAGGAGGAAGCTCCATAACAAACGGCGTGTCATCTCCCTTTACCAGAAAGCGACAGAAAAGTCGTGCCATAACCACAGCCAGTAAAATGCCGATAGCATAGATTATCAGCAATACCAAACTGGCATTGTTCGGGAAAAACGCCCCCACCAACAGCAAATAAATAGGCAAACGTGCACTGCACGACATCAGCGGATTGATAAGCATGGTCACCAGTCGGCTTTTCCGGTTTTCAATAGTACGCGAGGCCATAATAGCCGGTACATTGCAACCGAATCCCATAATCAGAGGGATAAAAGACTTGCCGTGCAGACCCATCTTATGCATTATCTTATCCATGATAAAGGCGGCACGCGCCATATATCCGGAATCCTCCATCAAAGATATGAAGAAATATAGAATCAAGATATTGGGCAAAAAGACAATCACCCCGCCTACACCGCCGATAATGCCGTCCACCAACAAATCCTTCAGCGGCCCTTCAGACATATTGTCACGCACCAGACTACCCAACGCACCTACCAGCCATTCAATGCCCTGCATGGGATAATCTCCCAAGATGAATGTTCCTTCAAACATCAGATACAGGAACAGAAAAAAGATGGGATACCCCCATACGCGATGCGTCACAATGGAATCTATCACACGCGTTGTACGTGCCGTATCCTCTTGCTTGTCCACATAGGTTTCGCGAAGCGCACCGGCGATAAAACCGTATTTGGCATCTGTAATGGCCTGCTCGCTATCTTCGTTTATTGCATTGCGCAGGCGTTGTACTTCACGGTTACGGACTTCAATAATATCCTTCCCATTGGGAAACTCCTGTACGGTCTTCTCCAAATCCTCGTCATTCTCCAGCAACTTAATAGCAAGAAAGCGCGTGGAGTATTTATACCGTATATTCTCGTTGACACTGATTATGCGTTTCACCTCTTCAATGCTCCGCTCCAATTCCGGCCCGTGATTGATGTGGATGTGGCGGTAAAAGCCTGCCGGATGCTCTTTCTCCTCCTTGTGAGTGCCGAAGTCATGGTCGGGTACATACTCCTTGTGCCAGTTGCGCAAATCATTCAGGATTTCGGCACGTATCTTACCTTTTTTATCCAGAAAATCACCACCCTCGTAAATGCCGATGATAATATGGAAAAGCTGTTCTATGCCTTTTCCGGTGCGACTGATGGTAGGCAGCATCGGCACACCGAACAACTGACCGAGCTTTACGTAATCCAACGTGTTCCCGCTAGCTTCCAGTTCGTCGTACATGTTAAGCGCGATAACCATGCGCACGTTCATGTCAATCAACTGGGTGGTGAGATACAGGTTCCGTTCCAGATTGGAAGAGTCCACCACATTAATAATGATATCCGGAGTTTCGTTGATGATGTGATGGCGCACATAAATCTCTTCGGGAGAATAGGCAGAAAGCGAATAAGTGCCAGGCAAGTCGACGATGCGGAAATGATACCCCTGAAAGTCAAAATACCCCTCTTTAGCATCTACGGTGACACCGCTGTAATTACCCACATGCTCGTGCGAACCCGAGGCGATGTTGAAAAGGGATGTCTTGCCGCAATTGGGATTACCCACCAAAGCGACATTGATGGTGCGGCGTTTTCCCAAAGCGATACGTTTCAGTTCCTCTTCGTCCAAACGCATATCTTCGCTCCATCCCTCGTGATAGTCGAGCTGCACGGACTCCCGACACATTTCCTTTTCACCGACAATCTCAATCATCTCAGCTTCCTGACGCCGTAAAGAGATTTCATATCCCATCACCTTATACTTGATGGGATCTTTTAGAGGGGCGTTCAGCAACACCTCAACGGTTTTCCCCTTGATAAATCCCATTTCCACGATTCGCTTACGGAAACCTCCGTGTCCCAGCACTTTAACGATTACTCCCTTCTCACCGGTTTTCAATTCGGACAAACGCATAGTCTTCTGCCTTTTTTATTTTTGCCGCAAAGATAAAGGATAAGTCCGTATAGCGCAAATAATTTAGAATGTTTTTAAATAAGAGGCATCAAAGAGAGCCGATTCTGCATTGTAAGCAAGCTGACAACGGTCTGCCAAAGCAACCTTTCGGCACGGAAGTAACAAAATCCGGGAAGAAACATGTATATTTGCCGCTATGGAAAAGGAAAAAGTAGCACAATATATCAACCGGAAACAGCTTTTGCAACCGACAGACAAGGTACTTGTCGCCCTAAGTGGCGGTGCAGATTCCGTCGCTTTATTACGACTGTTGCAAGCGTCGGGCTACGACTGCGAAGCTGCGCACTGTAATTTTCACCTGCGAGGTGCAGAATCCGACAGAGATGAGGCATTTGTCCGCCAACTGTGCGTAAAACAACAAGTGCCGCTACACACCGTCCACTTCGACACCGCACACACTGCCGAAGAACGGCATATCTCCATTGAAATGGCCGCACGCGAACTACGTTACGGATGGTTTGAGGAAATACGGCAGAAAATCAATGCCGACGCCATTGCCGTGGCCCATCACCAGGACGACAGCGTGGAAACCCTCCTGCTGAACCTGATACGTGGTACGGGCATCAACGGGTTACGGGGAATACGCCCCAAAAACGGGCACATCGTACGTCCGTTGCTTTGCCTGGAACGCAAAGAAATCATCAGTTATCTGAACCGCATAGGGCAGGATTACGTAACGGACAGCACCAATCTGCAGGATGAATACACTCGTAACAAAATACGCTTGAACCTGTTGCCCATGATGCAGGAAATCAACCCATCCGTCAAAGAAAGCATTCTCAACACCGCCGAGCATCTGGATGGCGCATCCGCCATATATAAACAAGGGATAGACGAAGGCATAAAACGGGTGCGGACAGCAGAGGGCATCTGCATCGAGAGACTGATGCAGGAACCGGCCCCCGCAACATTACTGTTTGAAATCCTATACCCGCTCGGCTTTAACACTGCCCAAATCGGAGACATATACCGTTCGCTGGAAGGACAGCCGGGAAAAATCTTCACTTCGGAACATTGGTGCATCGTGAAAGACCGCGAATATCTGCTGATTGAAGCACACCGACACCCCATACAACCCGCACTGGCAATGGAAGAACATGTCTTTACCTCGGACTTTGTCATTCCCCGCGACAAGAACACTGCCTGCTTTGATGCGGACAAACTGACACATCCTCTCCTTCTGCGCCCTTGGCGACAAGGGGACTCTTTTATTCCATTCGGCATGAAAGGCCGGAAAAAAGTAAGCGACTATATGACCGACCGGAAGTTCTCCCTTTTGCGCAAAGAGCAGCAATGGGTATTATGTTGCGGCGAAGAGATTATCTGGCTGATAGGTGAAAGAACGGACAACCGTTTCCGCATCGGTGCCTCTACAAAACGGATACTCACAGTCCGGCTTCTTACCGCCGGGGACAGTCCTGTCACACCCTGAGACCTAAGCGGTATAACTCTGCATCCGAAGAGTACCCCATTATCCATTCATCTTTAGGTTAGAGATACAGAACTTTAACCTAAAAACGGATCTCTCCAGCCAAAAGACACCCATCTTCAGGCCGGAGATAAAGTTCTTCTCCTATATTTACCGGCTTCTTACCTGAAGAGAACATCTCTCCTCTCCGACAAGAATCCTTCTCCTTAAGAACCTGCTTAAATCTTCTTCAGCACTCCTTGTTTGAAGATATTTTTCTATTTTTATTCGTCACATACCCCGTTATGCTTCTTATAAAAACAAAAAACAGACCGGATAGAGCTTCAAAAGAAGCTGAAAATACTCTTTGAACTCAATTTATGCCCGAAGGCAGATATGCCAGAATCTACTTACAAGATAATCCTATTTTCCTTCTGCTTCTTAAAGCAATCGGCAAGCAAGGCGGCAAACGGCGTATCAAAAGTACGGGCCTTTTGCGGACACCCTTTTACACAAGCACAGCAGCGAATACACTTTTCCACATCGGTAGTACACTCATCGCCTTTCGCGATGGCGCCTGCCGGACAATGCTTCACGCAGTATCCGCAATGGTTGCAAAGTTCTGTGTCGACAGCCGGAATGCGCGGCATAGGAACTCCGCTTTTGCGTAGTTTCACCACCTTCCGCAAAAAACGGAATAACGGAAAAAATGCCTGATGGGGACGTTGAATACGGTTGACGTCAACGGCATAGAGCTTATCCATGTCGGCTGCCGCTTCGATTTTAGTCCGTATCTTAGCGCCGAAAGTTTCAGCAAACTGCAAGTCATCTGCATCCGGCCGCCCTGCAGCTATGGGATTTTGCTGCGTACTGTACGAATGCTCGCCTACAAACGTAGCACCGGCAATCACTTTAAACCCTCTGTCCGATGCAAATGCGTCCAACTCCACCAATGCTTTTTCATAGGCACGGTTACCATACACAGCAACCAGCACCGCCGGAGCACCGGAAGCATGAACGTCTTTCATCCGCTCCAATGCCGGGGGTGCCACCTTCCCGCCATAGACGGGGACGGTTATCACCGTCAAGGTGTTTTCAGGAATTTCCAATTTGCCGACCGGGTGGAAAGTAAGGTCTGTCCGGGCAACATCGGAAATGCCCGTACCGCGAACAATCGCCTCGCCCACTTGTTTAGAGGTATGGGTAGGCGAAAAAGTAATCAAACGAACTGTATATATATTCATAAATCTGTTTCTTATATAATAATGAAACAAAGATAGACTTTTAAAATTAAAAAAAAGACGATTTATTTATGAAACCAAAAATTATTATTACCTTTGTGCCGTTGAAACATTCTGCAACTCCTTGCTGAGGTGAGGATTGTTAGTCAGATTTCCGGTTCAATAACAAATATCCCTATTAAATCATAATTTACAAAAGGTAGACTTACCGATATAAGTAAAAACCATTCACACATATACTATATGTATAATATCATTCAATTAAACGACAAAAATTTGTCGGAACTGCAAGCTATTGCCCAAGAATTGGGTATCAAAAAAACAGACTCTCTCAAAAAAGAAGAACTCGTTTACAAGATACTTGACGAACAAGCCATTGCTGGAGCAACCAAGAAAGTAGCAGCCGACAAATTAAAAGAAGAACGTAAAGGGGACAAGCAAAAACGTTCTCGCGTAACGGTCAAGAAAGAAGCAGCGGACAAGGTATTCACAGCCAACAAGAACGGTGAACTCACAAAAGGGAAAACCGAAGAAGCACCTGCCGTACAAGCTTCCGTACAAGCAGCAGAGGCGGCTAAAGAGCCGACCGTAGCCGCAACTCTCGCAGCAGAGACTGAAGTTCCCAAACGCAAACCGGGACGTCCTCGCAAAGTAAAACAAGAAGCGGCTCCCGCAGCGGAAACACCTAAAACCGTTCCGACAGAAACTAAAGTAGAAACTACAGAGCCGAAAAAAGCAGAACCCAAGAAAGTTGTTGCAGCCCCCCAGCCTACACCGGATGAAAGTCCTGTCTTGCCGGAAGCAGAGGATGACTTTATCCCCATCGAGGATTTGCCAACCGAAAAAATAGAACTGCCGTCAGAGCTCATCGGCAAATTCGAAGCCACCAAAGCAGAAACTCCTGTTCCTGCAACAGAGCAACCGCAACAACGCTCCCGTCTTCGCCTCCGCGATAACAATACGCCATACAACAACAATCGTAACAATAACAACCAGCGTCCTGCACAACAACAGAACAACAACGAGAATTATGTTGCTCCCGAACGCAAGCCGGCAATAGAACGTGAAAAGGCGTACGAATTCGACGATATACTCACAGGAACCGGCGTATTGGAAATCATGCAGGACGGTTATGGATTCCTGCGCTCATCCGATTATAACTACCTTTCTTCTCCCGATGATATTTACGTTTCACAATCACAAATCAAGCTGTTCGGTCTGAAGACCGGTGATGTAGTGGAAGGTGTTATCCGTCCACCCAAGGAAGGAGAGAAATATTTCCCGCTGGTAAAAGTATCCAAGATTAACGGACGTGACCCGGCTTTTGTACGCGACCGTGTACCGTTCGAACATCTCACCCCGCTCTTCCCGGACGAGAAATTCAAACTTTGCAAAGGCGGATATTCCGACTCCCTGTCTGCCCGCGTAGTAGACCTCTTTGCGCCCATTGGTAAAGGCCAGCGCGCACTAATCGTAGCACAGCCCAAAACGGGTAAGACTATTCTGATGAAGGACATTGCCAACGCCATTGCAGCCAACCACCCGGAAGTGTACATGATTATGCTATTGATTGATGAACGTCCGGAAGAAGTTACCGACATGGCCCGTACCGTAAATGCAGAGGTTATTGCCTCTACTTTCGACGAACCGGCAGAACGTCACGTGAAAATAGCAGGCATTGTTTTGGAGAAGGCCAAAAGAATGGTAGAATGCGGACATGACGTTGTTATCTTCCTTGACTCCATAACACGTTTGGCACGTGCCTACAATACTGTTTCCCCGGCTTCGGGTAAAGTATTGTCCGGAGGTGTGGACGCCAACGCACTGCACAAGCCGAAACGCTTCTTCGGTGCTGCCCGCAACATTGAAGGCGGTGGTTCGCTGACCATCCTTGCTACGGCGCTTATAGATACCGGTTCCAAAATGGACGAAGTGATCTTTGAAGAGTTCAAAGGTACTGGTAATATGGAACTGCAACTCGACCGCAACCTGTCCAACAAGCGCATCTTCCCGGCTGTCAATATCGTTGCTTCCAGCACTCGTCGCGATGACTTGCTGCAAGACAAGCAAACGCTGGATCGCATGTGGATTCTCCGCAAGTATCTTGCCGATATGAACCCGATAGAGGCAATGGACTTCGTAAAAGACCGTTTGGAAAAAACCAAAGACAACGATGAATTCCTGATGAGCATGAACGGTTAAATACCTACACGGAAAAGAACCAACTAAGATATAAAAAAATATTTGAAAAAGAGCGGAATAGCATAAGTTATTCCGCTCTTTTTCAATATTATTATATAATAAAAAGCAAAAGTATGGAGAATAAGCATGATTTCAGTCTTCCCGTCAGTTGGAACGGAATATTTTATGCTTCAGGGCAATCTGCCGCAAAACCGTAATAATATTCTGTCCTTAAAAGAAGGCAGTTACAGGTATTTTTTGTACTTTTGCGCCTCAATAAGAGTAATTTGTAATTTAGTAATTGTAATTAGATACTATGTTCGATAATTTAAGCGAGAGACTTGAGAGGTCGTTTAAAATTTTGAAGGGTGAAGGTAAAATCACCGAAATTAATGTAGCGGAAACGCTGAAAGACGTGCGTAAAGCACTTTTGGATGCTGACGTAAACTATAAGGTTGCCAAGAGTTTTACTGATACCGTTAAGGAAAAAGCTTTAGGACAAAACGTGCTGACAGCTGTAAAACCCAGCCAGTTAATGGTAAAAATCGTACACGATGAGTTAACACAACTTATGGGTGGCGAAACTGCGGAAATCAATATTGATTCCAAACCGGCTGTTATTTTGATGTCCGGTCTGCAAGGTTCTGGTAAGACTACTTTCTCCGGAAAGTTGGCACGCATGCTGAAAACCAAAAAGAACCGGAAGCCCTTATTGGTGGCTTGCGACGTTTACCGCCCCGCCGCTATCGAACAGTTGCGCGTACTGGCAGAGCAGATCGAAGTGCCCATGTATTCCGAACCTGATAGCAAAGACCCGGTGAGCATAGCCCAAAATGCCATACAGGAAGCTAAAACCAAAGGATATGACCTCGTAATCGTCGATACAGCCGGTCGTCTGGCCGTAGACGAAGAGATGATGAACGAAATCGCCGCCATCAAATCCGCCATCAATCCGAATGAAATCTTGTTCGTAGTGGATTCCATGACCGGACAGGATGCCGTAAATACAGCCAAAGAATTCAACGAACGTTTGGACTTCAATGGCGTGGTATTGACCAAGTTGGACGGTGACACTCGCGGTGGTGCCGCCCTTTCTATCCGTACTGTAGTAAACAAGCCTATCAAGTTTGTAGGAACCGGCGAAAAACTGGACGCTATCGACCAATTCCACCCTGCCCGTATGGCAGACCGTATTCTGGGTATGGGCGACATCGTGTCATTGGTAGAGCGTGCACAAGAACAATATGATGAAGAAGAAGCCAAACGTCTGCAAAAGAAAATTGCGAAGAACCAGTTTGACTTCAACGACTTCCTGAGCCAGATTGCACAAATCAAAAAAATGGGTAACTTGAAAGAACTCGCTTCCATGATACCGGGGGTAGGCAAAGCTATCAAGGATATCGATATTGACGACAATGCTTTCAAAAGCATCGAAGCGATTATCTACTCCATGACTCCGGAAGAACGCAGCAACCCGGCCATCCTAAACGGCTCGCGCCGCCAGCGTATCGCCAAAGGCAGCGGCACGAACATTCAGGAAGTAAACCGTTTGCTGAAACAGTTCGACCAGACCCGTAAAATGATGAAAATGGTGACCGGCAGCAAAATGGGTAAGATGATGCCGAAACTGAAACGATAAGAAAGAAAAATATCCTGCATATAAATCCCGCTAATTTCATAGTTCGAATGAAGTCAGCGGGATTTTTGCTTTATTCGGTTATTTGACCTATTTTTGCGAATAATGCCATGTAAATAATAACCAATACAATAATATTGAATATGACACTAATTGACGGAAAAGCAATTTCCGAACAGGTAAAACAGGAAATTGCAACAGAAGTAGCTGAGATAGTGGCGCGCGGCGGAAAACGCCCGCATTTGGCAGCTATCCTTGTAGGACACAACGGTGGCAGCGAAACCTATGTAGCAGCCAAAGTAAAAGCTTGTGAAGTATGCGGATTCAAGTCCTCGCTCATTCGTTATGAGACAGATGTAACGGAAGAAGAGCTGCTGGCGAAAGTACGCGAACTGAATGAGGATGCAGATGTAGACGGTTTTATCGTCCAGCTGCCTTTGCCAAAACATATATCGGAACAAAAAGTGATTGAAACAATCGACTACCGCAAAGATGTGGATGGCTTCCATCCTATCAATGTAGGACGTATGTCCATAGGATTACCTTGTTACGTTTCCGCAACTCCTAACGGAATTCTCGAATTGCTGAAAAGATACAAAATAGAAACTTCCGGAAAGAAATGCGTTGTACTGGGGCGCAGCAATATCGTAGGCAAACCCATGGCTGCCCTAATGATGCAAAAGGCTTATCCTGGTGACGCCACAGTAACCGTTTGCCACAGCCGCAGTAAAGACCTGGTAAAAGAGTGCCAAGAAGCCGATATTATCATCGCAGCTATGGGACAACCTAACTTTGTAAAAGCGGAAATGGTGAAAGAAGGCGCAGTTGTCATTGACGTAGGTACTACCCGTGTACCAGACGCAACCAGAAAATCCGGTTTCAAGCTGACCGGTGATGTCAAGTTCGATGAAGTAGCTCCCAAATGTTCATTCATCACTCCCGTACCTGGTGGTGTAGGTCCCATGACCATTGTCTCTTTAATGAAGAACACATTGTTGGCAGGCAAGAAAGCTATTTATCAATAATAAGGATGATGAAAGCGCTCATCTCCTTTATCTTTCTACTATATAGCGTAACCCTTTCCTCACAGGAAAGGATTACGCTATTATTTGTAGGAGACTTAATGCAACACCGGGCGCAAATAGATGCCGCCCGCACTTCCGACGGGAAATATGATTATTCTCCTTGTTTCTCCCTTGTAAAGGAAGAAATCTCCCGTGCCGATATTGCAATAGGTAATCTTGAAGTGACTCTCGGTGGAAAACCTTATCAAGGCTATCCTACTTTCAGTGCACCCGACGAATATCTGCAAGCTATCAAAGATGCCGGATTCGACGTTCTTCTCACAGCAAACAATCATTGCCTGGATCGCGGCAAGACCGGATTGGAACGAACCATCACACAAATCGAATCATTTTCCATACCCTATGCAGGTACTTACCGGAACGCTATAGAACGTAAACAACTCTATCCTCTCTTCATCCGGAAAAAAGGTTTCTGCATAGCCATACTCAACTACACTTACGGCACTAATGGAATCAAGGTATCTGCACCCAACATAGTCAATTACATTGACAAAAAAACAATTCTAAAAGACATACATAGCGCCCAAGCCGTACGCCCGGATGCTATTATAGCCTGTATGCATTGGGGAGAAGAATATCAATCACTCCCGAACCGTGAGCAATGCGAGCTTGCCGACTGGTTGCTGAAACAGGGGGTGACCCATATTATCGGTTCGCATCCGCACGTAATCCAGCCTATGGAATTACGCACGAACGGCAATCAACAGCATGCCATCGTCTATTCTTTAGGAAACTTCATCTCCAATATGAGCGCTGCAAATACAGACGGTGGACTCATCTTTACGCTGCAACTTGAAAAATATCCTCTCCCCAAGCCCATCCGTCCATTACAAAACCATTCAAGTCATTCACCGTCGCCCGAATCTTTTGCCTCTTCTTTTCCATTCGCCCGTGTCGTCCGATGCGGATACACTTTAGTATGGACCGGCCGCCCCACTCTCACCGGAGAAAAAAATTACATTTTATATCCTTCTTACTCACCACATAGCCATTTGCCGCAATCAGCCCGTAACCGTCTGAATATCTTCATTAAAAACACTCGAAAGTTCCTGATACAGCATAATACAGAAATTTATGAAAATAATAAATAGCTATTTTTTTGGAAAAAAAACGCCAAAACATTTGTAATATCAAAGATTATCCATATCTTTGCACCGCATTTAAGAAATGCAACAACATGGTGACTGTAGTTCAGTTGGTTAGAGCGTCAGATTGTGGTTCTGAATGTCGAGGGTTCGAGTCCCTTCAGTCACCCAAAAGAAAGAGGAATTTCAGTAATGATTTTCCTCTTTTTTTTGCTATATATCAAGCTTTTGGGAGGATTAATCCAAAAATATGTCGGGGTCAACGTAAAAACCTGAGGGATTCATAGCTTATGCATAAATTTTCGCCAATC
>OIYD01001640.1_pt1 | contig 12618 bp, 7 predicted proteins | sample 1588141 | NCBI WGS metagenome assembly OIYD01 (sample SAMN03283259) | human gut metagenome | biome: human-associated habitat; material: feces | host: Homo sapiens | place: USA | collected 2013
GGATAAAAAAAAGATCCGCGTCATCCGTGTCATCCGCGTCTAAAAGATTATTTATCATTTAACTCATAACCCTGTAGAAAGAAATTAATTCCGCCAACGGATTTTTATTTTATCTTTGTGTCCGGATAAAGAAATAACAGTCCGTGCGCACTAAAAAACAATTAGCTTATGAAAAACAAAAGACTATTTTTATTATCCGCATTTCTGGTAATAATAGGTACATTAAAAGCTCAGAACCCCATTATTACGGATCAGTTCACTGCCGATCCCACCGCCAAAGTTTTTGAAGGCAAGATGTATGTCTATCCTTCACATGACATTCCGAGCCCTATCGAACGTCTGAAAGAATGGTTCTGTATGGCAGATTACCATGTTTTCTCGTCAGACAATCTGGTTGACTGGACAGACCACGGAGTGATCCTAAGCCAGGAAAATGTACCTTGGGTAGCTCCTGACTCCTATTCCATGTGGGCCCCCGAATGTGTATACAAGAATGGGAAATATTATTTCTACTTCCCATCTACCCCTAAAGGCGAAGGCAAACGCGGTTTCAGCATCGGAGTTGCCATAGCCGACAAGCCTTACGGCCCTTTCACCCCGCAGGCCACTCCCATTGAAGGAGTCAACGGCATCGACCCTTGCGTGCTCATTGATAAAGACGGGCAAGCCTACATATACTGGTCAGGCCGTGGAATGTCAGTAGCAAAACTGAAAGACAATATGCTTGAACTCGCCTCAGAACCCATGCAAATTCAAGGATTACCCGAAGGATTCAAAGAAGGACCTTTCGCCTTTGAACGCAACGGAAAATATTACTTCACATTCCCCTGGGTAAAGGAGAAAACGGAAGTTCTGGCTTATGCGATGGGAGACAATCCCATGGGTCCCTTTGAGTTCAAGGGTATCATTATGGATGAATCACCAACCGATTGCTGGACCAATCACCACTCATTGGTGGAATACAAAGACCAGTGGTACCTGTTCTATCACCACAACGATTACTCCCCCGAATTCGATAAAAACAGATCGGCACGAGTCGATTCCTTATTCTTCAACCCGGACGGCACTATCCAAAAAGTAATCCCCACCCTGCGCGGAGTGGGCATAACAGATGCCCGGAAAGAAATTCAACTGGATCGTTACAGCCGGTTAAGCAATCAGGGAGCAGCCATCGATTACCTGAACCAAGCAAACAAATTCGAAGGCTGGAAAACCTTATTGAGCAAAAACGGTGCATGGGTGCAGTACAACCGGGTGAACTTCGGAGATAGCACCCCCCGGAAAGTGAAAGCAAGAGTAACCTCGGACAACGGAGGAACACTGCAAATACGTATAAACGAAACAAACGGTCCGGTTATCTCGGAAATAAAAGTTCCCAAAACCGATAAATGGACGAATATTGAATCCTCGGTTCGTTCCGCTCAGACCGGTATCCACGATTTATACGTGTCTCTAAAAGGAAACGGTAAAGTTGAAATCGACTGGATCAGTTTTCAATAACTAAATCTCCATGCCGGATATGAAGTATACGAAGACAATAGCACTAATCACAACCCTGCTCTGCTTCCTGCAAGGGCAGGGTTTAGCGCTTGCCCAGGATAATCCAAACCAATACAATTACCTTTATCTTACTATCCGGAACGGATTATGCGACAACTCTATCCGAACCATACACAAAGATCACAACTCATTCATGTGGTTCGGAACCTCCAACGGGCTCGACCGTTACGATGGTTACGAACTGAAACACTACTCCACAGCTCCCAGGCAACCGTATCAGTTTATTGAAAGTAATTACATCAATGACATTGACGAAGACGACAACAACTATTTGTGGGTAGCTTCCGAAGCCGGCATCATGAGCATTGATCTCCTTCACGAAAATCTCAACTTCTATAAGGAATACTCCGGTAAGAACAATAATGTGCTTTACTCTCCCGTTCAGGCCCTGCTTGTCGACGATTTCAATAATCTCTGGGTAAGCAAAAGTGACGGACTGGCCTACATCATTCTGAACGAAGAAAGGCAGATAAAAGATATCCGGATATTGAAGAAAGATGTGGATATCAAAACCATCGTAAAACACGGTAGTGATATCTGGGCGGGAGGCGACAAGTGTTTATTGCATTTCACCCCTTCGGGCAAACAGGATTACAGCAATATCCCCGTAATTACAAACTTAGATACTTCACAGTTAATCTTCAACCGCCTGTTTTCGTATGGTGACTATCTGTGGATCGGTACCCAAAGTGGCTTATACTGCTATAACACCCAGAATCAGTTCTGCATACTCTATCAGCATAATCCCAATAATCCTCACAGCATTTCCTCCAACTTCATCACAGATATTGATAAAAATTCATCAGGCGACATCATTATCGGAACCAGAAACGGAGTGAACATATACCAGCGAAATGACCAATTCGTTACTTTCAGCAGAGGCATACAAGCCCGGTCCCTGAATGATAATATCGTCAACCGGATATTTGTTGATAAGAATGATAATATCTGGGTAGGGACCGACTTCGGCGGAATTAATATCATGGCTCCGCAACGCATAACTTTCAATTATTCACTGCAAGGGTATGAGAAAGGAGTGCCCAACATCATCAGCACGGTGCTCGAAGACAAAGAGGGAAACATCCTGGCAGGAATTGTAGATGGCGGACTTGCCATTAAGAGGAAAGGTGCTGACTCCTTTTCGCTCTTCAAACACAACCCGGGAGATCCGCACTCACTGGCTCACAACAACATCTCGGATATCATTCAGGACCTGCATGGCAATTACTGGATATCAACAATAGGCGGAGGGCTGGATAAACTGGATAAAAACAATCTGTCACATCCCGTATTCGAACATTACAACAGTTTGAATTCCTCCCTGACCTCCGATGACATCCATGACATAGCCCTGGACTCTGCCCGAAATGCACTGTGGATATGCAGCGGCAGCCATATCAATACACTCGATTTCTCTACGGGAGCTATCAATCGGCTAAAGTTCTACACACAGTCCAAGGAACCCGTTCATAACATGAATACAATCTTCATCGACTCACAGTCAAGATTATGGATTGGCGGAAACGGCGTGTACGTCATCGACCTGGAAAATTCCAGAAATACCTACGAATGTATATACTATCAGCACAAACTGGATGATCCCGAAAGCAAAATCAATGAAAAGATCACTTGTATATTCGAAACTAAAAAAGGGGAGATTTATCTGGGTAGCCTCGGAAATGGCATCTACCTGTTGGAAGACAACGGTAACAACGAAAAATATACCTTCAAGAACTATGCCGTACGCTGCGGTCTTTCGGACACCAGCATCTCGAACATTCTGGACGATGAGAACGGGAACTTATGGATCAGTACCCTAAAAGGCATTTACTTCTTCGATATCAATACAAAACGGGCCTTCAAGTTCGACGAAGGAGACGGGTTGCTGGTACCCCAATTCTATAAAAGATCCGGTTGTAAGACCATCAATCACAACATGTTACTGGGAACTATCGATGGTTTCGTAACATTCAGTCCACTGGTAAACCTGCCCAAGCAAAAGCAACGGACGATAACCCTCACCAGCGTTGTCTGTAACGGCAGCCAGCTGATACCTTATCTGAACAGCGACAATCTGCCCGTAAGTATCTCAACAACCAAGGAACTGCATTTATATCCACCACAGAATTCCTTTGAAATCACATTCAGCTGCCTGGATTATATCGAACAGGAAAAGGTGTTCTACTTCCATCGCATTCATGAACTGGAGGAGCACTGGAACACAGGATTGGTAAAGAGAAACGCCAAGTACACCAATCTGCCGCCGGGAAAATATACGCTGGAAATACGATGCACCAACCACGACAACACCTGGTCTACCGAAGCCACCTGTCTCAGCATTATTGTACATCCCCCATTCTATAAAACAGGATGGTTCTACTCACTTATCGCTATATTGATAGTGTCCATTCTGCTTTATATCATCTATTGGTATAATGCAAGGCAACAACATATCCAGAAACTTCTGAAAGAAAAGATAGAAAGCATGTCCGAGCAGATGGAGGCTATCAACAAAGAGAAGCTATCCTATTTCACCAACCTCGCACATGAGTTTAAGACACCCCTGACCCTGATACAAGGACCGGCAAGCCAGCTTGTCAGGCAAACCACCGATCCCAAAGAAAAAGAGGACTTACAGATTATCAACCGGAACGCTCAATACCTGCTTTCACTGGTCAACCAACTGATTGACTTGCGCAAGATCGATACCCAGAACTTAACGCTCAATTACTCTCAATTCAACTTCAGCAAGTTCCTGAACACAACAATAACCGACTTTTCCAACCTGATGAAAGAACGAAACATCAGCTTTGAAAAGATATACCGCCTGAAGAGTGACCATATCTATTCTGATAAGGAAAACCTGCATAAGATACTGTTCAATCTATTATCCAACGCCATCAAGCATACTCCCGATAAAGGAAAAATCACATTGCATGCCAACCAATTCATCGACAAGTCGAACAAACTCATGCAGTTTATCTCCGTCACCAACAGTGGCAGCATAATAGCTCCTGACGAAATAGACAAAATATTCAACCGTTTCTACCGGATACCCGAACAGAATAAATATACAAACTACGGACAGAGCAGTACGGGCATCGGACTTCACATCGTAAAAGAGCTTATCAACCTATTAGACGGAACGATTAAAGTCAAGAGTTCGGAAAAAGAAGGTGTATCTTTCAGATTATATTTCCCCATTACGCTGGCGGACGCAGCGGAGAATGAAATTCATGAGGAATATAAAGAGCCCGTACCCGTTGAAGACAAAATCGAGCCGTTCATTCCTATAGACAGGAGCAAGCCGACTTTGTTATTGGTAGAAGACAATCCCGACATGCGTCATTATATCAAGAATATGCTGAAAGAAAAATACAATATCGCTGAAGCAAACAACGGTGAGCAAGGCTATAAGACAGCCCAGAATATCGTGCCCGATTTTATTGTATCCGATCTAATGATGCCCGTATGCGATGGTTCCGACTTCTGCAAAAGACTGCGCGAGGACAAGCTTTTAAGTCACATTCCTTTCCTGCTTCTCACGGCAAATTCAAGTGAGACTGCCCGGATAGAAAGCTATGAAAACGGAGTAGACGGATATATCACCAAGCCTTTCGAACAATCCGTATTATTAGCCCACATAGACTCCATCTTGAAGAACAGGGATTTGCGTCAGAAGAAATTCGTAGAACAAGACTTGAATCCTATCCTGCTGGAAGTGGGACAGCCCGACCAGCAGTTCATGAACAAAGTTATGAATATTCTGGAAAAGAACTATGCTGATCCTCAATTCGGTGTAAAGGATCTGACAGAAAGGCTGAACATCAGTTATACAGTGATTTATAAGAAATTCGTATCACTCACCGGACTTCCGCCGGTACGTTTCATCCAATTATACAGGCTACAGATTGCCAAGAAAATATTAGAGAGTAGCACCAATAACATCATTGTATCAGAAATAGCCTACCGGGTGGGATTTAATGATCCCAAGTACTTCACCCGTTGCTTTGTGAAACAATATAAGCAAACGCCCAGTTCATTCTTCAAGTAGCACGACCTTAGAATCAGGTCTGTTTACAGCACATTGCGGAAGGTTTCTATTTTATAACTATCAGATCGCCTTCCGCAAACCCAACTGTTATATGTTTCACCTGAAAAAGACTTATTACTTTCAGTTCTTTCTTTAACTCTTTCAGAACTTCCACCAGGCCGTTCAGTACTTCCTCCCACGGGATTTCGCTGGAAAGTTGCAAAGCATCACAGTTCCTTTCTCTCGGATCGAAATCTTCTTCACAAGCCCAGTCATCATTTTCCGCGTCATATTGTTTAGAGCCTGTCAGTTCGAGTGTATAGCAGCTCTGCCCATTTTCTTCGACAGCTTCCCACAAGTTGAAGTTCAATGCAATGATGTCATTAGGCAGGGTTTCGTATTCAGCAATGAACAAAAGCCACTGTTTTACAATGGCTTTTACTTTCTGTTTATCAAATACCTCCATAGGGGTACAGCAAGTCTGAAAGTCCGGTTTACTTTCATCGTTCCCCAATATGGAGAATAGTTTTTTCAAAATATTACTCATTCTTAATCAATTCAAAAGTGTAGCTTCCTAACTCAATGACATCATTAATATGATATGACTACAAAGATAATGACAAATTATAAATAAATAGTATCTTTGTTACCATACCATATTAATAACCTTTTAGTTGAGGAAAATGTTTTGCATGGCATGATTAAACATCAAATAAAGCAACCCGGTATCCAAATAGAAGACGTTATCTCTTTTTCTTCCAGATATAAATATGTGCCCCTACCGTTGCATATAGGCGGGTGGCATCCATCTTGCCGGTATATGTCTCATCAATTGCTGCCTGCAGCCCAGTATTGTCAACTTTTAGTTTCCCAATTTCGCCTCCTATTAAACCGAGATCTACGCTCATACCTACTACCGAACTCAAACGATATTCAAGACCCACTGTGAAATTTCCACCTAAAGCATTGGCTGTACCACTGAGTTCCCCCAATCCGCTTCCTTTCACTGTCTCTTTATAGCGCAACCACCCCCAACCGATTGCGCCATAAATGGTTAGTTTCTCTCCTAAAATCCATCGACCGGTAAATTGAGGGGCAATATACAATAGCCGCCCTATATCATCCATAACCATACCACGTACACCATCATAGAAAGCAACTGATTGCTTGGAACGAAATTGCTGTACAAGTACTCCCCATCCCCAACGATTGTAGTAACGAGACATTCCTACTCTCCAATCAAGTCCCGTAACGTAATTAGAAGCAGCCAGTCCCTCAACCTTTTCTACCGATGGAATATATCCTATGCCTGCACCTACAAAAACGTAACCGATAGGTTGTTTATTCCAGTCCGTGCCCTTATGTGGTTGTGAGATAACCTCCTGTTTGGATTGTACCAGACCCTCGTTTATCTCCTGAGCATGAAGAGAGAATGCTCCCAAGATGCTGATTGCTAATAGAATGATTTGTTTTTTCATATTTTATGTATTAGTTTAATGTTTCAATTCTCACCTTCAGGGGGATAAACTACTGTCCAGTTCATCTGTTCCAAATCTTCCAATTTGAGTTGGTAACGATATAAAACAGGAACATACTTCTGAATAGTGTCACAAGGAGCAGAACGATACTCATGGAACTTCTCTGCGTCCAATACCAAGTACTGTATATACGGAAGGAATCCAAGGTCTGACTCCCATCCGTATTTGCTTTCATAGAGATATGAACTATTAGCTAAAATGCCTTGTGTCGGAATTCTACATTCATACAAAGTGTCAGCATTTGTTATAGTAGCACACCACAATTGTTGACAAATTATTTCTTTATCAGATTTATTTACCAACGTTATATAACGCTGAATCGGCTGTTTTGGGCATGCGCATAGAAGAATGCATGCACATAACAATACTATTATCCTCATTCGTCTCATATTTATCTTACTCGATGATTATTATAATAAATTCCATCAACACTCATCACAGTTGCGTTCAGAAAAGCCTACTCGCTATAAGGAGGCCACATTTTTATATTACGCATAGCGGGAGTGGGAGGATAATAGATATCATGTTTTAAAAGTTCCATATCTTTTAGCGTCAAATCATATCGTTGTAAGATATTATAGTTACGACTTATTTCCTCCCAAGAATATTTTGCAAGCGTATCAGCATCAAAAATAAATATGCGTATCGTATCATTAGACATTCTAAAAATCTCTTCTGCAGTAATTGAACCAGGTACTATAAATAAATTTACTGATTTCTTTTCCACGGTTGTAAATCCATAATTATATTGGGATGTAGCATCATAGTCTTGATAGGCAGGTACTAAAATATCTTGGATACCCAGATACCACATGTTTAAACACACATCTATTTCTCTATCCGATTGATTATACACCTCGAAGCCAAATTCATGCGTATTTGGGTCGCAGGAAGAACATCCTAACAATATTAGTAGTAGTTTGCTTATCAGTTTCATATTTCCATCTTTTTTGTTCAAGAATTTACTATATTTCGTATACAAATTTAGAATGATAGTGATAAAATCTCTTATTCTAAACCATACTGAAAATAAATAATACTCACTCTTCAGGGGGATATACGATTGTCCAATTCAAACTATCAAGCTGTGCAAGAGTGTACTCATACCTTTTTGCTACAAGATAATCTTCACGGATCTTCTCCCAAGGAACAGAGTCAACGACAGCCATGTCAAAAAGAAAGATTGTCATGACACCTGTAGAATATGGCTGTTTCATTTCATACCTCCAACTAGTTTGCTTTCTACGAACCGAATGGGGGGCTATAGCGAATTTTTTAATTCTATCATCAAAAACATTACCCTCAACCTGTATTGTAGTATCAGGATAATAATTATCTCTACAATAATCCAGCAATGTCTTATCCGAGTTATTTATAAATATAACAGTTGAATCGAATGGTATATCTCTGTCTGGACATCCCCATAAAATAAAAGGGATTAAAGCAATTAGTGAAAATTTTAAATACTTCATATCTTCTATTTATTTAATTAGTTGACCTGCATTTTTAGAAAAAGAATATGTCTTGCCAACCATTCCATTTAGGCTTGGCAGGATGAGGTTCTTTATAAGAACGTCCTCTTGGATGATTATACGCAGGACTACCTCCATTTTTGAACACATCCACATTAAAAATATCTTCTTGTTTATAGGGATCTTTTCCTTCATTCAAGTAATTCTGATACGCCTCTGCCCCCGTACCATATTTCTTGTCGAAATATTTTGCCGCCAATTTGCTAGCATGAGTTTCGTACCATCGATTACCATGGTTATTCTTATCAAATGTCGAACTTAAAAGACTTGGCTTAGCTACAACAAACAGATATGCAGGCCCAAGTTTTTTACTTTGCAAATAATGTCCATACTCATGTACAAACAAATGGTCTCTAAAATCAGGTTTGAAGCCCGGAGGGCCCAATATGTAATTACTTAATGTCATTCCACCCACATCTATTTTAGAATCAATCACTACCGCACCATCAAAGTAGTTCACTTCATTAACGAGATAACAAGTATTCAGAACTTGGTTTACCAAATTACCCAAACCTGTTTGCGCTAATTGCCATGTAAGTCTTGACACCACATCCCAGAAACCTCCCTTAAACAAACCAAGATCAAGTTTAAAGGCATTAATTGTGGAACGCCAATTCTCTTTTTTAGTCCATGCGTTAATGCCTTTCGACCAGGACTTTATGAAAGTATTTACAAATAAATCTTTCACAAAATTGAAAATACCAAAAATGAACTCTCCATTGGGGTCATTATATTTTAACGGATTATTCAAACAATAAGAATATCTGTTATAATTCTGGCTCGAATACGGTTCCTGCAACTGCGGATCAGGAGATAGAAATCTACCAATAACCGGATCATAAAGCCTTGCATTCATATTAATTAAACCAAAAGCTGTCAGATGCTCATGCCCGGTATAACCTCTGCCCAAGAATAACGTAGGTTCCGCACCAACCGCATATAAAGCTTGGTTAGCAGGATTCCTCAACCTCCCCCATGCATCATAACTTAGCTCCTGCTTCAGCCCACCTGAAGAATTAACGGTATGAGTTATACTGCCCAGATAATCCCTGCACAGATAATAAACAACCCAAGCCCCTGAACCTTCTTTCACATACACTGCCGCCGCTGAATACGCATCGCCGCCAAGGTACAGAATTTCCTTTGAACCCGCAACTCCTGTCTCAAATTCATATTGATTTCCCCAATAATATCTATTGAGTTGGACCTGATTGTTCTTCTTCAGATTCATTTTGACTCTATTGCCTTCCCCATTATATGTAAATGTTGCTACATAACCATTTTCAGTAATAGTCTCCGGTCTTCTTAAAACATTATAAATAATCTGTTGTTCCCGAAGTGGAACTTCCGTGCCGTAAGGAGTAATCAATGCTATAGCATAAGGTTTTTCGGCATTGTAAGTAAAAGTTCCTACATTAGATATATTGGTTATATTTCCATTGTTACTGTAAGTAGCCGTTTTTCCGGCAAAACTTGTCAATCTGTTCAGATTGTCATAACCAAAGTTTTCCTGAATGTTCCTTACATTGTCTTTTCTCCAGTTCAGATTACCCGTCTTGGCATTAAAGTTATATCCGGAATTCTGAATAACTGTAGAACCATTTTTAACTACTCTACCTGTTGGAGCCCCGTTCGCGTCATAAGAATAGGTGCGGGTTAAAATTCCTGTGTTTACACCGGTCGTCAATCCTAACGCATTTTCAGAAGTTAACTTCCAGATAGATGTCGAGTTATTAAGTTTCACTTCCGAAAGATTACCATAAGAATATGTATAGTTTTCAGTCACAATATTACCGATATTGGAGGCATACGTCAGATCCGATATACGCCCATTGGTGTGAGTAAATGTTTTTTTGAGCCACTTTCCATCCACATTCGTTTCCTTCAGAGTACTTAGCCTCATCAGAGCATCATAAGTATAGGCTTTGGACGTCCCGTTTGAGCTTACCTCAGATTCTATGAGGTTGTCAGCATTATAGCCGTAGTTTATTGTCTGCCCGGCAACCTCCTTTTTAATCAGGCGATGGAAATTATCATAAGTTTTCTTCGTGACATTTCCATTGGCGTCAGTTTCCTGGGCAACATTTCCCATAGTGTCATAAGCATATCGGATAATGCCCAAACTCGGATCGTTCATTGTAGTTTGTCTTCCAAAATCATCATACCCGAATGTAGTTGTAATCTGCCCCGGAGCAACTACGCTAATCATTTGCCCGTCCGGTCTATAATTATAAGTAGTAGTACCTGCGGGATCGGTAACTGATATTATATCTCCGGAAGCATTATATTTCTCTGTTTTTGATACGCCGTCCACCACTGAGGTAATACTCGTATTGGAATACGAAAATGTGTCTTCCTTGCCCGAAGCATATTTCAATGATACAACCCTGTCATAAGCATCATAAGTATATACGTTCCATTGTGCGGGCGCACTCCCTTTAAATGGCATGGAAACTTTAGCCAAACTTCCTTTCTCATCATATACATTATCTGTATAAACATAATTCCCATCAAAACGTTGTTTTCCTGTTCTTACTTCCCTACCCCAAGCGTCGTAATAAGTTTGAGATGCCGGAGAACCTGTAACGGAAACAGTGGAAAGCCATAAAGCTGAAGCCGGAGAAGTAGCCCATGAAAACGAAGTCGTTTCTATGACACCATCAGGTTTGACACTCTTAACTTTTCTGCCAAAATCATCATAGTTGAAGCTGGTTTCCTGGTTCTTATGATTTTTCATGGAGGACAGTTGCCCTTTTGAATTGTATGTATATGTTTCAATCAATCCCAAAGGATCTATTTTCTTTATTACCCTCCCATAAGAATCATATTCATACTTTGTAATTAGATTGGTAGTCGACGCATATTCTCTTAAAGACTCTTGGGATACCAACCCATCTTGATATGAATAGCTGACTTGAGAAATCGCTTTATTATTTGCATAGTGTACTTTTACAACCGGAAGCTGATTAGAACATACAGGTATATACTTCCTGTCAACCCATGTTGAGCCATCTCTTGTTTTTGTGGTTACTTGATCGTACAGAAAACCTATCCTGTAAGTAGAAGCATCATTTGTGTTATGGTAAGAGTTGTTGGTTGTTACTATAAGGCCGTCACTGTAAGTAACCGTCTCTTGGGTCACATTACCATAAGTATCATAAATGTAATTAGAACTAACAGTTGTGTTCTTTAATTTATCCTTTTCTGTTTTATTGCTCAATGCTATCTTGGCTACCTTATTTGAGGCAATAGATACAGTATAATAATAAGAAGCTTCAGACATAGGATTAACTAACTGGGTTATAACTCCAAACTTCATTGGATCAAAAGTCAGTTCAACCTGAGTCCCTTTCATATTATCATGCATTGTAATTTTCCTGAATCCTCTGAATCCTAATCCTTGGCGATGTGTAACGGCATCATTGTAATAGTATGATTTAGAAGACAAATACGTATTGCCATAAAAAGAATATGTATTGCTGACAACATTGATGTCCATATATAATTTATTGTATGGGAAAGTTGTACTATAACCAGATGTCGTCCAATACATACTGCCATTAGTAAGATTTTCATAATCAAATTTCTCAATCACTCCATAACTGTTAATCATGCCGGTTAGCATTCTTCCCCGGGCATCATTACGTGTAAAGGAGATTGGAGTGACAGTGGCATCCTTTATACTTAGCAATTGGCTGGTCCTACAACTATAACCATCTCCTATAGTTCCTGTTATAAAATGAGAATCAGAATCTACAGTCACTTTTGCAGATTCGGCCACAGTATTCAGTTTACCGTTCTGGTTCAGATGTACACTGATTTGAGTTCCCGATTTTACAGCTAAATCGGGAAGTTTATCACCATTCAGATCATGAAACAGAAACTGATAATTGGTATCGGAATTAGATAAAAACTCAAATGTGCTGCTTACAAATCCACTACCGGTTGCCAATAA
>OIYD01001641.1_pt1 | contig 12615 bp, 8 predicted proteins | sample 1588141 | NCBI WGS metagenome assembly OIYD01 (sample SAMN03283259) | human gut metagenome | biome: human-associated habitat; material: feces | host: Homo sapiens | place: USA | collected 2013
CTGTCACGGGCCAGCAGACGTCCTTCCTGTACGCCTTTCAGTATATGGGCGGCCAGATCGGTGATTTCGTTCTGCGGATATTGCTGTACAAGTTCTTTCAGAGTGGCGAGGAACCTCTCTGTTTCTCCTCCCTGCAGTCGGGTGACGGCTTCGAGGAACATAAACTTCGGGCGGTGTTGCCCTAATGGATATATTTCGGAGGAAAGATGTTCGGCAGCCCGCACGGTGGCTGTGTCTCCCATCTGGAAATGCTCATAAGCACGGACATAGAGTGAATCTTCACGTTGTTTACCATGTACGGCATTCTCTGCGAAATCCGGGTCAGCCAGTGTCTTGGCATAACGACTTTCGGGGAATCGGGCGATAAGTTCGGCTTTATATTTTTCAGAGGAACTGCCTTTTTTCTCATAATATTCTATAGCCAATTCCGTCAGGAATAACTGATAATAGGCTTCATCAGCTTGCGCGAAGTCCGGGAACTGCCGTATGAGCCTTTCGAACATGGCTTCTGCCCGTTGGAAATCGTGCATACGATCCTTGAAAACCATTCCGGCACCGTATAAAGCTTCCGATAGCAATGCGTTGGATGCCTGCATGGCCTCTTCTGTCAATGGGATCTGTGCCAGATAGTATTCTGGACGATGCGTATCATTGGCGATGCTGTCGGTAGTTCCCTTTTTAGGATCTTTTTCTGGGGAGACAGAGCTTTCTGTTGCTTCATTTTCCTGACTGTTCGGGATACTGTCTTTGGGGGCAATATCTTCCGATTCACTGTAATCTATTTCTTCAAAATCGTCCAATGCAACCACAGTCTTATTTTTCCTTCGCCAGTTGTCTTCCAGTTTTCTACGTCCCCACAAACGTTGGAACTCTGCTTTTCCCTGCTCCACTAATTGCGGATTATAGAAATACCAATCCTGCTTTCCACCTATTGCCGGCTGGGTAGTTTGTGGAGTAGTGGTATTCCTTTGTCCAGGTTTGCTGATAATCGAAGTTGCAGGTAACTGACTTTCCGCTTCTTCCCGCATCTGCAGGCGGTTTGTTTCCCGCTCTGCTTCTTCGGCCGCCTTGCGTTCTGCTTCCTCCCGGGCGATGACCTGTGCAATGATGTTTTCTATGACGGCCATTCGTTCCGCCTCCGGCATCCCGGCAAGGTGCTGCAAACTATCCTGCAACTGTATGGTATTGGTATGAGGTACCAGTTCGTCCAATATTTCCGAACGGGTGGTAATGTCGGCATATTCCCGGTGTGTCTTATCTATCAATCCTATTGCCTCTGCATATGCTTTCTGCGCTTCAGCATAGCGTGCCTGCTGCCAGTACAAGTTTCCTAATGCCAGTTGAAGAATTCCTTTCTCCACACCATTACGGGTGCTCTTTTCTATTCCTTTGTGATATGCGGAAAGAGCCTGCGCCGTGTCTTTCCCGGCCAGGTAAACATTACCCAATGCATAGTAAATCTGATCCAGATACTCTTCGTTTTTCTCGTCTTTGCTCAGCCGCAGTAGCTTCCCTGTTATCTTACGGCTATTGGCGGTGGGCATCACTTCCGTCTGGCGGATACGGGCACTCAATGCCAGTTCGTACGGAGGGTTGAGACGAATTACTTTGCTGTATGATTGATAAGCTTGTTCCGGTTGTTGCAATAGCTGGTAAGTCTGTCCCAGGAGATAATAGCATCGCGCTTTTTGCTGTTTGTTCTTCTCGTTTTTGGCTGTCTTTTCAAGATGAGGGATGGCTTCTTTGTATCGCTGACTGCCCAACAGGTAGTTTCCTGTTGCCGAAGCATAAGGGACTGCCAGTGATAGTGGCAGACTATCATTATTTACCCGGTTCAGAGCATCTTCAGCATCGTATTGCCAACCCAGTGCTGAGTAGCAGCGGGATAGCCAGATCAGAGCTTCGGAAGTGATATTCGTCTGTCCGTCATAGAGGCGCACGATATAAGAAAAGGTTGAGGCAGCTTCCGGGAAATCTCCTTTCTGATATTGTGCTTTTCCCAATAGCAGCCATGCACGGTGTATGAAAGGATTGAACTCCCGACGTGCCAGCCATTTTTTGTATTCGTCCGTGTATGCCCGTCCTGGTTTACGTATGGGGCGTCGCTTGATAGAATGTTGACGAATAGCTTTTTGCGCTTTTTCAATGGCTCGCTCATAGTCGGAAGTACCGATACCTGTAGTTTCTTTATTGCCGATGGGATAGAGGGGGAGCATTTCCATGTAGTTATCCTTATTCCCTTGTTGCTGTGCCTGCAATCCGGCTTTATAAGCTTCGTTTCCGTTGAAGTAGACGTTGTAACGGGTGGTTAGGGCATGGTAGAAGCGTGTGCCGGCTGTATTCTTTCGGGTAGAACATCCGGCAACGAGCATCAAAGTGACTAAGATGCCAGTGAGGAGGATTGCTTTGCGTTTCAACTATGCCAGTAAGTTTTACGGGTTCTGCGTTTTCTGCCGTAAAGATAAATAAAAACTCTTTCCTAGCTTACATACTACGTATATAATGATGGAAAAGAAGATGATAGCTGCGCCGGAAGGAACGTTGAGATAGTAGGATATCATTAATCCGCCCAGGCAACTGAGATAACCGATGCCGATGGATAGCCAGATAATGCGGTGGAAACGATGCGTAAACAAATTCGCAGTCATTTGTGGGATGGTGAGCAGGGAAATAACCAGCACAATGCCTACCATGCGCAGACATGCCACAATGGTCAGTGCAATGAACATCATCAGTACATATTCGAATATTTGTACGGGAATACCTTGTGAACGTGCAAATTCTCGGTCGAAAGCAACGTAAATAATCGGACGCAGGTATAGGATAAAGAAAATAGCCAATATCACTGCAAGTCCTGCCAGCAAGGCGATGTCTCCGAATGTAATCGTCAGTATATTACCGAACAGATAAGCGGACAAATCAGGTGCAAACCCGGGTGAAAGGAAAGTGAACATGATACCCAATGCCATCCCCAGCGTCCAGAATACTGCGATAGCTGAGTCCTCACGCATATCATTGCGTTTGCTAAGCCATTCCACGCCAAAAGCCGACAGTACCGCAAACACTCCGGCTGCCAGAATAGGAGAGATTCCTGTATATAATCCCAGACCAATTCCTCCGAAAGAAGCATGTGTCAGTCCGCCACTAATGAACACCAGTCGCCTCGTTACGATATACGTACCGATAAGTCCGCAAACAATGCTTGCCAGCAAACTGCCGATGAGGGCATGTTGAAAGAAGGTGTATTGCAGTAGATCCACTTTAAAATCTCCTCTCTCCTATAATCAGGAATATTTCATCTTTGATATTGTTTGGCAGAGCTATTCCACGTAGTTGCAAACTGCGTACCCATCCGGCAACGTCGATGTCCTGCATCGTATAGAATACGTCCCTGAATTCATCTTCCTGTTCAGGAGTGTAATCTTCGGGGGCAATGCCGATGTACTTGTCCAGTTCTTCATCATCGTAGTACTCTATCTTTTTGCTGACGGCGGCTAACAGACTGTCCCGTTCGCATATTTCGTGCTGTCCGCAGCATTCTGCGTCGGCCTCTTTCACTTCAGGCATGGCATCCAGTTCTCCACGCTCTATTTTCTTTTGCAAGCGTTGGTTACGGATGTATCCTGCCAAAAGGGCGATACAGACAAGTGCAATAAGACTTATAATTAATATCCACATAGCTTATTCCTCTATTTCAATCCCAAATCCTACTTGTTTCAAATCTTCCCAGTATCCCGGATAAGACTTGGACACCACTTGCGGATCGGCAATCCGTATGGATGGCGTCCGAAGGATGGCGGGTGCAAATGCCATTGCCATCCGGTGGTCTTCATAAGTCGCAATAACGGGATGGGAGGCCGGTTCGCAGCGTTCACCGTTCCAGATTAATATACTGTCCTGTTCCGATTTTACCACATATCCCAGTTTATTCAATTCTGTGATAAGCGCCTGAATGCGGTCGGTTTCCTTTATCTTCAAGCTCTGCAATCCGGTAAATCGGAAAGGTATGTTCATTAAACAACAAGTCACAACGAAAGTTTGTGCCAAGTCGGGTATATCCACTAAATCTTCCTTTAAACAGGTAACGGGAGTTCCCATCTTAGTCAGTACCACTCCTTGGTCGGTATATGTGGTGTGTACACCGAGTTTGGCAAATATTTCAGCTCCCCGACTATCGCCCTGATAGCTGCGTGGGAGAAGTCCGGGTAATTTTATTTCCGTTTTTGTAGATTCCTTTTTTTCATTATCCTGAATTAAGGCAACCATCTGATACCAGTAAGAAGCACCGCTCCAGTCACTTTCTACTGTGAAAGGTATGTCTCTGTACTTTCCCGGACGGACGGTGATACTACTTTCAGAACTCCAGGCAGCGTCTGCACCGAATTCTTTCATTAGTTGCAGTGTTAGATTAATGTAAGGGCGGGAAATGATTTCTCCTGTAAGATTCAACCTCAATCCGTTTTTCAGGATGGGACCGATCATCAGTAAAGCAGATATATATTGTGAACTGACATTTCCGGCAAGGCTGATTTCTTCGCCTGTTAATTCTGTACCTGTGATGCGTAAAGGTGGAAAGCCTTCTTTTCCGGCATACTCTATCTGTGCACCCAGTTCACGTAAGGCATCCACTAGAATACGTATGGGGCGTTGTTGCATCCGTTCGGTACCGGTAATGATGCGTGTACCCGGTGTTACACTGAGATAAGCCGTGAGAAAACGCATGGCGGTTCCGGCGGCAAGAATGTCGATATGTCCGGGATTCCCGTCCAGTGCTTTTATCATGACACGGGTGTCATCGCAATCGCTCAAATTGCTTAGCGCGATATGCCCTTGGGCTAAAGCGTGTAATATCAAAGCCCGGTTGCTGATACTTTTGGAAGCCGGGAGCTGGATAGTGGTATGCAAAGTGGCTGGTGCCGAAAGTTTATAGCGCATAGTTGTATTCCTTCTTAAACGTAATAGCTGGTTTACAGGCTACAAAAGTACGATAAATATCTGAATAAAGAAACTTGAGTTACATGACTTCTATCCGAACTGTGCACAGATTTGTTTCGTATCTGCTCTGTGTCTGCTCCGTACTTACTCCGTATATAATAGAGGTATCACTGACCGAATAGGCTACGGAGTAGTTACGGAGATGACACGGAGATAGTATGGAGATGACACGGAGAGCATACGGAGCTGGCATGGAGCCGTTCTGAAACGAATTCCGTCAACGGGTTATTTAAGAGGTGCGTAGAACGCAAGTAATATATGTATACGAATATCTTTTTTGCGTAAGGAAGCTTACTCTCAGATTATCAAAAGCTTACAAAATATTAATTCCCAGTCGACAAGAAGTTAAGAGTTTGTCAACAAACTCCCAACTTCTTGTTGACAAACTCTTAACTTCCTGTAAATGGAAAAATAGTATTTTTTTCGGTTTCCTTACAGTCTCAGGATTACAAATCCGATTGAACGGCGGTTATAACACAAATTCCTGATAGTTCTCTTTGTTTATTACTTTGAAAGACGCTTCCGGATAAGCTGTTGCGAAACTGGTAGGGACATTCGGTTTTTTGTCTCTCCACTTGAATTCAAAAGCGGATAAACCTTCGGTTGATTCTTCTATTAGATCAATTTCTTGATTGTCGTATGTTCGCCAGAAATAGAATTCTTTGGCTCGGTTACGATTATAAGATTGCTTCATTCGTTCGCTGATTAAATAGTTTTCCCATAGTGCGCCCATATCTTGGCGTACAGATAGAGGGGTGAAATTTCCGATGATTGCATTGCGAATACCGTTATCGTAAAAGTACCATTTTCCGGCTTTCACTACCTCTTTACGGAGATTGCGTGAATAGGCTCCCAAACGATACACCACGAATACTTTGGATAATAAGTCAAGATATTTTTCAACAGTATTTTTGCTCATTCCCAATTGCTTACCTAATTCGTCATAAGATACTTCACTGCCCATTTGGAATGCAATTAGACGCAGTAGTTCCTTCATCTTACTGGAATTTTTCAAACCGTCGATTGCTAAAATGTCTTTCAATAGATAAGCTCCTACAATATCTCGTAGATAATCAGTTTTCCGCTCGAAGCTTTCTAGCATCACTACTTCAGGATAAGAACCATAGATAAGTCTAGATTCTAAGTGCTGTCTTGTTTCCAAAGCATTTTCTATTTGTGAAATCTCTTTTTGTGAGAATGGAGTCAGATGGAATTGGGTAGATCTGCCTACCAAAGGCTCACCGGCTTTGTTGAGTAGGTCGAAAGAGGAAGAACCGCTTGCAATGACTTTGATGCCTTCCACTTCGTCCACTATTAATTTAAGTTTGGAACCGATTTCCGGGATGTTTTGTGCTTCATCAATAGCTAGCAAATCTATCCCTTCTAATAAATGCCTGTAGTTGGAAATACTCCGTTCATTTAATAGGGCAATCGTATCGTAATCCTCTCCGTTAAGTAACATGGACTGACCTTTAAACTCTTTTATCAACTCACGTATGAGAACCGTCTTTCCAACGCGTCGTGCACCAAAAAGCAGAACCGCTTTATTGGGTTCTATTCGTTCTGATATTTTATCCTGAAGGATACGTTTAATAATATTCATCACACTTTGTTTTGTGACAAATATAGTAAAAAAGGTCTTTCAATTGACGATTTTTATGCAAAAATCGTCAATTGAAAGACCTTTTTTATGGTTGATTCATCTTTCTTCAACGAACACTATATCTTTTCTGAAATCAACCGGTGATACACCGGCCTTCCGTTTGAAGAACTTTCCGAATGAAGACTGGTCGGAGAAGTTGAGGGTGGTGGCAATCTCCTGTATGGAGAGTTTGGAATGTGTCAGTAAGTTACGGGCTTCGCTGAATAGCATTTCGAAGATGAAGTCGCTCACGCTTTGTCCTGTCACGAGCTTCACGATCTGTGTCAGATGATGGGCAGATAAGTTCAGGTGGGCAGCATAGAAATCTACCTTATGTTCTTCACGATAATGCGTTGCCAGTAGTTCGATGAATGATTTGATAATACTTTCGTATCGGGTCAGGCAGCCGTCCGTATGGGGGAGGTTGGTTCGTTCAAGGATGTCACTTAAATCAAGATAAAAGGCGAACAAACGGTTCAGAATGACTTCTTTGTGATAGAAATGCTCTGTACGGTCAATATTCTTATTGATGCTGGCTAATCGTTCGGCTAATAAAACAGCGTAAGGATGCGCTAAAGGAACTACCGGTTGGTTATATAGCCGCACACCGTATTTGGTCCGTCGGTAGATCATGTCGGTGGAGTCCATTTCATCCGTAAAAGCCTTGCTGACAAAGAGACATTGGCATTGAAAGTCATCACTACATTCATAAAAATGAAACAGATGAGCAGAAGATAGAAGTAAAAGCGTATCCGCTTGAATATCATACGCCTTGTAATTGATTACGGTATGTCCTTTTCCGGATAAAACCAATAAGATGATAAAAGCGTCCAGATGGATATCTGACGAAAACTGTTCTTCTGCTTCCCGATACCCAATAGTAATGCAACTGATTTTCTTTCGTGTATCATTTCTGCTGCCACTAATGATGGGGAGTTCACTGATGTTTTTGATGCGTATGGAAGGGGCCATTAGGTGTGATTTTATGTTGTACAAAGATAATGTAAACCTTTGAAATCTCCAAATTAAACCAATTTTGCCCAATTTGGGATTTCTTTCCGGCAAAGAATTTATCCGACCTTTGCAGCCGTTTTGAGGTAAATGATAATTTAGCGGCGAGAATTGTTACGCGGAAGTATCTTAAATTCTCCTCCTCCGTCGGAGGAGGGGAATTGAGATAGTCAGAATAGCATAACTACGCCGTTAAATTATCATTTTGATGCTCCTTTATTAATTTAATAGGTATTATGAGAAAATTGAAAGTATTATTTGTCTTTATCGGTGCATTGAGCATTTCGTTGGCACCTGCACAAACCTTTCAGAAGATGACAATTGAAGAAATGTTCGAGTTGGCAGATGCTAATAGTCGCAGTATTCGTATGTTCCGTCTGGCGGAAGAGGAAGCCGGACAGGCAGTAAAGGTGGCCAGGAATGCTCAACTTCCTTCGATTGACGTATCCGTTTCGGCAAGTTATTTGGGGGATGCCTGGTTGGCAGACCGTGATTTTACAAATGGAGAGAATGCTGCTATGCCGCACTTCGGCAATAACTTTGCAATAGAAGCATCGCAGGTAATTTATGCGGGTGGAGCTATCACCAGCCGGATTGCCATTGCCAAATTACAACAGCAACTGGCAGAGTTGGATAAAGAAAAGAACAGGCAGGATATCCGCTTTTTGTTAGTAGGCAATTACTTGGAGATGTATAAATTGCAGAATCAGGCTGAAGTGTACCGGAAGAATATAGAGCAAACCCGGAAATTGGTAGAAGATATCAATGCCAAACAATCGCAAGGACTGGCTTTAAAGAATGACATCACTCGTTATGAGTTGCAACTGAAATCTTTGGAATTGGCATTGACACAGATTGAAAATGGTATCCTTATCCTGAACAATCAATTGGTTACGGTATTGGGTTTGCCCCAGGAAACGGTGATAAATGTGGATACTACCTTGCTGGGACGACTTCCCAAACTCTCGGAAGAAGCCCTTTGGCAGGAAACGGCGGTATTGAGTTCTCCCGTGCTGCAACAGATGAAATTGAATATCAAGCAGTCGGAGTATAATGAACGGATTGCAAAGGCTGAACGTTTGCCGTCCATAGCTCTTTTTGCAGGTGATAAACTAGATGGTCCTATTACGATTGAAGTGCCTCCCATTAACAAAAATCTGAACTATTGGTATATCGGTGTAGGAGTGAAATTCGATATTGCTTCTACTTTCAAGTCGGGTAAGAAAATTCGTCTGGCACGACTGTCCACCCAGCGTGCGCAAGAAAACGACTTGTTGTTGCAGGAGAATGTGCGGACGGAAGTAAAAGCGGCATATATCCGTTTTCATGAGGCTTTTACCATTTGCGATACACAAGAGAAAAGTCTGGAATTGGCAGCACAAAACTACAGTGTGGTGAATAACCGCTATTTGAATGATCTGGCGCTGATTACTGATATGCTGGATGCTAGCAATTCTAAACTGAATGCGGAGTTGCAGTTGGTGAATGCACAGATCAATATACTTTTCAATCTCTATAAGTTGAAGAAGACGGCGGGGTGCTTATAAATCGTCGTCAAGTAATTTTTCATCCGCAGATGACACGGATTATGCGGATTTTATTTTTCTGAAAGGCATAGCTCAGCCGTAGGAACTGTGTAATCTGCGTTATCTGCGGATGAAAAATGGTTTTTGATATATGAATGTAAACTAATGAATTAAATAAGACATGGAACGTAAAAAGAAAAAACTGATTTATAACGTAGTGGTTAGCCTCTTACTTATCACCGGACTGGTGTGGGGATGTTCCCATTTCGTTCATCTCGGCAATGTAGCCTATACAGACAACGCACAGGTGAAACAACTGATTGTCCCCGTCAACAGCCGTGTACAGGGTTTTATCAAGAAAATCTATTTCGATGAATACCGGGAAGTACATAAAGGCGATACTCTGGTCTTGATTGAAGATTCCGAGTTTCGTTTCCGCCTGGCACAGGCTGAGGCTGATTTTCAGAACGCCATTTCGGGAAAGAATGCGGTGGCCACCACAGTACATACTACTCAGAATAATATAGCTGTATCCGATGCCGGTTTGCAGGAGGCAAAAGTCCGGTTGGATAATGCCGAACGTGAATACCACCGGTATAAAAACCTTTTGGCACAGGATGCCGTCACCAAACAGCAGTACGATGCTGTGCAGACAAATTACGAGGCATCCAAAGCACGCTATGAACTTCTGCTTCGCCAACGTCAATCTACAACTTTGGTAAAGCAGGAACAGACCCATCGTCTGGAACAGACGGATGCAGGTATCAAACTGGCGCAAGCTGCCCTGGAGCTGGCGCGTCTGAACCTTTCTTATACCGTTATCCTCGCTCCTTGTGACGGAACTACCGGTCGGAAAGAAATTCAGGAAGGACAACTGATACAGCCCGGGCAGACTTTGGTTGACATTGTCGATGAAAATGAGAGATGGATAGTAGCTAATTATAAAGAGACTCAGACTACCCATATCCGAGAAGGCCAGCCGGTAGAAATAGAAGTGGATGCTGTGCCCGGAATAACGTTTAAAGGTGCTGTGAAATCTATTTCCCGCGCTACGGGTGCCAGCTTCTCTCTTCTGCCGCAGGATAACTCTGCCGGAAACTTCGTGAAAGTAGAACAACGTATTCCTGTCCGTATAGAATTCTCTACCGGCAATCGTCCGGAAGATATGGAACGCTTGCGTGCCGGTATGAATGTGGAGTGTATAGTAAATTATTGATATTATGCACGAAACAGGACCTTTTTCCATTCCGGCCATCCGTGATTTTGTTCCTCCTAAGTTACGTCCCTGGATTATCATTGCCTTTGTCATCGTTTTCCAGTTTTCCGGTGGTCTCTATTTGGCGGCAGTCAGTGAGATGGTCGGTTCTACGGCATTGATGCAGGAAGATATTATGATGGCAGGCTACGCTTCTATGATAGGCATGGGACTGACATTCGCCATCATGTTTCGACTGAAGTTCCGCTTTGCTTCGAAAACTTCATTGATGACGTGTAGCATTGCTCTGATTGTTTCTAATCTGATATGTATGCAGACGCATAGCATTCCTGTGCTGGTGATCACCTGTTTCTTTGCAGGAATCTTCCGCATGTGGGCTACATTCGAATGTAATTCCACCATTCAGCTATGGCTTACCCCTAAACGGGATTTGTCGGTATTTTTCTGTTTTATCTATCTATTGGTGCAGAGTTGTATTCAGCTGTCGGGACTGATAACAGTCTATACAGCATTTTGGGCAAAGTGGGAGTATATGCATTGGCTGATTATTGGTTTATTGTTATTGGTGATGCTGGCTACATTGTGCCTGTTCCGTAGTTATCGCTCTTTGCCGAAGTTGCCGTTGTTCGGTATCGATTGGTTGGGGGCTTTGATGTGGGGACTTGTGTTGTTGTGCATCCTCTTTGTCTGTGTGTATGGGGAACATTACGATTGGTATCAGTCTTTCCAGATCCGGGCGGCAACCGTCATCGGTATACTTATTCTTGTATTGAATTTGTGGCGTGCATCTTTCATTCGTCACCCGTTCATTGCTTTGAAGACCTGGACGTATCGTGCCGTATGGTTTCCCTTTATACTATATATAGTAATAGATATTCTGCTGGCGCCTTCGCATCTCTTTGAGCATCTCTATATGGAGAGTATATTAGGGTATGATACCCTGAATGTAATTTCGCTCAATTGGGCGGTATTGCTGGGAATTATAGTGGGAGCAGGCTTTACCTTTTTCACTTTTTCCCGTCGTAAGTGGCGATATAAGACAATGACTGTGATTGCATTCTCTTCCATTACGGGTTATCTGATGTATTTTTATTTCGGTATTGACTATGCTTTGCCCAAGGAGACATTGTTTGTGCCGCTGTTCCTGCGCAGTTTCGGGTATGTGATAATAGCTATTTGTTTTCTTACAGTGCTATCTCGTGTCCCTTTTCAGCATTTCTTTCAGGCGGTGTCCGTACAGTCGTTTGTCAGTGCCGGATTTGGTGGGGCTTTGGGAACGGCTATACTGGGGCATGCTCTCAATGGGGCAATGAAAAAGAACTCGATGTTACTGGGTTCGGTAGTGGATCATGTAAATCCTTTCATCAGCCGGATACCCGTTGGAGAAGTATACGGTGCTGTGCAGCAACAGGCTCTGATGGTTTCTATGAAAGAACTGTACGGCTGGCTCACTCTGATGGCTTTGTTCTGTCTGTTGGCCTTCCTGGTTTACGAGAGTGATATTCGTCCATATAAAGTACTGCATCCTACCTATCGTTCCATTCGTCGTTTTGTGAAGCATGAGTTGCGTATAGACAAAAAATTGGAAGCTACAGCATAAGTTGAGATTTTTTTGTTCTTGTATTGGATAGCTTTGGCTAAAATTGGTAGGGGGAATAAAGTGGATTATTATTATTTTTGCAGCCCGAAAGTGGACGTATATTCCACGAAATGTATAAGTTAAGTTTATATGGTAAAAGATAATTCAAAGCTGTTTATTCTGGTCTTATTGGGTATGCTGACGGCCTTCGGGCCTTTTGTCACGGACATGTACCTACCGAGTCTTCCGTCTATGGGAGAATATTTCAGTACAAGTTCTTCAATGGTTCAGTTAGGACTGACTACCAGTATGATCGGACTGGCCGTCGGACAGATATTCTTCGGTCCTTTGAGTGACCGTTATGGTAGACGCATACCGTTGCAGGTTGCTATGTGGTTGTTTATTGTGTCAACGATTTTCTGTTTGTTTGCGCAGAATATTCAGCAATTCGTCGCTTTCCGGTTGATACAAGGTATTGCCGGGGCAGGGGGGATTGTTATAGCCCGTTCCATTGCTACGGATAAATTTTCGGGCAAAGATCTGGCAAAGATGCTGGCGATCATTGGAGCCATTAATGGCATTGCTCCCGTGGTACCGCCTATTATTGGCGGAGTGTTTACGGAAGCCATCGGTTGGCAGGGAATTT
>OIYD01001644.1_pt1 | contig 12592 bp, 7 predicted proteins | sample 1588141 | NCBI WGS metagenome assembly OIYD01 (sample SAMN03283259) | human gut metagenome | biome: human-associated habitat; material: feces | host: Homo sapiens | place: USA | collected 2013
GGTGTACTGCTTCATTTTCATCAATAGTTCCTCCTGCTAAATTTATAATAATAGGTCTAGACCTGGTGCCCATATATATGAAATTTGTACTTTATATTTTAATTCTTTTTTGACATTTTGTAAATTTCATGTTATTTTCTTTTTGATTTAATTTTTCTTTGGGATTGATCCATATAGCCTGTCTCAGATCTTCGTGTTCCACGTCCATTCCGGTTCCGATTAATGCGACAATCGGCCTTTTCTTGAGTTTCTTTTTGTTAGCATTCAAATATTCATAGGCTTTATTAACTTCAGCGCCATATACACTGTCTCTGTCGAAAGAACAATTGTACCAGTCCAGTTCGGATTGTTTTTTTTGTTTTTCAACTTTTTGTTTTATTAATTGAGCTGATGTAATTCCACAAATAAGGCAGCATAAGATAAGGGATATAAGTTTTTTCATTGTAGGATGAGTTATGATATTTATATAGTCAGATTAATTTCTAGCTTTTAATATGGCTTCACGTACTTGTTCTCCGCGGACATTACGTGCTATTAGTTTTCCTTCTTTGTCAATGACTACAAGGAAAGGGATAGCATAAAAGCCATAAGCTGTCTGGATAGCACTTGGAGCTTCATTACTTTTCGGAAAGCCTGTTTTATCCCACAGCATTACCCAGGGAAGTTTTTCTTCGTCCAGCATCTTTTTCCACTTAGCTTGGCTATCGTCTAGTGATACGCTGATGAACTCCAAATCGTCAGCTTTCAGTTCATTATATATTTTTAGCATACTACGCATCTCCTTACGACAAGGGCCGCACCAGGAAGCACAGAAATCCAAAACGACAATTTTACCGCGAAAGTCTTTTAAATTGACCTTCTGATCATTGACATTCGTGAAAGTAAAGTCCGGACATTCTGCACCAATAATTTGGTGGGAAAGGATTTTGACTCTTTCTACCAGCCAGCGGGCAGATAAAGAGTTTCGCTCATCATCGGAAATCATATCCAATAATTTCTTATTAGAGTAATAGTCATTTACATTGGCCAGATAAGCAAGCGCGGATACCATATTAGGTGACAGTTGCGCGTTAGCTGGAAGAGAAACAGTTGCTGTGTCCGGGTCTTTATCTGCGGGTAAATATTCTTGCAGAGTGAGAAACGAGTCGATACCTTTAAACGACAGGGAACTTTGTTCGGGATTTGTCTCATCATAGTAGCCGATGATGTTCACTTCATGGTTCTCGAAATATATTTTTTCTTCCGTTTTTCCGATTCGCAATGTGTAGATATCGGGTTGAATCAGCTTCTGTTCTGTGGCGAACTCTTTATTGGGTTGGAGTTCACAGCTAAGAATAAGTGTTCCGTTCAGGTCATTCACTTGCAAAGTGGTTGGTTTCAGTATTCTTAACTTGCCTTTAATTTGTAGTCCATCTTTGCACCACGAACTTGTCGTGGCGCATAAGAAGGACGAAAAAAATAAAATGAAAAGTTTCTTTGTTGATATCATAGAATTGTATTTAAATAATAATCGTCACAGGAGAATAGTTACCAGTCAAATCCTGCCCAGGGATCGTCATCGTCTCCACCGTCTTCATCGTTGTTACCCGGTATTTCTGGATGAGGCTGAATATCCCAGTCATTCGGACCTTTAGCTATGGCTTCCAAATCAATTCCATAATTCTCCTTCATGTATTTGCGTACGAAAGCGAATTTCTCGATAATAAGCGGGAATTGACTGTATCTTTCGGTACTTTCGGCTTCCGTATAATATAATGATAGTAAGGCATATCCGGCAAATGTTGCTTCCCGGGTCGGGTTGCTGCCGTCATATTCTTCATTCAGTGTGAATTTATTTGTATTTACAGTACCTGGAAATCCCCTGTTCAAGTGAAAATCAGGACTGTCTGTTTCCCAAAAATAGAATGATATAGGAGTCACGTAATCCAAACCACGGTTGAATTCTTCGGGAATGGTAATTAGCCTTTTTTCTACAGCAGCCTTTATGATATTACCGAGAATCATTTTCCGACGTTGGCTGAACGTTACTTGGTCGTCCGGCATAATATATTTGTCGGTCATTTCTGCCTGAGGTCCGAATAAACAGGTGCTCCAGTAATCCAGACCATTAATGATTTCGTGCATGGCATTATTTTGTTTGATAACGACTGCTCCCAAATCTATTTCCGTTGCTATATGCACATTATAAGCCATATACCAATATAACGGTAATAATTTGCTTGTAACCTTTTTACACTTTTCGTTATTGAGGTAGGAGAATACATGTTTCTTCATAAATTCCGTATAGAACTTCGCCATTTCATCGTTGATACACCCTTCCCCTTTATAATTTGTGGATGCACCTCCTGTCCAGCTACGATTGAAATCTTCATCTTGCAAATCTTTATAAATCAGATAGACGCCGAAATCTTTTTGTATTTGTGAGATGTCATCATCCCAGCTATTCGTTCCTTGGGGAACTTTGAAACGTAATTCAATGCCTCCTTCTGTGGGGGTAAGTGCATCTTCTTCATAGCATGAGGTGAATGCTATGCAAGTGAGGAGTCCCCATAATAAATATATATTTCTCATATTTGTTTCTTTTTTAAGTTACTGAAATTATTAGCATTAGTTTTCTCGTTTAGGAGCCAAAGGATTTTGTTCCAGTCTTTTATTTTTAATCAATACTTCATCCGGAATCGGCATGGTATAAGAAGGGTCGTTAGATTTTAGCGTATATGTTTTACCTTCCCATTCGTGTGTGATTTGAGGCATTCCGTAGCGTCTCAGGTCGAACCAGCGTTGTCCCTCAAAACAGAGTTCTTTTCTTCTTTCTGCCTTGATAAAGTTTTTCAACGTCTCACCGGTCAATCCGGCAGGGACAACTAACTTTTCTGGTTCGTAACGATTCTCCAATAAAGTTCTCATAGCTGAAAGCGCCTTACTTTCTTCGTTATTGTAGGCAGCAGCTTCTGCAAGATTCAGATATGCTTCACTTAGTCTAAAAGAGAGTGCAAAATTCTCTGAACCATTAGGCTCGCCCATTGCAGATAGTTGGTATTTCCCGAAAGAACTGTAATAGTCCGGATAAAAACTGTTATTTATTCTGTTATATTCTTTAGCTATGTATTTTTCTTTTCTTAAGTCTCCATCTTTAAAACTTTCCAACAGATCATCGGAAGCTGTGAAGGCTTTCCGATAGTAGGTAATATTTATTCCCCAACCGGGATAATCGGGGTCTTCCTCTTCACGAGATACTGTTTCGTTATTAAATTCTGTGAGATCAGATACATTTCCATATAGCCAGATTACTTCTGATGATTTCAAAGACGTGAAATTGTAATAAGGTTCTGCTGTTGACGTAGAAGGCAGATTATTCAAATTGATTAAAGAGAAAGACCACTCATTGATTACCTTGTCGGCATATATCGCTGCATCCTTCCAATTTTCCATGTAAAGGAAAACACGGGATTTCAATAATTGTATCATAGGAAGGCTGATTAAATAGTTCGGTTCGTATTGCTTATCTTTCGATAAAGTGAGAAACAACCGTTCCGCTTCGCTCAAATCTTCTATAATCTGGTTATAAACTTCTTCTACACTATTACGTGTCATTAATAAATCTTCTTCGGGTAGTAGGTTACTTGTCAATTTAAGAGGTACTCCCGCTGCTTGCTTGTCATAATTATAAGGTGCACCGAAGTGATTGACTAACATGAAGTAGTAGAATGCTCTTAGACCTAAAGCTTGGGCAATCACATAGTTCTTTTCAGCTTCTGTTCCGTTTACATCACCAATATAATCAAGTGCGGCATTTGCCCCTAAAATAAATTTATAGTAACCTTCCCAGATATTGTAAACAACGGGACTGTTCTTTTCCATTATGAAGAACATATCCGGTTGCCATGTGAAAACTGCTTTCTTGGATTCTACATATCCTAATGAGTTGGAATCGAACTCATACCCGGTTTTGTGGAACTGGACATCATCATCGAGGAAACTTAAAAAACCTAGTAAATTGTTGCCTGACTTATGTTGGGGGTAAGCACTGCCGATTAGCATCTCTTGGAGGGCGTTAGCGTCTTTAGGAACATATTCGCTTTGGGATTTCGGTTCCAGAAAGTCGGAGCAGGAGGACAGTGATAATAAAACGATTCCTATAATTGTATATATAAATTTTTTCATCTTTTATTTTTTTAGAAACCAATGTTAATACCTAGTGAGTAATTGCGCGGAAGTACACTATTGCTGATTTCCGGGTCGAACCCGTTGAAACGTTTGCTGGCGATAACGAAGATATTATCCATGTTGAAGTTGAGTGACAAGTTCTTCATGTATATCTTTTCGCACCATTCGCGTTTCATTTGCCAAGATAAACCGATATTACGGCAGCGTAGGAATGAACCACTTACAACCATAGCATCAGACTGCTCCCATACCGGGATTTTGAAAGTACTCTCTCCATTAGGTAATTGTATGAGAGACATATTGCCCTTAGGCAGTGAAGGTATGATAGTATGTGCTTCGTCTCCCGGCTCTTTCCAACGGTTTAACAAATCACGGTTTATATTCGTATATGGGTCTGGCATATAGTAGGAACTGCTAAACTGCGAGTAGGGCGAGGGCAGACGTTTTTTGTTGCCAAGCAAGAGTGAGAAACTGCTGTTCAGAGTCAGTGATTTATACCGGAAACTTAAACTTAATCCACCTGTAAAATAGGGATCTCTTTGCCCTGAATAAACCAGGTAGGTGGTCGGGTCTATCAATCGGCTTCGTTGGTCATCCGGAATATCCAGAAGGTTGAATTGAGGTTCTCCGGTTTGTCCATTCAGACCGGCAAATGAGTATGACCAGAAACTACTAAGGGGATAACCTTGTTTGAGTATGATATCCGAGCGTCCGTTCAGAAAATCACTAGCCTTGACTTCGATATCCGTATGCCCGCCCTCGTTCCAGTTTTTAGATGCATTCAGGCTGACACTTAATGCATAGTCACGTTTTTGTATCGGAGTAAAAGTCAATGTATATTCGATACCTCTGTTGTGGATAATACCTCCGTTACGTTTCATAGAAGAAATTCCATATTCATAAGGCAGGTCTAATTCGACAATCGCATTAGAGCGTCTTGTGTAATATTCCAGATTCATGTTGAACAGATTAAATAATTCCAGATCGATTCCGAAATTCCATGATTTGGTACGTTCCCAAGACAGAGTCGGGTTCGGAATCTGGGAAATAGTAGATTGATATCTATTGTATAGATCAGCTACTGTTCCTTGATTCAGAATTAGATCCGGGCTAAGACGTGTGAGTGCATTTCCCTGAATACCATAAGTGCCGCGGAAGTTTAAGTTAGTTATCCAGCCCACATATTTTCTCATAAACCTTTCTTCTGAAGCCCTCCATGAGAAACCAAATGAGTAGGTTGGGTCAATACGATGATTGGTATCTTGTCCGAAGCGGTTGGATGCGTCATTACGTACATTGGCATTTATTACATAGCGATTTTTGAATGAATAGGCCAGTGTGGCAAATACAGAGAAGAAATTATCTGTAGTATTAACTTTTCTCCAACCACCGTCATATATTCTTTGTAGAATGCCCCAACCGCTGTTTTGAGAACCGGTAATTGGTTCGAAAGCTTGTAAGGTGGTCGGGCTTGTGATGACTTCTCCTCTATCGGGAACATATCCCCATACCGTATTGTTGATTCCTTTGTTGGTAGTAGAACGCAATTCCATACCTATTAGTGCATTCAATCGGTTCTCATCATTAAAAGCCTTACTGAATTGCAACTTGTTCTGTATGTTGTAAGAGTATTGATGTGTGTTGTTAGTAAACAATTCACCACCAAAAGGAAGTAAGGCGGCTTTGAATTCTTTACTGGCTGGTGAAACCGAGTTAAAGTCATATCCGCGATAATTCTCGGCAATGTAAAATGTCCGTTCCGATTCCCATGCTTCGTTTGTACTATTATTATCCGAATATCCTCCGGTGAATTGATAAGTCAGCCAGTCTAGAATGTTCCATTTTAAGTCAAGTGAGGCGGACAGATAGCTGGATGCTGATTTTGAGCCGCTATTCTCCCGTTCATTAATGAAATTGTATGATAACGATCTTACTCCTTCATTATATGGATAGGAGGCTTTCATCTGATAATAGACATCAGGGTCTATTGAGCGGTTAGTGGTAGTGGCATATCCTAAAGGATTGACTCCTCCCGCAAATCCTTTATTCGTGTTTACACTTCCATTGATAGCTGCATTTATGGTTAGTTTCTGTACCGGACGTATAGTGATAGCAAGACGGCCGGTCATGCGTTCACTATCATTTCCAATTTCTTGTCCTTCGCTTTTGGAATATCCCATAGAAGCCGAATAACTGTATTTGTTTGTTCCGCCGGAAACACTTAGATTGTGATTATGGCTGAAAGCGCGGCGGGTTAGTAGTTTGAACCAATCTGTGTTTTGTGTTTCCAAAACATTTCGTTGGGCAAGGAACTCTTCAGAGGATATATCATGTGATAAATACATATTCAATAATCCTTCGTACGTGTACATTTGTTTGATAGGTTCAGCACTGTAAGGAGTTCCCCAGTTGAAAGCTTCTTGTGAGAACAGTACCCTTTCTTTTGAATTCATATAATTGAACTGATCGTAATTAGGTCGTGTTCCTATTATAAAATTGGATGTGTAATTAACGCTTAAACGATCAGTAGTATTTTTTTTAGTAGTAATTTCAATGACACCATTAGATGCCTTTGAACCGTAAATAGCAGTTGCAGAAGCATCTTTTAGAATACTGATGCTTTCAATATCGGCCGGATTCAGCCAAGATATCTGGTTACCGATGATATTTTTTAAGTCATTGGTCATTAGAGAGGTCGCATCCAATTCTAATGGGTCCTCCTGAATAATTCCGTCTACTACCCATAACGGGTCCTGATTACCTAATAGTGTACTTGTACCACGAATCTGAATCTTGGGAGCAGTACCTACGCGGCTACTGGTATTGGTCACTACCATACCTGCCACACGTCCTTGTAACATTTGGTCAATAGTGGTATACGAAGGCATTATGATATCCTTGGCTTTGACGGTAGTGATCGAACCTACCAGGTCACGTCGCTGGATGTTCTGATAACCGGTTACCACTACTTCGTCTATTTCTGTATTTGAGGAATTGTTTAGAGTGACGTTGATGGTTCTCTTTCCTGTATATTTGACTGTTTTCTTTTCCATTCCGATGAACGAATAGGTCAATATTAGTCCTTCCTGTGCCGGAATGCTAAAGGTGTAGTGTCCGTCCAATCCGGCAATAGCTCCTTGCTTTGATCCTCGAACACTGACCGTAGCTCCCGGAAGTGCTTCACCGCTTGTGTCACGTATCCAACCGCTAATAGTGATTTTGTCAGTTTTTCTTTTCTTGATAACGATAGCACTACCTGAAATTTCGTAAGTGAGATTAGTTCCTTCCAGGCATTCGTTCAAAATTTCGGTAATTGTTTTGTCTTTTGCTCTTACACTGATATCAGTAATGTTAGCGATATCTTCAGTTGCATACATAAAGATAAATTTTGTTCGATTTTGCAGGTACCAGAGTACTGATTCTAAAGTCTCTTCTCTAAGATCAACCGATATTCTTTGGTTGTCTTGTGCCTGAATCATAAGTGAAGATAGAGAGAATACGCATAAAAAGCAGAGCTTGATAATATTTCTGCTCGTACGCGATATCCCTCTGAATAAGGAATGTGCTCGTCTTTTCATAAGCGTTAGTTATAATGTATTAGTAATTATTTATAAGAGATATGCAGAACGCCTTCTCTTTGTTTTATATCTACCAGGTTCAGTTCTTTTATCATGTCAATAATCGGATTCATATTTGCATATCGATTAAGATAGGCTCCAATTTTTACTTGTTTGACAGCATCATCTTCAAATGTGTATTTGAATCCATACCATTTAGAAAGATATGACATGACACTCTCAAGAGGGATATTTTTGAATATGAATGAACCGGATTCCCAAGATGTGTATAATTCTGTATTTACATTGGTTACAGTATTTCTTTTGGAATTCTTGTCAAAAATGAAATGTTGGTTGGGAGTTAATTCGAAATCTTCGTTTTTACTTTTAATTTTTATAGATCCATTAATAAGTGTAGTGCTTTCAATATTCTCGTCTGGATAGGCTCTGACATTGAAAGTTGTTCCTGTCACTTGAATAGAGGTATATGGTGTTTGGACAATAAATGGATGTTCACTGTCTGGAGCAACATCGAAATATGCTTCTCCTTTGATTTGGACAATACGTTGTTCGTTACTGAAGCATACAGGATATATCAATTGGGATTCTGCGTTTAAATGTACTTTCGTTCCATCTGACAAGGTTATGTGACATTCCATTCCATGTAGTGTTTGCAGGGTGTTTTTGATTTCTTTTATTTGAGGTTTATTGGTAGGCATTTGATAATTGATACCTTTGGAATCAATGATAAACATCTTGCTTGTCCCTTCTGGTAAAGCTCCTTCCGGAATTTTGAATGTAGTGCCGTTACTTAATGTAACTTCTCCGCCATGTGTGCCGGGATTGATTTCGCTAATCGGTTCTTCAGATATCCATTTATATATAGGATAGGAAACCGGTATCATGAGTAGTAAGATAAGGGCTGCATATCTCATACTTCTTTTCCACAGAAAAAGGTTAGGTGCTTTTTCTCCATTTAACAGAGGATAAATCTTTTCCCATGCTTTTTGTGAGGAAAAGCTCTTTATCAACAGTGAGTGTTCTTCATATGTCCTCTGATTTAATATCCGGTCGGCTATCTTTTGATGTTCCGGATTCTCATTAATCCATTTATGGTAACTCTCATTCTCTTCCAAGGTTGACGAATGAGTGAATATGGAGGCTAATACTTTAGCAATCTTAAATTTTTCTTTAAATGATTCCATCATTTTTTCAATTGGTTCGTATATAAAACAATCCAAATGAAAAAATGGGGTAATCAAAAAGTTACTTTATTTGCATAGAAAAAGACATAAGATGTAATTAATTCCTTTTAGGCTTTCTCGGAGTTTGCGATAAGCTATTTTTTTTAACTTATGGACAGTTCCTTCTGAGATTTGCAATTTGTCAGCAATTTCATTGTTTTTTAACCCTTTCATTGAATATAAGATGATATTCCGCATTTGAGTAGGTAATTCTTCTACCGCTTTGCGAACAATGCGAAATGTTTCTTGCTCAATAATCTCAGCTTCAAATCCATTGTCATATTCTTCTTTTCCGTGAAAAAAAGGAATATCTAGTTGTGCGTGTTTGAGGTAATTCAAACATTTATTTCGAGTGACAGTATAAAGGAAACTTTTTACTTTCAAGATATCGTTGAAGTCTTCTTTTCGTTCCCAATAAGCCAACAATGCGTCTTGAACAATATCTTTGCAGACTTCTTTATCTTCAACATAGTGAAATGAGAAAACGCAAAGAATAGGGTAGTAGTCGTCAAATAGCTTTTTGAAAGCTTGTTTGTTACCACGCTTGATGTCTGCAATTATATTTTCTATATGTGTGTTCACTGTTTAAAGCGGCGCAATTGGCATAAAAGAGTTTTTTTATCCAATTTTGCTTATTTTCTTCAGCTTTTCTTCTTCGATGATTTTTATCTTTCTTCCGTCAATTGTGATTAATCGTTCTGCGGCGAATTGAGATAAAGTACGAATGGCATTTGAAGTCGTCATATTCGATAAATTAGCCAAATCTTCGCGTGAAAGATAAATGCTTAGGGTAGAACCGTCTTCTTCCAGCCCGTAGCTCTCTTTCAGGAACATCAACGATTCAGCCAGACGTCCGCGGATATGTTTCTGTGTCAGGTTGACGGTACGTTCGTCGGAGATACCGAGGTCAATAGAAAGTTGGCGGATAAAGAACATGGCCAGATCGTTATTCTGAGCAACCAAGGTGGTGATAGCACTCATAGGAATCAGACAGACAACGGAAGGTTCAAAAGCAGCTGCAGCGGTAACGAAGTCCTGTTTCGCAAAGTAGGCGCGGTACGCAAAATATTCCCGCGGTTTGATCATGCGAATAATCTGACTTCTTCCTCCTACACCATCTTTGAAGATTTTTACTTTGCCACTGATGAGACACATCAAATGAGAGGGGGTTTCTCCTTCACAATAAATGGTTTCATTCTTTTTGTAGGTCTGTATCGTATAATTATTCATCAGAAACTCCTTTTGCTCATTGTTTAAAGGAGCTAACATGTCGGATAACGGTTCCGAAATATCTATGTCTGACATATTCATTTTTACCATGGGTGCTACAAAACTGTGTTATACAGCACAAAAGTAAAAATAAAAAATGAGAAAATGAACGAATCTATAAAAAGATTGCACAAAAGCGGTAGCTTTCGTGCAATCTTGAAAACATTTTATTTAGTAAATAACAGTTCCCTATACTTCGGTAGAGGCCATATTTCATCGTCTACTTCCATTTCTAAATGGTCGATGTGATCTCGTATCTGGTCGAGATACGGACGCACTTTATCTTCGTATGCAAATGCTCTTTCCTTGTAGTTTTCAAGGTGGTTGGCTACTTTTCGTGCTTCGGTCATTTCACGGACCAGTATTTTAATGGAGGTCACCCGGTGGGAGATCTCACGAATCAACTCTTTACGGTCGGCGCTCAACACTTCGTATTCTTTGGCAGAGAAGATTTCCTTCATTCCGCGAAGATTTTCGAGCAGGCGATTCTGATAAGCCACGGCAGTCGGCACGATGTGGTTGATAGCGAGGTCGCCCAATACACGGCCTTCAATCTGAACCTTCATGGTGTATTTCTCCAATTCCACTTCCAAACGGCTGTTCAACTCCGTTTCGTTGAAAATGCGTTCGCCGATAAGTACGGATTTGGATTGATTGTCAACGTAGTGCATCAGAGCTTCCGGGACGTGGCAGATGTTGGTCAGTCCGCGGCGTGCAGCTTCCTGTTTCCATTCTTCGGAATAGCCGTCGCCTTCGAAACGGATCGGTTCGGAAGCGATGATTGTCTCTTTCAGCAGACGGAAGATAGCTTCGTCTTTGCCTACTCCTTCCTCCATAAGCTTTTCCACCGATGCGCGGAATTCGTTCAACTGGTTTGCCATGGCAGCGTTGATAGCAATCATAGCGGCGGCACAGTTGGAAGAAGAACCTGCGGCACGGAACTCAAACCGGTTTCCGGTGAAGGCGAAAGGGGAGGTACGGTTACGGTCGGTTGTGTCGAGCAGAATTTCGGGTATACGTCCGATACCCAGTTTCAGCGTTGTCTTTTCTTCCGGGGTCATTTTCTCGTTTCCCACCTGGCGTACAATTTCGTCAAGAGTTGCCGAAAGTTGTGAACCCAGAAAGCAGGAAAGAATAGCGGGAGGAGCTTCGTTGGCTCCCAGGCGGTGACTGTTGCTGGCACTCATAATAGAAGCACGCAATAGATTCTGGTTCTTATAAACCATCATCAGCACATTCACCAGGAAAGTAAGGAATAGCATATTTCCTTTCGGATTCTTGCCCGGTGCAAACAGGTTGACGCCTGTGTCGGTACAAAGCGACCAGTTGTTGTGCTTGCCCGAACCGTTCACGCCGCTATAAGGTTTCTCGTGCAGAAGCACGTTGAAGTGATGCTTACGGGCAATACGTTTCATCAAGTCCATGACAAGCTGGTTGTGGTCGTTTGCCAGATTACAGTTTTCGAAGATAGGAGCCAGTTCGAACTGGTTGGGTGCTACCTCGTTATGACGTGTCTTGGCGGGAATACCCAGTTTGTGGCATTCGATTTCGAGTTCTTTCATAAATGCCGTGACGCGTGGAGGGATAGAGCCGAAATAGTGGTCTTCCAACTGTTGATCTTTAGCGGAAGAATGTCCCATAAGTGTCCGTCCTGTCAGGCAGAGGTCGGGACGTGCATTATATAAGGAGGAGTCAACAAGGAAATATTCCTGTTCCCAGCCCAGGTTTGTATATACACGAGTGATGTTTTTGTCGAATAGCTGGCAAACTTCCGTAGCAGCTTTGTCTACGGCAGCGAGTGCTTTTAGCAATGGAGTTTTGTAATCCAGTGCTTCGCCTGTGTAAGAAATAAAGATCGTGGGAATACAGAGAGTTGTGTCTACAACGAATGCCGGAGAAGAAACATCCCATGCCGTATAGCCGCGAGCTTCGAAAGTATTGCGGATGCCACCGTTGGGAAAAGAAGAAGCATCCGGTTCCTGCTGGATAAGCAGTTTGCCGGAGAAGCGTTCGATGACTTCACCGTCTTCACCGAACTCGATAAAGCCGTCATGCTTTTCGGCTGTTCCGTCCGTCAGGGGTTGGAACCAATGGGTGTAGTGAGTAACGTTGAGCGACTTCGCCCAGCTTTTCATGCCGTTGGCAATCAGGTCGGCTATTTCACGGTTGATAGGTGTACCTTTTTCGATAGCGTCGATTACCGCTTTATAAGCTTCTTTGGGAAGATACTCTTGCATCTTCTTGCGGTCGAACACATGGCTGCCATAATAATCAGAGAGTTTGTTGGAAGGAGCGGTCACTTCCAAAGGTTTCCGGTTGGAAAGCTCTTGCAGAGCAAAAAAACGCATTTTTGAC
>OIYD01001679.1_pt1 | contig 12402 bp, 4 predicted proteins | sample 1588141 | NCBI WGS metagenome assembly OIYD01 (sample SAMN03283259) | human gut metagenome | biome: human-associated habitat; material: feces | host: Homo sapiens | place: USA | collected 2013
TAGGTCTTTAAATCTTTATCAATGGAAGGATTTTTGGCAAAGTCAAGCCTGATTTTCTGCATTAACGCTTCATACTCGTTATCAGCGTTCGGGATGTTCTGAGCAGATGCTCCTGTCGACATCAGACTGCCTATGATAACTAATGCTATAAGCCGGATAGTGATCTTCATATTATTTTCAGTTTAATGTATTATTTAAGTTTTTATGGAACCATTTTATAAATCTGGTTGCCGGCCAACAGGAACGCTCCTGCTCCATAGACCTCCGTCATTTCACGAGTCACTTTCTTGGGATCTGCCCCGATGGGTTGTACATAACCCAGCTTGCCGTCTTTCTCCACAGCTTTGACGAGGGCTTTCCAACCTTTCTCAATGGCGGGCATCATGACGGTTTTATCCAGCAATCCTTCATTGACACCGTAGGCCAGTGCATAGACAATGAAGCCGGTGGCACTTGTTTCGGGTGAAGGATAAGAGTCTGGGTCCAGCAGACTTGCATGCCAATATCCGTCCTTGCCCTGCAACTGGACGATACGGTTGGACAGGGTGATGAAGAGATCCTGGTAGAATTGGCGGTGCATGTTATTTCGGGGTAGTGTCTGGAGGATTTCACAAAGTCCACCTAACACCCAGCCATTACCGCGTCCCCAGAAAACTTTCTTGCCATTGGCCTCTTTCTGTTTAAAGTAGCGGTGATCTCTGTAGAAAAGCTCTTCTTCTTTGTCAAAAAGGTAATCGTAGGTTGCCTTGTATTCCCGATTCATGAATTCAATATATTTCCAGTCATTCGTCAACATATACATTTTGGCATATACGGGAGGAGCCATGAATAGGGCGTCGCACCATGACCAGCGTTCCAGGCTTGCCATATTTCTATAATCCAGTTCCAGCGTGCTTGCCGAAGGATGGTTGATGACGAATTCCGTGCGCGCCAGGGTGGGAAGCATCATATTGCGGTCGTTGTATTTCTGATGCATTTCCAGAAAGACTTGTCCTACGGCGATGAAGTCTGCATGATACATGTATTTTCCCATTTGCCAGGCATTCCGCCTACCTATTTTCAGGAGCCAATTGTAATATTGACTGTCACCATCTTCTTTTTCGGTCAATTCGGCCCAGTCTATCATTCCCATGTACAGTGCGGCATAGGTCCAGTTCAGGTCGTCATGTTCCGCACCTGTTGCCGGATTGGCTATTTGCCAGTCTGCCACACGTTTCATGGTAGATTTTATTTCCGTCTTATTAAAATTACTTTGTCCATAGGAACACAAGGTTGCAACGGACAGGATGGAATAGATAATTAAACGTTTCATTTTTACTTTTTTTAGGTGAGTACTTCACGATATTTATTGCCGGATAATGTTTCTTCATAATGTTAGTAAAATAATTGATTTGTTAATCTTCCTATTGAATTCTTTATTTGATATATTTAAAGCGGGTAGAATCAATAGTGCTAAGAATAAGTATCTTTTCATAATCTTCTTTTCGCTTTACGTATATTTGAGACTGGAGCAAAGATATATGTTTTTTGAACTACTTTCGGACAGTATTTTCCATATAGAGGTAGATGGACAATATGTGCTGTAAAAACGGACGGATTTGACATGTTGAGGCACAAATAGAGTGGAAGAGTCTATTGGAATTTGAACTCTTTTAGATATTTTTGCAAACACAACCTCTATTTATATTATATAACCTTGAGAAGTACATTACTATGAACCGACTTAAATACATATTGTTACTTTTTCTAATGCTGTCGCCTGCCAAATTTTACGGGCAATACTTTAAAAAACTGACAATGAAGGACGGACTTTCCAGCCCTTCGGTATTGGCTATCTATCAGGATACTTTAGGACGCATGTGGTTTGGCACAAATGAAGGAGTGAATGTTTACGATAGTAAACAGATTTCCAAATATAAATCTTATGATATCATAGATTATCAACATCGAAGAAAGAACCTCATCAACGGAGTAGTTAACCAGATTATAGGCGATTCAAATGGTGATATTCTGATGTTGAATAGCGGAGCTCTAATTAAATATGACATTCGTAAGGAAAGGTTTAGGGAGCTGGTTCCGCTTGGTGTCGGGGCTCTGGAGGTTTTAGATGGAGAGATATGGTGCACTGTGCGCGACACTTTATTCAGATATGATACCGATACAGACTCATTATGCTTTTACCGAAAGTTGGATGTGGCTTCTGTCATGTGTATGGAAATGTCGGACAGGAAAATCTGGATAGGGACGGCAAGTGGGCTATATGTAATGGAGGGGGAAGAAGTAAAATGTGTACTTCCGGATATTGAGATATACAAATTGTTTGTGAGTAGTCGGAAAGAGTTATGGATTGCTTCGCGTATGCAAGGGTTGTATAAGGTGGGCAGAGATGGGAAGATCACGAAGGAAGAATACTCTCCGGAACGTGTTGTAAGTCAACAGATAAGAGGGTTTGTGGAAGATGAATGGCAGAATGTCTGGTTTGGGACTTTTGAGGGATTGCAGGTTTATAATCCTTACACGGATACATATCGTGTCTATCGTCCAGATTATCATCCGGGATCTTTGGAACATCAATCTGTTTTCTCTCTTTATAAAGACAGACAAGGTACTATATGGGTGGGCACTTATTACGGTGGCGTTAATTATTTCAATCAGTCGAAGGATGTATTTCTATATTATCCTTATGACAACACTAACAATCATTGCTTAAACTTTCCTATTGTGGGGCAGATGGTCGAAGATAAAGACCATAATTTGTGGATTGGTACAGATGGGGGAGGGGTGAATAGGCTGCATAGGGCAAGTGGAAGCTTTACTTATTACACGTCTTCCGGGAAGAACTCTATTTACCATAATAACATAAAAACGATTAGTTATGATAAAAAAAATGACCAAGTATATATAGGTACATATACTGGTGGAATAAGCCGATATAACAGAAAGCAGGACCGTTTTTATCATTATTTGGACCATTACAAGCGGACAGGAGAGGGTCCAAACCATATTATTTATCACTCTATATTTAAAGATGGATGGTTGTATGTAACTGCTCGTAATGGCTTTTGGAGAATTGATCCGGAGAAGAATGAATTTCAGTTGCTCAGTAAAAGGTCTCTTTTTCTGACGTTTGAGATTGACTCGCGAGGATACGTCTGGTTGGCTGCGGATTTTAAACTTTACAGGATAAAAATAGGTGACTGGAACCAGTTGGAATGTATCGAACTGAAAGGGAGTGCTATTACTAATGCCCGAATAACCCGCATCATGGAGGCTTCTGATGGAACGGTTTATGTAGCTACTTTGGGGGACGGCGTATATTCTTATAATCATGATACGGGAAACTGGGAACATTATACAAAAGAAGGCAGCCATTTGCTGAGTGATTTTTGCTATAACCTGGCAGAAACGCACATGAACAATATACTGATAACCGGTGATGAAGGTTTTTCCATTTATTCTCCTTTTAGTGACTCCATTCATTCTATAGAATTGGGACTTAAAGGAGGCATTTCGGCAGTAGCTGAAGGCGGTGGCATTTTAATGGCTGATGATGACCTGATTTATATAGGAGGGGTAGACGGGCTGATTGCATTCAGAGAGAAAGACTTGTATCAGGCGAGTGAGAGTAGGTCGTCTGAATTCTATTTTTCCGGTCTTTATGTCAATAACATGAAGGTTTCTCCCGATGACGGGTCGGGAGTATTATCCCAGGCACTAGCCTTTACAAGGCACTTAGATTTATCTTCGGAACAGAACAATATAATGATTAATTTTTCCAATTCCAATTATGTGGAGTTGGAAGGAAAAGATGAATACCAGTATAAACTGGAAGGTTTTGATGAAGATTGGGTGCTGACGAACCAGTTAAGAGTGAATTACACAAACCTGGCTCCGGGCAATTATATATTGAAAGTCCGTGATTTTGGCAATAAAGTGGAAAATGGGGAGCCTAAGGAAATAATGCTTGACATCACGATACACAGTCCTTGGTTTGCCACGGTTTGGGCATTTCTGGTATATTTTCTTGTGGTTGCAAGCATTGTTTATAGTTTCTGGAGGGTAAAGATGGCTCGCAGGATGTTGGCATTATCTTTGGCAGAAGAAAAGAACGAGAAAGAGCGTATAGAAGAAGTGAACAAAATGAAACTGTGTTTCTTTACGAACATATCACATGAGTTCCGCACTCCATTGACTTTAATAATAGGGCAGGTAGAGATGTTGTTGCAAATGGAGAAACTGGCTCCTGTCGTAAACAAGCGTTTGCGAGGAATACATAAAAATGCGATAAATTTGCGCCTCCTGATAACGGAATTGTTGGACTTCAGGAAGCAGGAACAGGGATTCATGAAGTTGAAAGTGGAGCGCGTAGATGTAATTTCTTTCGTGAAGGACATTTATCAGCTGTTTGTCGACTTTGCCCGTAAGAGGAATATGGAATATACATTCGAGCATGTGGAAGAGGAAGTGGATTTGTGGTTTGATCCGGTGCAGATGCAGAAGGTGGTCTTTAATTTACTGTCGAATGCTTTTAAATATACACCGGAAGGAAAGGATATAAAGGTTACTGTCAGGAGACAGCAGCGGATGATTGAAATAGCGGTAGCTGACAGCGGTTGTGGAATTCCCCGGGATGTCCAGCAGAAGATCTTCGAGCGTTTTTATCAGGTAGGAGACGAATACTCCAGAAAAGGGCTGTTGGGGAGTGGCATCGGGCTGGCATTGATTAAAGGGATAGTAGATGCCCATAAAGGAGAGATTAAAGTGGACAGTACATTGGGAGAGGGTAGTGTTTTCAGGATATACCTGCCCATTGGAAATGTACAGTTTACGCAAGAGGAACTGGAGTATGAAAAAGTTGTGAAGTCTTACTCTGATCATAGGAATATGCTTATGGATGAAATAGCATTGCTGAATGATGCGATGGAAAAAGATGAACCGGAAATTATAGAAGATAAGACAGGAATGCCTCGCGTGCTGCTTGTGGAAGATGATGAAGAGGTGTTGGAAATGCTGGTGAACATCTTTTCGCCCACATACACGGTGTATAAGGCTACCAATGGACAGGTGGGCTTTGAAATGGCGCAACAGTGGCATCCGGATATTGTGGTCAGTGACGTGATGATGCCAGTGATGTCTGGTAAGGAAATGTGCTATAAAATAAAGAACTGCCTGGAATTGGCATATATGCCGGTGGTATTACTCACGGCTCAGACTTCGGAAGACTGCACGATAGAAGGATACATGTTTGGAGCGGATGATTATATAACGAAACCGTTTAATGTGAAATTGCTCTTGACCCGTTGCGGCAATCTCTTGAAAAACAGAAAGAAACTGCTCGGTAAGATAGCTCAAACAGAAAAGATGACTACCCCGGAAACCGGAATCTTGAATGTAATGGACCAGGAATTGCTGGATAAGGCAACAATCGTTATAAGGCGTAACTTTGATAATCCGGACTTTGACATGAACATGCTGGCTGCCGAACTGAATATGGGGCGTAGTAAGATGTTTACCCGCCTAAAGGAGGTGGTTGGACTTACTCCTAATGAATTTACCCTAAAACTGAAATTGGAAGAGGCATTGCGAATGTTGCAGGAAGCACCTCAATATAATATATCGGAGATTTCCTATCAACTGGGATTTGCTTCTCCCCGGTATTTTAGTCGTTGCTTCAAGGACTTTTATGGAGTGTCTCCATTATCTTATCGGAAGGAAACTTCTAACGAGGCGGAATCGAAGTAGAATTAATAAATAGGCTAATAATCAATGTCTTATATTTACCTGCCGTTTACTTGAGGATGTAAAAGCATTTACTTCAGTATGTAACGGCCTTTACCGCCTATTGTAATGGTCTTTACCTCGGCGTGTAACGAGCGTTCCCCTGTGGGGTTACGGCATTCCCCCTGTAGAGTTATGGAAGGTATCCCGTATTACAACTCCTTTCGCTCTTATGATTTCTTCAAGCAAGGAAAGTGGTTTATTGTGCTAATTTCGTAGAAGTGCCAGGGGTAAAAATGTCCGTAGTGTAGCACAGATTGTCCGCTAAACAATTAGTGCACATGTATCATATATGCAGGGAAAGTACATGTAAGGGAATTAGACTTAGTTTGCACTGTGCTTATTGAACTCTTTTCATCGTAAGCACAGAGTTAATTAATATCAATCAAAATCTATTTTATGAGAAACAAAGTATGGTTACTTGCGTTGGCTTTATTGGTCGTGCACTCAGGCAGGGCTTGGGGGGATGAAAATCATTCCCGGTCAACAGCTATTACACAGCAAGCTAAAACAAAAGTAGTGAAAGGTGTTGTGCTGGACGATATGGGTCCGGTTATTGGTGCTACTGTATTTGTGAAAGGAACCCAGAATGGTATGGCAACTAATCTGGATGGAGAATTTTCATTGACAGTTCCGGTCGGAGCTACTATTGTAGTTTCATTTATAGGTTACGAGGACAAAGAGGTTGTTTATAAAGGAGAGCCGGAGTTGAAAATCATGCTAACAGAAAATGTCACTACCCTGGAAGAAGTGCAGGTTATCGCTTACGGCACTACTAAGAAAGTAACAGTCACAGGAGCCCTTTCTTCGATGAAATCAGATGAAATCATGAAATCTCCTGTAGGCAGTATTGCCAATGCCTTGAGTGGAAAAATCCCCGGATTATCCAGTGTACAATCCAGTGGACAACCAGGTGCAGATGACGCTACGATCTATGTACGTGGTGTGGGGTCGTTGACAGAAGGACTATCTGCCCCTTTGATGCTGGTAGATGGGGTAGAGCGTTCGTTTTACCAGTTGGACCCGAACGAAATTGAAGACATCACGGTATTGAAAGACGCTTCGGCAACTGCGGTGTTTGGTGTGCGTGGTGCCAATGGTGTCGTTTTGGTTACTACTAAGCGCGGACAGGAAGGCAAAGCTAAAATCAGTTTTTCTACCAGTATGGCACTTCAGTTGCCTACCCGTATACCGGAATTTGCCAATAGTTATGATTATGCAACAACTTACAATAATGCTCAGTTGCGTGATGGAGTGACAGAAGAAAACCTGGCGTTTTCACCGGAAATGCTGGAAGCATTCCGCACCCATAGTAATCCGTTGATTTATTCAGATACTGACTGGACTGATATGCTGATAAGAAAGACAGCAGTACAGACCCAACATAACTTTAATATTTCAGGTGGTTCAAAGCGTGTTCGCTATTTTGCCTCGCTGGGTGTATTTACTCAAGACGGACTTTTTAAAACCTTCGATACGCACGGACATAAGACAGGTTTTAAATATAACCGTTACAACTACCGTGTGAACATGGATGTGGATGTAACCAAAACTACTTCCATGAAAATCAATCTGGGAGGGCGCCTGACTGACAAACGTGAACCTAACTATAATAACGGTACAGCTACAAATGTTAAAAGCTTGTTCAGGGATATATATTGGACACCTCCTTTTGCAGGACCGGGTATTGTAGATGGAAAGTGGGTTACGGTAAATGCACAAACATTTGGAAAATTCGGTACTGTATATGATGCATTGAACTCCTATTATGGAAAAGGTTTCAATACGTATGATAATAATGTAGTGAACTTTGACTTTGTACTTGATCAGAAGCTTGACTTTCTTACAAAAGGATTGAAAGCTCATGTGAAAGGTGCTTATAATAGTGGTGTGAGTATAACTAAGCGTCGTGAAGGGCGCGCAGATCGTTATGAAGCTTTTCTGGGAGAAGGAGATGAAGTCTTGCTGAAGAAAAACCAGGAGATGCAAACGCTGGGATATAGTGATGAAAAATACGGTCAATCCCGCGACTGGTATCTAGAAGCTGCCGTGAATTATCAGAGGAAGTTCGGCCCTCATAACGTGTCTGCTTTGTTTATGTATAATCAAAATATGAAATATTACTATTCTGATAAGTCGTTTCCCGGTATTCCACGTAGTTATGTAGGTCTCGTAGGACGCGCTACTTATGACTATAAAACCCGCTATCTGGCAGATTTCAGCATTGGATATAACGGTTCTGAAAATTTTGCGGAAGGCAGTCGTTTTGGTTTCTTCCCTGCCGGATCCATCGGATGGATAATTTCGGAAGAACCTTTCATGAAATCTTTAAAACCATATATCAGTTATCTGAAACTACGTGGCTCGTATGGTATTGTGGGTAATGATATTGTATCTGATGGTTCCAGATTCCTGTATCTTCCCGATGCATATACAATCAGTACTGAAAAATACGGTTTTGGTTCAATTGTCAATAATGTATTGGCTGGAGCGAAAGAATCGAGAATTGGTAATCCGAACGTAACTTGGGAAACAGCGGCCAAACAGAATTATGGTATTGATCTACACTTTTTTGACAGTCGCCTGAAAACGTCTTTCGATTACTTCATTGAACACCGCAAAGACATTCTGATCTCCCGTAATATCAATCCAGGTTATCTTGCCGTAAGTTTGCCTATCGTAAATATGGGTAAAGTTAATAATAAAGGTTTCGAAGTGACGGCTCGCTGGGAAGACCAGATTCAGAATGTAAGATATCATATTGGAACCAATTGGGGATATGCCAAGAATGAGATTGTATTCAACGATGAAATTCCTCAGCCTTATGAATGGATGCGTCGGACAGGTCGTCCTGTCGGGCAACAGTTCGGATATATGTACGATGGTTTCTTTACCGAAGAAGAGGCTGCCAATTATGCTTCGCTGAAAGGAAAAGAAGGTGGCATTCCAGATCATGGTGAGGGATTTACTCCTTTGGCCGGTGATGTGAAATATAAGGATCTGAACGGAGATCATAAGATTGACAATAATGATGTTTCGGCCATTGGTAATCCTATTTATCCATTGCTTACAGGTAATTTGTCAATGGGCTTCTCCTGGAAAGGTTTGGATTTCAGTATGACGTGGGCGGGTGCATTCAAAACTTCCCGTCTGGTTGCAGACTTTTATCGTTATCCGTTTGGAAGTACCAATAATCGCTCTTTGCTGAAGTATATGATCGATGATGCCTGGACGCCGGAAAAAGGAAATTCCGCAAAGGCGCCGGCTATTTCGTTGACAAACAGTAAACCGAATAATTATAAAGATTCTGATTTATGGTTGCGTGACGCTTCCTATGTTCGTCTGAAGAATCTGGAAGTGGGGTGTTCTTTCCCTCAAGGTCTTTTGAGTAAGATGCATCTGAGTTCTTTACGCATTTCTCTTTCCGGTTATAACTTATTGACATTTGATGCATTGGGTTTCAGTGACCCCGAAAGTAATCCCAGTGGAGATACCTATCCGTTGGTGAAAGTTATAAACTTTGGATTAAAGGTTGGATTTTAACGCTTAAATAAAAGAAATGATATGAAAAATATAAAGAAACATTTTCATGCTATTGTGCTGTTGTTGGGATTGCTGATTTCCACCAACGCATGCGAGGATTTAGCTTTCGGAGATAAATTCTTGCAGAAGCCCCCCAGTACGGATGTTACGATTGACACGGTCTTTTCTACGGCTGAGTATGCTCGCAGAGTTCTGTGGTACAGTTATCGATATCTGCCGATGGGACTGGAAACATCGAATAGTTATTGGAACACGATGTGGCTGGGAAATATTGAAGGCCTGACGGATTTGAATCAGGATTATCTGGGGTATTCGGGCGTTAATAAGGTTTATTATGCCGGTAATTATAATGCTGGTACGGAAAATTCGCCAAGAGGCACCTACATGGCTACCAAGATTCGTTTCAATGAGAATGAAACCCATATGTGGTCGGCTATTCGCAATGCCTGGCTGATTGTAGCCAACATAGACAGAGTGCCCGATATGGATAGGACAGAGAAAGAACGTTTGAAAGCGGAAGCTAAGGCAATGGTAGCTGTATATTATGCGCACATGTTGCGTCATTACGGTGGATTGCCCATTATAGATAAAGTCATTTCACCCGATGAAGCATCGATGCCTACCCGGGCCACTTTGCAGCAGACAGTCGATTTTATAGTAAGACTGTTGAACGAAGCTATTGATTGTCCGGAGTTCCCTTGGCATATATCAGAAGCGGAGATGTCTAATTGGGACGGACGTTTGACAAAAGCCGGTGCAATGGGGTTGAAAGCAAGAGTTTTACTTTTTGTCGCCAGTCCGCTGTTTAATAATGATGAGCCTTACTTTCAGGGAGCAGCTTCCGAAGCGCTGATGACTTGGTTCGGCAACTATGACCGTGAACGTTGGAAACATGCAATGGATGCTTGTGAAGCTTTCTTTAAGGCTGTTGACAGCAATGGTTTCTATAAATTGGTCGAAAAAGAAGATGTTAATCCCAGTGGATACCGTTATGCCTTCCGTGCAGCTTATTTTGATCGTGGTACTACCGAAACCTTAATATCTGTCCGTAGAGAGAATTATTATAAGGCTAATCAGCAACCCTATACCAACCAGTCTATTCGCTGGGGAGCAATCTGCCCGACAAAAGAATATTTTGATATGTTTCCGACTGCCGATGGAGAGAATTTTGATTGGAGTAATCCGGAACATACAAAGAATCCATTCATGAACAGAGACCCTCGTTTATCTGAAACATTCATATTGGACGGAGATCTTTTCCAGAACAGAACGGCTGGTGTTACACAAGAAAAGCCTGATGATAAGGAAAACTATCCGGCAGGAAGAGACTGGAATGTAGGACAAGTGACTGCTAAGTCTTTATTAACAGGATTATCTTGCAGAAAATGGGGATTGGACCGTGCAGGCGAATATAATGGTCATATTATTCAGTGGCCTCATCTGCGTATTGCAGAAATATATTTGAGTTATGCGGAAGCTTTGAATGAGTACAATAATGGGCCGAATGAGCTGGCTTATCATTATGTCGATAAAGTACGTGCTCGTGTCGGTATGAAAGGATTGAAGAAAGGATTGAGTAAGGAAGAATTCAGAAAAGAGCTTCTTCGTGAGCGTGCTTGCGAATTTGGTTATGAAGAAGTACGCTTTTTCGATTTAATCCGTTGGAAGATGAAAGAAAAATTCTCTACTCCTTTGCATGGATTGAATATCTATAAAAACAAGAATGACGGCAGTTATATTTGTGAAGAGTTTCCACTTCTGGGAGGAGAACAAAGTCGTTCTTGGTGGAATCCCGGTGGATTTTCGGAGAAATGGTATCTGAGTGCTTTCCCCCAGAATGAAATAAATAAAGGATATGGGTTGGTACAAAACCCCGGTTGGGAATAATACATCTGAAAAACATAGATAAAAAAGAGTATGAATAAAAAGATAAATATCATATTGGCAAGTGTGCTGTGTTCATTCAACCTGATGGCACAAGTAGACACATTGACGATTCATAAGGATAAAGTGGTGATAGATTACGGCCGCAATATTACTCATGATGCAAGAGAGGTTACCGGTGCCGTTTCTACGGCTACCAGCGATAAACTTTCGCATAAGAATAGCATTAATGCTACGAATCAATTGTTTGGTATGCTTCCGGGATTGCAGGTGTTGCAAAATGCCGGTGCGGTTTGGGAAGACGGAGCCACTTTGTATGTGCGTGGAATGGGGACTTTGAATTCCAAAAGTCCACTTATATTGGTCGATGGTTTCGAACGTTCTCTTAAGGAATTAAGTTCAGAAGAAATAGAATCGGTCAGTGTACTGAAAGATGCGGTAGCTACCAGCTTATACGGTATTCGTGGCGCTAACGGTGTAATTCTGGTTAAAACGAAACGGGGTAGTCTGACTTCTCCTCAGATTAGTTTTTCTTATGAGTTCAATATGGCTACTCCGAAGCGTTTACCCGATTTTGTAGATGGATATACTTATGCATCTGCGTTGAATGAGGCAATGAAGAACGATGGTTTGATGCCACGCTATTCGGTGGCAGAACTGGATGCTTTTAAAAACCAGACCAATCCGTTGTTTTATCCTAATGTAGATTGGGTAGACGAGACACTGAGAGGAGCCAGCTATGGTGATAATATAACCTTTTCGGCGCGTGGTGGCGGTAAGTTTGTAAGCTACTATACGATGTTAAACTTTATGGATAACCGTGGAATCTTGCAGCCTACCGGGGATAATGATGGCTACTCTACTCAACTTAAGTATTCCAAGCTGAATGTTCGTACAAATTTAGATATTGCGGCTTCACCTACTACAACTGTACAATTGAACTTATTGGGCAACTTCTCTGAACATAATCGTCCGGGAACAGGGGTTAGTGATATTTTTACAGCCTTATATCAGGTTCCTGCCGCTGCGTTTCCCATTAAGACGGAAAGAGGTATTTGGGGAGGTACTACGACTTATGGCAATAATCCGGTTGCTAATATTTCGGGTAAAGGATATGCGCGTTCTCAGACCCGTGCCTTGTTTGCCGATATACATTTGAAACAGGATCTGGCAGCTCTATTACCGGGTTTAACTGGT
>OIYD01001680.1_pt1 | contig 12394 bp, 7 predicted proteins | sample 1588141 | NCBI WGS metagenome assembly OIYD01 (sample SAMN03283259) | human gut metagenome | biome: human-associated habitat; material: feces | host: Homo sapiens | place: USA | collected 2013
AATGCCGTCACCAATGGTTGATTGAGTTTGTACAGGCACCGGACAGTATAGAGAATTTTGCCAAAATACTGGATGATACACTGAAAGAAGTGAATTCCGATTATGAAGCAAAACGACAGAAAAACATTGCCCTGCAACCTCTGGAGGTGATTGTTGCCCGCAAAGACCTATTCCATGACTGGCTGGCACAAAAAGGAAAGTTGGGTGGACAACACAAAGTTCCGCGTCTCAGCAATACAAGGGAATATATCGAGGAAATGCTGGAACTGAACAACTGATTCCTGCAATAGCATAGGACAATACGATAATAAATAAGAAAGGCCGCATCAGACAAAACCGATGCGGCCTTTTCCATTTTTGTTCCATGCCTTGAAACTCACAGTTTCATTACTTGAAACCAACAGTTTCATGCCTTGAAACTGCGAGTTTCACGCCGAGAAACCAGTAGTTTCACACCGAGAAACTAACAGTCATCCCAGGCTATCAGAAATTATAAGCCAATCCGATGCCCAATATCTCCTTGAACTGTACTTTCGGCCCTCTTTCAACGCCCTCATCATTAAAGGTTTTCACATCATTATCATACTTCAGTGTCATATTCAGGGTTGCTGATAGTACTTTATTGATCTTCATACTAATGAGCACATCCCAGTTGACATCCACATTACCAAAGTCTTTATTATAAGGAGTGAAGAAATCGGCTGTAGTAATCAGATTCACATTTTCCATGACAGGCAGCTCTGCACGGGCTTTCAGGAAAGCTCCGGCTTCGATCTTAAAGTGATCCCCCGGATCAACACCGAAAGAACCTAAATCAGAAAGATAATCATCGCTCACAAAGGTCATCTTTGTGGAGACAGGTGAAAGGAATATAGAATAATTACTCTTCGGACGATATTCCATACCCAATGCCACATTAGAATAGGCAGGAGCAAAGAAGTTAGATATATAGTGACTCTTGTCCGGATAATTATATCCTTTAGCAAATTGAGTATTCAAATCAGCCATAAGCGTATAATACCAAACTTTAGTGGCTGCATAGCCCAACTGGGTAGATAATCCTATTTTATCGGAACTCTTTCTCATCCCTTGCGATTTGGTTTTCGAAAGACCATAATCCAGCACCAGGTTCGTCACCCATAGCCAGTTTCCGCTCTTATGTGTCAGTGATCCATTCAGGTAAGCATTTCCGGCAATAGAATTCTCACCACCGGCCGACCAGTTTGTCATTGCAGTTTGCGACATATTTATACCTGTCACACCCTTCAGTACCCAAGCTCCTTCTTTATATCCCTTATCGTCCGTTTGGGCAGAGACGATTGTTGCCAAAGTGGCAAATAGTATCATTAAATATATACGTTTCATACTGTTATTCGTTTTAATTGTTCCGCAAAACAAAGACGTCTTTGTATTTCAAACAGAGTAAACTATTTTTTTGTTCAGAAACAAATAAAAGAATGGTTGTATGGAAATTACAGGATGATACCCCCTCCCAGCAACAGACCTGCCTCATCGTAAAATGCCGCAGCCTGTCCGGAAGCAATGGATTCCAGTGGTTCGCGCAATAGCACATGCAAGAGATTCTCATCCGTTATACTGACAGTGCAGTGATTAGCTTGCTTCCGATAGCGAATCCTGACAATGACATCCTCGGAATTCAGTAAACGGGAAGTATCCACAACATTCCAGTCTTTCAACAGCATTTCCTCTTTGTAAAGAGAAGCCAGAGGCGCAAGTATCACTTCGTTCCTCTCTTTATGTATCTCTTTTACGAAAACAGGACGGTTCAGATGAATACCCAATCCTCTGCGCTGACCAATCGTATAGAAGGGATATCCTTCGTGCCAACCTAAAAAAGTCCCGCTTTCATCGAGAAATTGTCCTTTTCCCGGCAAAGCATCCTGCGGAACTTCACGCTGCAAGAAAGAGCGGTAATCCATCGGGCAGAAGCATACACCAAGACTATCCTTTTTGGTTGCTGTCCGTTCAAAGCCCCGCTTAGCAGCATAGGCACGCACTTCATTTTTAGTCCAGTCACCCATTGGAAGGAGCATACGTTCTAAAATGTTCTGTTGCAGTCCCCAGAGGAAGAAAGTCTGATCCTTATCACGGTCGGCAGCCGGGGCTATAAAGTAATAGCCATCCCGGAAAACTTTACGTACGTAGTGTCCGGTAGAAATCCAATAAATGCCCATTTCATCGGCAATCTTTGCCAGCAACGGCCATTTCAGTTCATTGTTGCAGAGAGTACAGGGAACAGGGGTACGGGCGGAAAGATATTCATCTACGAAATAGCGGATAATGCGTTCACGGAATAATTCGCGGGCATCATAGATGATGTGCGGGATATTCAGACGGGAAGCGAGATTACGGGCATCATCCAAAGATTCTTCAAAGCCTTCCGAATCATAGAAACGAAACGTTACACCGGTTACTTCATAACCGGCCTCTTGCAACAGCATGGCGGCAACAGAACTATCCGTACCTCCACTCATACCTAATAATACACGCTTAGCAGACTTCATGAGTACAAAAATAAGAATTATTTCTCTGGCAAAGAATAAACATATATATGAATCTGTGGTGAATTTACACCCATCAGTAATATGAAATAAGTTCAGCCGCTGTCGCACTTATTATACAATAAAGAAGCGGGAGAATGTTCTTTCCAGTCTTTCAACCTTCCAGTACATCTCCCGCTTATGATGAAGAGAATCTCTATCTTATTCTTCTTTTTCCAGTTTTCCGGCTTTCACTTCTTCAAAAGTAGGATTGAAAGCATTGCCAATTACTTCCCACGCTTCAGCATCGTTCAGGCCCGCAATAACTTTTGCCAATCCCTTATAAGAAATCAGTCCCATCTGTTTTTCAATATACACCGACTCGGCAGATTCCAGGTTTTCAAAGCAATCCAGATTGGTAATCACTGTATTAGGATTGCTTCCGGTAGCACCACCTATTGTTAGTTTCAGAGTACCCACACGCTTCAAAGCAGGCAGATTAATACTTTCCAGCATAGCAGGAACTCCATTTGTAAAACAAGTACCGATGCTGCACACGCCTGTTACTTCCTGCAAAGCAGGCAAACTCAGAGTTTTAAGTACTCCCCCATAAGTAAAGCTACCTACTTTGGCCAGCTTCGGAAACTGAACAGGTTGCACTACATTGTTCACATAAGAACCTTCCTGAAGACTCATAGCCCCCGTTACCTCTTCCAGATCTTCAAAACTGATTATGGCAAGGTTGGCATTATAACCTTGAGTAACCGTCAGTTTTTTAGCCTTCTTCAGACCTGGGAAGGTAAAGTTCGCCTCCTCTTTCACAATTGCAAATTCCAATGAGATCTCTGCATTCTCAAGTCCTTCGAAACGCATTCCTTTACTACCTGACACTGACACTTTTCCCGTGAAAGTGTCATCGCCTTTCAATAGCAGACCTTCAGGAACAGAGCTCAATTTCAGTTCGTCAATGGTCAAGCCTGTAACATCCATTTCTTTCAGAGCAGCCACATTTCCCAAAGATAAATAAGAGAAATGCGCTCCTTTCAGATTCTTCAGGAAAGATATTTTCTCCAGCTTAGGCAACTGTTCCATTGAAACCCGACTGACAGAAGTCAATGAGCCCAGACCTGTTATATCAGTAACCCCTGGCATGGATGACAAAGAGAATGTCCCTCCGATAGTCTTCAGTGCATTGAATCCAGATAAAACAGTAGCCTCTTCACTATAGCCCCCCAAAGAGAATCCGCCACCTACGGTCTCCAATTCGGGACAGGCATTGTCCAGTTGTTTCACATTCGACAATGTGGTCAATTTCAGATCTCCTCCTACACTCTTCAACTTTTTCAACGGCTCCATATCAGGAATGGCAAGATAAGATATAGTAGCGGCACCGTCTACAGTAGTCAATGAAGAAAGATTAAGTTCTCCAAGGCTTTGACAGTGTTCTATGGTCAGTCCGTTTTTACCTACATAAGCAAGCGAGCCTAAATCCAGTTTTTTGACACCATTATTATAAATGCGCATACTGTTGGCTTTCGTCAGTTTAGGGAGACTCACTTCATTCAGATTGTTCATTGGATATTGCAATGAGAAGCTGTATGATATTTCTTCCAACGAACTAAAGAACACGTCCTCCAAATCCGAAAGCGATTCAAGCGAGATAGTAGCCGCGGAAACCAAGGCAGGGAAGTTTATTTTCTTCACCTTCTTGTAGCTTTTCAGAGTCAGCTGATTACCCAGCGTTTTCAGAGCCGGGAAGCTAACTTCTTCCGTCAGTTCAAGCGTTCCGTTCTGTCGTCCGGTAAAGGTGATATCCTTTCCTATAATCTCCAAAGCCGGGAATTCCAACTGTTTGAAGTGGATTGCCTGTAAGGTCAACGTACCGCCCACACTTTCCAGTTTTGGCAGATTCAGTGTGCGAAGCGTATCAGCCGAAAGATACAGATCGCCACCTACCATCTTCAGTTGAGACAGTTCGATGTGTTCCAGTTCCTTATTACCAAACGCTCCGTTCGTACCGATACGGCCTGCAATCTTCAGTGCTCCTGCCCTTTCCAGATTCTCCAGTCCTGCAACTGAAGTACCTTTGTAAGTAGGATTGATAAGCACCGTTCCGGATACTTCTTTCACACCACTCAGCGCAGCGAAAGAAAGTAACGAATCTTCCTTTACGCTTCCCGTTTCCTTACCGATAATCAGATTTCCTTCTATGCGGCTGATACCACGTGCTGCAAAAGCTTCTACGTCTTCAGCTGTTTCCAGCAGTACATCCCCTTCACCGACAATCAATGTGCGGCTCAGAGAGTAATGATACGTACGTTCCTTACCATTATAAGAGGTTACAGTCAACGTCTGATTTCCTTCCCAATCTGTTATATTCGACGGATCCGGGGTAATCGTGGCAAGCTCACTACACAAAACCTCAGCTTTGGCTCCCTGCACCGAAACACCTTCGGGCACAGACAGAGTCAGTTCATCTTCAGTAATAGTGGCCGCATAGGTCTTTCCATCCTGTAATTTCAGGCTGAATGAAGTGATATAGTTTTCGCTTCCGGAGAAAGCAGAGTCTTCGTCATCGCAACCGGCCAGCAGCGAAATGAAGCCTATCATCAATATGTATGCTAAACTTTTTAGTTTCATATTTTCTTTATTTTATACTTGATTATTCTTCTTCGGCAGGCAGGGTCCATAGTCCATCCTCTGCCAGCTGCTTGTACGTTGGATTATACAGGTTATCCTCAACAATCCAGTTCGTTTCAGGACAACTCTTGATGGCTTTCTTCAATCCCTCATAAGAGGCCAGAGCCTTGTGGTTCACTATTTTGAAGCCACCAATACTCTCCAGAGATACAAGGAAGTTCAAGTCCGTCAGTTTAGTGTTCTGCATATTCTGGGTTTCATTATAACCATAAGGGCGAAGATACAACGTCCCGCCCACCGTTTTCAGTAGCGGATAGTAAAGAACCGGTTCATAAACATTGCCATATTGCTCATAACCTGTCTGAATAAGCAGATTTCCACCTACCTTTTCCAGCTTGGGGAACGAACGTTCATCAGTGGTATTGACACATATCCGAGTATCTCCACCAATTGTTTTCAGTTCGGGGAAATGGAACTCTTTAATATTAGAGTAAAGGTCGAATATACCACCCACTTCTTGCAAGTCGGGCATAATGATCTCCTGAATATTCGAATTATTCCAATAAGAAAAGTCACCAGTGATTTTGTTGATACCAGCTATATTCGTTGTTCCACCATTATTGCTAAGATAGTTGAGCTTTAGAGAACCGATTTCCTTAAAACCCTGGAATTGGGGAGAGAGACCGGACATGACTATGCTTCCGGCAAACACATCATCACCCTTCACGACAGTTGTACTCATGTCCGAACCCTGCAACAGTAATTCTTCCATTTCTACACCGCGCAAATCAATCTCACTCATACCTGAACCTAAAGAGATCTTTCCCACCTTCTTCAATTTAGCCGGCATCTTCACGCTACCGGTAGCTGTCAGACTCAGAGTTCCGCCAATACTTTCCAGCGAAGCCAACTGCTCGGGATTGAATCCGGCAATGGAAATACTGGCATTACCGTCTATCGCCTTCAACAGAGGCATATTCATCTGATTCACTTTCGGGCAACTAAGCGATAATTCACCTAAATGAGTCAGCGCCGGGAAAGAAACTTCATACAGCGGGTTATCTGCAATGCTGAGTTTCCCCGAAATATCCTGTAACTTCGGGCAATAGAGCAACAGAAGAGTTTTTCCGGTCACATTCAAGTCTTTGCAGGACAACAGTTCGCTGAAGTCCAGACGAATGGCTGACATACTCACTTCAATACTTCCTCCTACATGCTTCAAAGACTGGAAAGACATTTTCTCTACCGATGATTTACCTTTCAGCGAAAGGTTACCGCTCACCTGTTGCAATGCGGAAAATTCCGTAGAGACAAAAGGAGCTTCCATCGAGAGGTTACCGCCCACACTCTTCAGTGAAGAACAGGAAATATCACCCACAGCCGCGCTCTTTATGTCTAGATCACCCCCTATACGAGTCAGCTTATTCAAATCCACGGTCCACAAACTGTCAGCCGAAATAATCTGGAAAGAACCACCTATCTCTTCCAGATTCTCCAGCCCGGCAAATTCATGCCCACGGTAACGGGTATTAATGGTGATACTACCGGACACCTGCTTCAAGGTTGACAATGCTGCCAGAGACTTAATGGAATCTGTACCCAACTGCTGTCCGATAATCAAACTACCATCCAGATACGAAATACCTTTTGCACCGAAAGCATCCAATTCTTCCTGCGTATTCAGCAAGATGATACCGGTTTCGGGTACACTGCTTCTGCGAGGCGTATAGAGGTATTTGCGTGACTGGCCTGAAAGGGAAGTCACGGTAAAGAACATTTCCTCCTCCCAGTTATACACTGTAGCGGGGTCCGGCTTGATTGTAGCGTTCTCGCTGCACACCACTTGAGCCTTAACATCACTGAGTATCACTTCTTCCGGAATGTTCATCACAATGGTGTCTCCCCGGAAAGAGGCTACAAGAGATTGGTCTCCCTGTTTCAGGGTAAAGGAAGTGATAAAGTTATCAGTTCCCTCAAAAGGATCATTGCTGTCATCGCAGCCCGTGAGACAGGCCAATACGAACAAAATGCTCCCAAGGATATATTTATTCATGATTCTATTTGTTTTAAATTACTAAATCAAGGTTTCAATCGCAAGTCCATAGCAGCAGAAGATTCGGTAGAAATCTCACCTACGGCTGCTCCTTGTCCCATTTGTGCCGTATGAACTTTCACAAAGTCGATGTATTTCAGATTAGCCGGGCTGCCGTCCTGCTGAATGGCGTTCTCAATACGGAATCCGGTCGGATCATTTATATTGTCCACATATCCCCAGTCAAAGCCCCAATTAGTTTCAATACCTTCCGTTTTAAACTGATCGCCCAAGCAAGTTCCTGTCAGGATATAGTATTCCTCTTTCATGAACCAAGGGAAATAACCGCTATTCGGATGGTAAGCATTTCGTCTCAGGAAAGTCAGGTTACCATCATTGTCAATCGAAAGCACATCCTGCTTATCCTGCGTAGGACGATAATACTTCAGAGCATAACGTTGAGTGATTCCGGGCTTTCCTGTTTCACTGCCTTTAAGTTCATACCAAGTATCATCAGCAATACCGTTTCCGTTTTCATCCTGGCTTACCCATACGACACCACACTCACACCAATATTTACCAAGCGGATTACCAACAATATCAAAGTCTGCTTCACCCTTACCGTCATCCTCTACACTGTGGTCAAAGCCCAAAATAAAATAACCGCCCCATGCGCCAAGAGAAGCGATCCAACCGGTTCCACCACCATTATTCAGTGTATTCTGTATCGTCATTCGTGCATCTTCGGCAGTCTTGTCCTGAGAGAAATTAACGAACTGCCCCGGAGCAGGCGTGAACTCAAAGCAATGATTGGATATCCAATAACTCTTTGCGGTCGGTGCTCTGAAATAGGTACCTTCCTTGGGAGTACACTCCACTTTAACCGTAGCCTCAGCTGTTTTACCACCGTCGATAGCCTTCACTTTTATTTCATAAATCTGGCCTTCAGCAGAAGGCGTAAACTTGAAATGAATGGAAGTTTCGCTCTGTACACTCCCGTCCACGCTCCATTCGTACACCGCATCATCGCTGATTGAGAATCTTACAGGTGCCAACACAAGGCTTCTGCCAATAGGACAAGTCATAGTTCGCACATCATGTATGGTGGAAGGTTCCACATAGCGGCCGTTATCAAAGAACAACACCGGCTCTTCTTCCGGTATCACCGAGATATTAATGTTCTTCACATCCACACCATCGGCATTGGTTACTTTCAGAGCAAGCGTATAAACATCTATCTCCTTCTCTTTAAATTGATAGATGGAGTCGTGGCTTACCACACGTCCGCCATAGCTCCACTCAAAAGTGGTACTCTCGTCCGTGTATTTGGTTTCGGCAGCCACCTTCAGAGCTACATCGCAATAGCCCACAGCCGAACTACTCACCGTAATTTCAGGCGGCAGACGGTCTACGACTGTTATTTTGGCTTGCTTTTCCACACTTCCGTTATCAGCATCCAGGCGGAAGTTCACAAAGAATTCTCCTAACTGATCACCTTTAAACTGATAGGTTTCCTGCTCAGACACAATCTTACCTGCACGTTTCCAAGCATACACAGGATTGATGGCATTCTCCGCAGTCACCTGCAATGTCACCTCATGTCCTATCTTTACTTTATACTCTCCGGTATCGGAGTTTAGCGAACACTCGGGAGCTCCAACCAGCCCCGCTTCATCATCATCATCCGAACAGGCACCCAATGCAAACAGGCACAGTCCGACAAACGATAGTTTTAAATACAGATTTTTAAACATACTATTTATTGATTAGAAAATGTTACTTGCAATCGTTTCGTTGTAAATACAAAGTGCGCAGGGATATCCCCTGTCGTAACGCTCCACTTCTTTTTTCCCTCGGGCGTGAAGCAATAGAGTGTTCCGGGGGTAACATAATTTTTGGCATCGGTCACGAAGATCTCTTTGGTATCGAGATTCACAGCCAATCCATAAGGTACCTCGATACTCTTTTCCGTACCATCCGTAATGAAGTTCGTAGTCACTACACGTTTCTTCCGCGTGTCATAAATGCCATAACTGATGGTATTCTGCCCGGTGTACTTACTATACTCCGTACTGTAATAGAAGAGCGAGTCCCCACTCAGACAAAACTCACTGGCCGGAAAGTTCAGCACATCAGTCACCATATCATTATGAGAGTTTATGACATATACCTTGGAGTGTATGTCGTAATAATCACCACGTGATGAAACATAAATATTTCCACGCGCATCAATTGCCATCCGATGAAGGTTGATGCCTACCGTTATTTTTTTGATTTCGGTAAAGGTGTTCAGGTCTATCACAGATACGGTATTATCGTAATTGGGTACACGATAACCTCCGGAATTGGCTACATAGAGTTTATTCCCTACCACTACCATCTCTTCCGGCTGATAGCCGACATCACAAGTGTCCACCACCTGCAAGGAATTCAGATCCACTTTAGCCACATACCCCAGTCTGGCATTGGGATCAATCACCACTTTACCCGCATAAGAACTGACGTAAGCATAGCGACCGTTGAAAACGATATAGCGACAGTTAGGAATAGGGATGGCAGCCAAGTGCCTTGCTGTATTGACATCCATCACCTCCACTAGGTGGGATACATTAATGACAGCAAACAGTTTATCACCATTTATCTGAATATCATTCCCCACATCGCCCAGCGCTTTTTGTACGGTAGGATTCAATTCCGGATAAATGTTCTTACAGTAATTACCCGAAGCGTAATCAAAATAGTCCAAAGAAGCCTTGTTACTTCCCATATTCCCCTCATTCAACAGGAAAAATCCCTTGACCGGACCTGTCACCTGTACGCCCGGTGTCACATTCGTCACACTGGAAAGTACCAGTTCTTCGTCGTCGCTACGGCACGAGGATACCAACAGTATCAGCATGCCCGTAAGCCACATCAGTAATAATTTACTTCTTTTCATAAGCCGTGTATTTGGTTTTAAAGTTCTACATTTATCACAAAGCGGAAATTTATTCCCGGCATGGGATACCATTGTACCACCTCGTACTGCTGATTGAAGACATTATTGACTTCGGCGGTCAGTTTCCACAACATCTTTTTCCAATGCAAGCGGCGGGAAAGGGAAAGGTCGTTCGTATACCATTCCTTGGCATAATTCTCCGGAATGTTGGCACTCGATTCATAACGCTCGCCGGTATAGATAAAACTGTAATTCATGTCCCAATCCCTATAACTCAAATTAAGGACAGCCGAACCGCTGTGCCAGGGAATATAAGGTATCTGTCCACCGTAATAGTCACTTTTTGCATCGGTGAAATCCTGCGCTTTCTCATACGTATAGTTCACCCGCAGGTTGGCCTTCAGGTCTTTCAATAAATGCCATTCGGTTTGCAGAGCCACATCCACCCCGCGCATCTCCACATAGCCCAGATTTACCATTGTCCAACGGAACTGGTTAGAAGTAGGCATGGCTACAATCTTGTCGGTGACCTCGTTATAGTAAGCATCTGCCTGAAACTCCAACCGGGCAGGATAACCTCCACGGAATTTGCGGGAATAAGTTACACCTATATCATATTGTGTGGTATATTCCGGATTCAGGTCAATGTTTCCTATGAAGGTATAGTAAAGGTCATTCAGCGTCGGCATGCGGAATATCTTTTTGTAAAAAGCACGCAGATTCAGATCTTCGTTCTTGAAAGGTTGCCAAGATGCCACGACGGTAGGCGTATATTTGTGTTTATCACCCGCTGCGGCGTTGGGAACCTTCGTAGTCTCGTGTACAAATGTCCCCAGCAGACTGGCTTGTAGTTTGAATCGCTCAAAATGCAGTGCCGTAGCCGCCGCCACAAGTGCCATGTAGCGGCAGGGATAAACGAAGTTCACCAGGTCGGCATTTAATTTATTCCACTGAAAATCCACCGAAACGTCCGCACTCCAAAAAGGAAGAATATTCAGCATATTCGCTGCCGAAAAATAGAGTTCATGCTGGCGGTAATGATTGTTCACGTACATTGTAGTAACATCCAAGCGCGGATCGGACAGATAATGAAGATAATCGTAAGCATACTTACCATTCGTCTGTAAACTGTAGTTTCCCCAATGTTTCCGGAAAGAGCCCTGCAAAAAGAAGTTCGTATCCCATTGGCGGTCTTCATGCACAAAGTCACCCGTCTCACGCACAGCGGCACCGGGCAATCCCCGTTCGGAATTATATAAATAAGCTTTGGCTTTCCATTCTCCCCCTTGCATATCTCCGAATAAGCCATACTCTGCACGAATGGCCTCCACATCACCGTTCTTACGGGTTTCTGTTATATCATATCCGTTTTTCTGCCGGTAACGGAATTTATATTTCCCGTTGGTGTACATATACTCAGCACTCAGTGAACCGCTCACCTGCTTGCTCAGCCTATGCTCCAGCAGGACGGAAGGATTGACCAAACCGAAAGAACCGGTTTTGAAAGTTCCTTTCAGGCGATAGTTCTGTCCTTCGCCAAAAGAAGGATGACGAGCTGTCATGTAGATGGAACCGGCTGAAGCAAAATCCTTTGCCGATTGAAAGATAGCGCTCTTCTGGCCATTGTAGAGTGACACGGCCTCCATGTTATCCAACGAGAAACGTCCCAGATCGATTTGTCCGTTCTGAGCATTTCCCAACTGAACGCCGTCATAGAATACGCCCACATGTTGAGTGCCAAGTCCACGTATGTTGACAGTTTTCAAACCACCGATTCCTCCATAATCCTTTATCTGGATTCCGGAAAAATAGCGGATTGCATCAGCCACAGAATGGACACTCAATTTCTGAAGTTCTTCTCCGGCAAGCATTTGTACCGGAATCACTTCTTTACGGATGCGTTGCGCTGATACAGAGACTTCTTCTATATGATAAGTCTTTGTAGAGTCTACCGTTTGAGCATACAAATCCACGCAACAGCATACTAATGGCATTACCACTGCCAATAAAATGCGATGATACATTCGATTTCATGTATTAAAGAGAGTATCAAACCTCTGCCAAGAGTAATTAATGATAACCCTATAAAAAATAAGTACGACCGGATTTCTAATCCCAGAGAACTCCTGATTCCAGATCATGGCAGGTCTTCTGACTTGCTTCATCTGATGACTCCCTTCCCGTTCATGCAGAAAACAGTGGCGTGAGTATCGTCTTCAGACTTTGTTTGAAGCTTACAGCAGCGGGTCTGTTCAGGATTTACACCTGATTCCCTTTTCACCA
>OIYD01001686.1_pt1 | contig 12362 bp, 10 predicted proteins | sample 1588141 | NCBI WGS metagenome assembly OIYD01 (sample SAMN03283259) | human gut metagenome | biome: human-associated habitat; material: feces | host: Homo sapiens | place: USA | collected 2013
TCATGCTGCGGACGGCGCAGAACTTGCCGCACATGGAGCAGGTGTCGCTGTGGTCGTCCTCGGGCAGGCGGGCGTCACGGATGGCCTTTGCCGTCTCGGGGTCGAGGGCGCAGGCGAACTGCGCATCCCAGTCGAGGACGCGGCGGGCGTCGCCCATCTTGTCGTCGATGTCCCGGGCGCCCCGGATGCCCTTTGCGATATCGGCGGCGTGGGCAGCGATCCTGCTGGCAATGATGCCCTGCTTCACATCGTCCAGGTTGGGAAGCGCCAGGTGCTCGGCTGGGGTGACATAGCACAGGAAAGCAGCGCCGCTCATGGCGGCGATGGCCCCGCCGATGGCAGCGGTGATGTGGTCATAGCCGGGGGCGATGTCGGTGACCAGGGGGCCCAGCACATAGAAGGGGACATTGTAGTACCGGGCCAGGACCGCCAGGCCGCTGGTACCGATCTTGTTGGCAGTGTCCCCGTTGGCCGCCACCCGGTCGCAGCCTACGAAGCAGGCCAGGACCCAGCCGTTCTTCATCACCATGGAGGCCATGTTGTCACAGATCAGGGTGACCTCCACCCCGGCCCGGGCCAGCTCCCAGGCGGTGAGCCGGGCCCCCTGGAGCAGGGGCCGGGTCTCGTCGGCAAAGACCCTCAGCTTTTTTCCCCTCTCCTGCCCCAGCAGGATGGGACCCAGGGCGGTGCCGTACCGGGAGGCGGCCAGCGCCCCGGCGTTGCAGTGGGTCAGGATGCCGATTTCCTTCCCCTCCTTCTTAAGCTCTTTCAGCAGTCCAAAGCCAATCTCTCCGATACCGCGGCTAATCCCCACATCCTCTTCCCGAATCTTATCCGCCTCTTCAAAAAGCAGCTCCTTGATCGCAGCCACGTCTTTTTCGCTGTTGGCAACCACAGCCGCCTCCATACGGTTTAACGCCCAGAACAGATTGACAGCCGTTGGCCTGGATGAAGCCAGATAATCCTTTAATTCCTTAAACCGGCTGTAGAACGCGTCATACTGGTCCTCGGCAATGCCCGATGCCAGCAGGGCAATTCCATAGGCAGCCGCAGCGCCGATTGCAGGAGCGCCGCGCACTCTCAGCTTCTTGATTGCCTCCCATATTTCCTCTTTCGTATTCAGATGAATGCGCTTAATGGTACCCGGAAGAAGCGTCTGGTCTATGATGTCCAGCGAGCTTCTGTCCTCTTTCATTCTGACCGTGATTACCTGGTCAAAAAATTCCTCTACCGTCATGGTTTTTATGCCTCCTTCTCTACTAAACCTGTATAATCCCTTTTTATATCCCAACCGTGCCTAAAGGGTCTTTTGGGCTGCTTCCTTTGCCCTTAACACCGCCGCAACGTAATCGGCGCCGGTCCGGAAGGCTCCCTGGTTCATGATATATTCCTTGCCTGCCAGTATATTGATGCGCTCCGCAAGGAGACGTTTCTTTTCATCCTGGATGGTGGTCACATCCACCACATTGGCCATGCCCACGGTCCTGCGGTGCAGCTCTGTACCTGCATAACCGGCGGTATCCTTAAGGATTCCGTCAAAATACCACTCCTTAAAGCCCTTTACCTTAGCCATGGGCTCTGTTACTGCCTCGTCATACTTCCTGCCAAACTTCTCTATAAAGAGGTCCACTGTCTCTTCAATGGTCTTAAGACACCAGTCGCAGAACGGTCCGTCGTCCGTGGAAAGGCCGTTGTCATATGCGAATATAAGGTTAGCCACCACATTTCCCACATCATAACCCATAGGCGCATAGGTTCCGAATTCACAGTCAAATATCTTTGTTGAATCCTGGCGTATAAAGATGGAGCCCGTGTGGAGATCGCCGTGCAGAAGCGCCTGGGCATCTGTCATAAAACGGAATTTAAGCTTGCTCACCTCCAGGTGGAGCGCCTCGTCCTCATAGAGCTCCTTCTTCACAAAATCCCGGTTAGGCGCATATACATTGTTCCTGTTATACAAATCCATATAAGGTTCCATGAGCACAAGTTTTTCCGTGATATCACACAGGTCCGGCGAGATGAATTTTTTCACCAGCTCCTTCTTCTCCTTGTGGTCCATGACCACATCGCTGCTCAAAAGCAGGGTGTTGACCATAAAGGTGGATACGTCCTCAGCAAACCCGGGGAAGGTCTCATGCTTTAACATGGCGTCACGCATGACAGCATAATCAGAGCAGTCCTCCATACCGCAGGCGCACATAACGGTGTCAAAGAAATACACATGAGGCACCATTCCCGGCGCATACTGGTCCTCCAGCATAAGGATTTCAGACTCCAGGCGGTTTCTGTCCCTGGATGGTTTTATATCCTTGGATATCCTGGCCTCGGATCCGGCCTGTTTGATGTAGATGGAATGGCCCTTGCCGTCCCATACACGGTATACATAGTTCAGGTTGCCATGGGAAGGAGGAACCACTGCCTCCATGGAATCGCGGTCCCAGGGAATTTCTGTTGTCTTCTCCAGTGTATACTCAATGACATCCCCCACGTTCATCTGAAAATAATGATCAAATCTTGACATATGTAGTAACCTCCTGATTAATCTTCTTTTTTAGACGCATAAGCTGCAATAAGCGCAAGTGCCAGGACAGAGCCCTTCACTGCCGGCAGAACATAGAACGGAACCGCACAGATGGTAAGGCCGTTCTCCAGTGTGGAAACCAGCATGGCGCCTATCATGGTTCCCAGTGCATTGGGCTTCTCAGCGCCGCCCACGGTACGTCCCACGAAAACAGCTGCCAGTGACGGCATCAAATAGTTATCGCAGCACATAACCTGGGCCGAGCTTCCCCTGGATGCCACCAGAATACCGCCGATGGCGATGAACACTGCTGTAATCATACCGGCCAGATAGCGGTATTTCTTTACATCAATACCAGACAGCTTTGCAGCTTCCTTATTGCCGCCCATAGCGTAGAGATACCGGCCATGCTTGGTAAAGTTAAGGAAAAGATAGGCCACAAGCACACAGCCCAGCATGATAATAATGATCCACGGAGCGCGTCCGATGGCTGAAAATGATTCTGAAAGCGCGGTACGTGCAGGAGCCGCTCCCCAGGAAGTCTTCATGCCGGTGGAGACAGCGCCTCCGCCTATATACCACTGTCCGATTCCCTGATGGACAAACATCAGGGCGCAGGTGGCAAGCATATCCGGAATCTTGCACACAAGAATCAGGAACATGGTCAGCTGGTACATAACCAGAGTAGCCAGAATACAGATAAGAATTGACATTCCTAATGACTGTCCCAGCCAGAGATATGCAGACACAAACACATACGCGGAACAGCTGGCCAGTGTTCCGGCCGACATGTCAAAACCATCCGGCGCCATGGTGATGGTGGCCGCTATACCAAACACCGTATTAATGGCCATTGCCCTGAGAATATTCACCATATTGCTTGTTGACATAAAGGAATTGCCCTTATAGGCTGTAAATGCAACAAAGCAAACCATCAATGCCAGGACCGCAGCCCAATCCACTAAAAACCTCTTAATATTTGTACGACTTTTCATCGCTACCGTATCCCTCCTGTCTATTATTTCCCGTTCTTATTGTCTTTCCCGCCAACCGAGTAGTACATGATTTCGTCCTCCGTGGTCTTAGCGGTTTCCAGCTCTGCCATGACCGTACCGTTGTACATGACATACATGCGGTCCGTCAAAGACAGCAGCTCCGAGTTTTCACAGGAAGCATAGATAACACAGTTTCCCTGTTTCGCAATTTCATTGATCAAATGGAAAATGTCCTGCTTTGCACCCACATCCACTCCCTTTGTGGGTTCGTCAAATATGTATACATCGCAGTCCGCCGCAAGCCATTTTCCCACGGCTACCTTTTGCTGGTTGCCGCCGGAAAGATTCTTGACCTGCTGCCTCACGCTCGGCGTGGAAATCCCAAGGTCCTTTACAAACCGCTTCGCATTGTCGTCCACTTTCCGCCTGCGGATAAAAGGTCCTGTGCAGAACCGTGAAAGACAGGCCGCCGATAAATTAAAGCTTACATTCTCATTTACCAGAACGCCTTCCTTTCTCCGTTCCTCCGGTACCAGAGCCATCCTGTTCTTTACTGCCCCGGAGGGATTTGCTATCTTTAACTCCCTGTTCTTCAGAAGGACTTTCCCGCCTGTCTTTTTATATGCACCGAAGATGGTCTTGCAAAGCTCGGATTTTCCGGCTCCCACCAGTCCGGCGATTCCTACCACTTCGCCCTTTTTCACCTGTATGGACACGTCCTTTACCTTGCCGCCTGCGCCGGATAAGTGTTCTGTCTGAAACAGCACGTCTCCAATCTGGCAGGCTTCCTTTGGGAAGTTCTCCTCGAACTTGCGCCCCAGCATCTTCTCCACGATTTCCTTAGTGGTAGTCTCCCCTGTAACCGGTGTGGTGTCAATCATTTTGCCGTTTCGCATCACCGTATAATTCTCGCAGACCTCCAGGATTTCATTTAACCGGTGGGAAATAAAAAGAATCGCAATATTTTCCGTTTCATGCAAATGCTTGACAATCCGGAACAGTTCCTCTGTCTCGGTATTGCTTAATGGCGCGGTCGGCTCGTCAAGAATCAGGAAATTACATTCCGACCGGATGGCCTTTGCTATAAGCACCATCTGTTTCTGAGCCAGGGACAGGTTCTGCACCAGTTCATGCTCATCCACCTGATCGCGGCCGATATGCAGCCGGTCCAGGGCCTCGCGCCCCTGCTTGTATGCTTTTTTCCAGTTTACAATATAGCCGCTCTTTCCCATGACCATATCGTTTTGTACAATGTTCTCCGCAACTGATAAGGTGGGATACAGCGCCATATCCACTTCCTGATACACAATCTGGATTCCAAGCTTCTTGGCATCCACCGGTGTCCTTACCTCCACCTTTTTTCCATTCAGCAGCACTTCTCCGGTATAAGTGGAGTTTGCCCCTGCCAGCACCTTCATCAAAGTTGATTTCCCCGCTCCGTTGGCGCCCACGACTGCCCGGATTTCACCGGTGGTCACCTCAAAGTTAATGTCATCAAGTGCTTTGACGCCCGGAAATTCAATGGAAACATGTTTCGTCTCTAATTTAATCCTATCCATGGAGTCCCTCTTTTCAGCGATACAATCTTTTTAAAAAAGGGAAACGCAGGCCAAAACCCGCGCTTCCCAAAAAAACGATTGCCTGTGGTTTTGTGTTCTAAAAAAACCTCGTTTTTTACTGGCCGCTTATTTGTGAATCAAATCCTTTGGCATCCAGTCTGCAGCAGACAGATAATCCAGATTTCCGTAAGTCTCGCCGGCAATATTGCCCAGGTTCTCAACGGTGGAATCTGACTTAAGTGCATCTGCCTTGATTGCGGTGCCGGGAACCTCAACTACATCCACGCCGCTCTCGCCGGTTGCAGGGTCAAAAATCTTATCATACTGGTCTGCCAGCTCCAGCATCAGGATACGCATACCAATCTCGCCGTTCATGGTCCAGTCGGTTGTTCCTGCTGCGGTCCAGATGTCAGGACGGGTCTGCATGTTGGTCACGTCAACCGGGTCAATATCAACAGATGCCATGGGAAGCGCGTCGCCGTTCTTGCCGTTAAAGTTGTCATTCTCAGCAATTGCGTTGTAAACGCCCTGGCCGTACAGGTCATAGTATGCGATGATGCCGTCCACATCCGCCCTGTTTACGCCCTGCAGATATGCAGCAGTCACTGTGTTAGCCGAGTCAACGGAATCCTGAAGAGGCTGTACCTCGCCTACAGTCACGATCTTACCGGCTGCCTCATACTCCTGCCAGCCAACCTCGCGGCGGTCAAATGGGCTGTTGTAGTTAGGACCTCTCCAAACCTTAATCAGACGGACACCTTCTCCATACTTTTCAATCATCTGGTCCAAAAGAACGGTAACCAGGGACTTATCCTGCTGGAACATCTGGGTAACGCCCGGAAGCTTCTGATACTCTCCGTCGGAGTAGAACTGTGTGTCAAAGGTAACAATCTTCATATCCGGATACTGCTCTGTGATTTCCTTAAGAAATACATAGGAACCGTCCTGATTGCCGTGGCTGACCAGCAGTCCGTCATATCCTGCGGATGCGCAGGTACGGATGGTATCCTGCCACTTGTTGAAGTCACCGTCACAGAAGAAGAAATCAAACTTTACATCCAGGGCATCGCAAAGAGATGCACAGGAATCTTTCCACATCTGGAAAATAGTTGCGGAAGGCAGAAGCATGATATAGGCCACCTTCTTACCTGCCACCGGATTCTCTGCTGCAGCCGGCGCCGCTGTGGTATCTGCCGCTGCCTCTGCTGCCGTGGTCTCCGCCGCCGCTGCCGCGGTGGTCTCTGCGGCCTTAGTCTCTGCTGCCGTGGTGGATGAACCTCCCGATCCGCCGCAGCCTGCCAGCAAGGATGCTGCCATAGCAGCTGCTGCAATTACACTGACCACTTTTTTCATTTTTTTCATTGTACTCTTTCCTCCTTTTTTGTTATTGATATTGTTTACTAAACAATATGTGTGCCTCGTTCTTTGTGTTAACTAAATAGTACAACGATTTTTCTTCAATGTCAATATGTCTTTGGTGTTTTTGTTATAATTTTCCATAAATTATTGTTTTTATTGTGCATTTTAATTGTTCAAATCAATAAACGACCCTATTTTAGCCGTTTTTGTATTTATTTTTGTTTAGTAAACATTCAATTTTATATATTGAATTGACCCAGTTTCAACCCTGTGTTATAATTCAAATTATAGTATGATTAGTAAAACACATGGATTGTTCAATTATGTTTAATTTAACGTCTGCAATCCGGAAAGAGAGATTTCATATGACCGTCAGAGAGCTGGCCAAGCAGATTGGCGTTTCGCCCGCAACCATTTCCATTGTGCTGAATGGAAAGAAGGGTGTCAGTGAGGATACACGGAAGAAGGTGTTGGACGCAGTAAAATCCTGCCAGTACACGCCTCCTGCCCGCAAGCCCAAAAGCGGCAAGAACGTGCTCCTGGTAAAATACTATAAAAGCGGTATGCTGGTGGAGGAAAATCAGGGATTCATCTCCATGATTATTGATTCCATCGAGGAACAGCTCCGTGCGGAGCAGCTGGGTATGACCATGACCGTGGTCAAAACCGGTTTAAAGTCAGCCCTTGATTCCATTGATTACAGCAAATACTGCGGGATGTTCCTCATTGCAACCGAGGTAATGCGGGATGAATTTTCAGCCCTTGATTCCATTCCCATCCCCTTTGTGGTGGTGGACAACACCGTCCCCAACCATTACTGTAGCAGTGTATGCATGAACAATGCCGAAAATGTCTACATTGCCCTCCAGTACTGTAAAGAATGCGGACATACCGAACTGGGCTACCTGGGCAGTACCACAGGAGCAGAAAACTTTAATGAACGGCACGTAGCCTTTCTCAGATATGTAAAAGAATTGAATTTTCAGTTTAACCCTAAAAATGAGTTTCGTGTAAAACCTACCATGTTGGGGGCCCATGACGATTTTTTCAGAATACTGGATCAGAACCCGGTGCTTCCCTCCTGCTTTTTTGCGGAAAACGACACCATTGCCCTGGGCGCCATGAAAGCCCTGAAGGAAAAAGGGTATAAAATTCCCAATAACGTATCCCTGATTGGCTTTGACGATATCCCCTATTCCTCTATCAGCTCCCCCACACTGACCACCATCCATGTGCAGAGGAAGATAATGGGAAAGCAGTCAGTCACCCAGCTGATGCAGCTGATAGAGGATCCCCGGTTCATGCCCATGAAAACCCAGATTACGGGAAAGCTGGTGGAACGCTCCAGCGTGAAACATCTGGCATAATCAGACAAAAATCTCCCGGTCTCTCAAACTTGAGGGACCGGGAGATTGTAAGTGCAGCCAGGTACTTGCTCCGTTTCTTTCTATGACACCTTATCCGGCTGGTTCTGTTTGCTTTTCCCCTTCAGGGATTTGGAGGCAGCCTTATGGTGGGCCTTGGCACTGCGCTTTTTCCGGCCGTCCTCCTTCTTCTGGGCCAGAAGCTCCACATCCTGGGCATCCGCCATTTTTGCTGTCTTCACAGCATAAAGGCGGTCATCCTCTGACTTTTTTACCCTTATTTTCCCTTTCACATATCCATGCTCAGGACATACGGCCAGACAGAAATAAAATCTCTGTCCATAGGGAAACCACCTGATCTTCTTGCGCAGCATCCTGCTGCATTTCACGCATTTCATATCTGTTATATCCTTATCTTTAAGGATATCTTCCCTGGAGTCAAATTCTCTGGACACATACTTGGAGTATTCCGGAAAATGCAGCCGGTATTCCTCAGCCTTATTCCTGGGAAGTCCGTAATAATCCACCGACACATAGGTTCCAAACGTCTCCATGTCCAGAACCGAAAGGATGCGGCCGGTATAATAGGCATCGTCCAGCGCCCTGTGAAAAGGCCTCTCCTCCTCCATTCCCTGAATCTGTACCGCCATATCAAGGGATACCTTGTTTTTTCCGTCCCCGTACTGAAGGCAGTAAAGCTTCTGGATATCCAGATAAAGAAGGGGCCTGGGAAACGGGTTGGGAAGCTTGTGATATGCCATATTCCTCTGAAGCTCGGTCAAATCCATGGAACCCCAGGTGCAGAAGCGGAACTCCTCCTCCCCGCACCATGCAAGAAAACGGTTCATAACCACATCAAAGGGTTCTCCCTCCTGACGCAGCTCCGCCATATCCATGTGTGTTACTTCCGATATCTTAAAATGCATCTTTTTATAAACCTTGGGCCGGATCAGCTTGTGAAACGTTCCTGTCTCTTCAAAATTCCCGTTCAGCTTCACTGCTCCGATTTCTATGATTTCAAAGGGAAGATGCTCCACCGAATCTTCCTTCCCATTGGGACTTTGGTTCCATTCCAAATCAAAAACAATGTAATTCATCTTTTCATCCTGTCACTATACAATCTCAATTTACTTACCTATCTTACCATATCGGAAAGGATATGGAAAGGGGCTTTCTATGTCATTGATTCCCAGTATTGTCAATTCTGTCTCTGTTTCCACCGCGCTAATTGCAGCCTCATGCCATTAGCGAACATGTGGCAATGAATACCTTCCAGCAGGTGCCTGCCAATGATACTTTTTAATTGTTAACCAAAATTCTATTTTATGTTGACAATCAGCCGCTGACTCTCTATAATAAGTAAAATATAATGACAGATTTCAGAGAGGTATCCAATATGATAAAGCTCATACAAGCTGCCTGCCAATGGGGACAAAAGGATTTTGACGGGTGGGTGATTGGAAAGGCCCGGTACTGTCTCCACAGCCGGTCGGAACCCGCATCCTGTGAATCCATCCCGAAAAAGGCTGCTCCCGGATATGTCCTGTTGGAAACCACTGCATATGATGCAGGCCGTCTGCCCTGCCGGTCTCTTGAAATATGCCTGGTGGACATTAATGTTCTCCGGAATACCGGAAATGTCAAGGGGGCCAGGTGTATGCCGGGACAACTGACCATGACCTTTCTTCCGGAAGACCTTAAGAGCTTCCTGTCTGCTTCCGGGGATACCAACCCGATTCACTATGGACCGGATGCAGTGATTCCCGGTCTGTGGATACTAAACCGGCTGGAGGGATTATACGGCTCCCGGAGCCCTGCTGAAACCCTATCCATACGGTTCCTGCATCCTGTCCATGCAGGCGGTTCTGTCCGCCTGGTACAAAAAAACAATATAGTAACAGGAACCATGGGCAGCGCTACCTGTTTTACCATGACCATTCACACATCAGTCCAAACTCAAAAACGGAGGTAATCATGAACCAGAAATTCAACACCGTGGAACTCACAAAAATGGCACTGCTGACTGCATTGATATGCGTTTCCGCTTATATTGTCATCCCCCTTCCATTCACACCGGCCAGCCTTACAGCCCAGACCCTGGTTGTCAACCTTATTGCACTGCTTCTCACTCCCAGGCAGGCAGCATTTACCATGGTCGTGTATATTCTTCTTGGACTGACTGGTCTGCCTGTATTCTCCGGCGCCATGGGCGGTCCCGGAAAACTGTTTGGCCCAACAGGAGGCTATATCATGTCATGGATTCCAGCTGTCATCCTCATGTCATGGTTAAAGGGAACATATTACAGCTTTAAGCGGTATTGTCTGGTGACCATTCTGGTTGGAATGCCTGTGATTTATCTGATAGGAAGTGCCTATATGAAATTCATAACCGGAATGGACTGGACAGCCACCTTCACAGCCGCCGTAATCCCATTCATTCCCCTTGATATTTTTAAATGCTTTGCCGCCGCCCTGATTGCGAAGCCGGTGCAGATAAGTCTGTCAAACGCCCAGCGGGCACGTTAGGGGGACCTATATGGACAAGGTATTCATACTGGGCGGACTCCGCAGCTATATCGGCGTCAGAAACAGCGCATACCGGCATGTCCCCGCCGAGCATCTGGGGGCGGCTGTGTTAAAGGAACTGACCAACCGGTATCAGCCGTCAAAGATTGATATGGTGATCTGCGGCAACTGTGTGGGAGGAGGAGGCAACATTACCCGCCTTATGGCGCTGGAAGCAGGACTTTCAGAATCCATTCCTTCCTTTACAGTGGACCTTCAGTGCGCTTCCTCCCTGGAGGCCGTCATAACAGCCGCCGCCAGGATACAGAGCGGTCTGGCTGATCTGGTAATTGCCGGAGGTTTTGAAAGCAGTTCCACCCAGCCCATGCGCTGCTATAACCCTAACCATCCATACGCTGCTGCCGCCCATGATGATACTCTTTCCGGTAATCCTGCCGGCATTTGCAATGCCCACAGGACGGAGCTTTCCCTGACATACAGCACTGCCAAATTTATTCCCGGCCCTCATCGTGAGGATGTGATGCTGCAGGGTGCGGAAAAGACTATATGCCATTATCATATAACCCCAGAAGAAATGGATGCCTGGGTGCTGGAAAGCCACAGGCGGGCGTACAAAGCTGCCCGTGAAGGCCTTCTTGACAGCATAACTGTCCCTGTATACGGACTTGACCATGATGAGGGAATCCGGCCCCGCCTGAACCAGCGCCTGCTGGACCGGCTGCCCTGTGTCCTGAGGGATGGCCGGTATCTCAATGCCGCCAATGCCTGTACCATGAATGACGGGGCTGCCTTTCTTCTTCTCTGTTCAGAACCGTATCTGAAAAAGCACAAACTCTCTGCCCGTTTCCGCCTTGCAAATGCCTGTACGGTTGGGGCTGACCCACTTATGAGCCCTGCCTCCGTGCTTCCTGCTGTCAAAGGTCTTTTGGAACGCAGCGGACTCTCCATGAATGACATAGGAGCCATTGAGTGCAATGAGGCGTTTGCCGCTATTGATGTTCTAATGAACCGGGCTTATCCGGATCAAGCCTCCCGTTATAATCAGCTGGGCGGCGCCCTGGCCTACGGGCATCCCTATGGGGCTTCCGGCGCCATTATTCTTCTCCATCTGATGAAGTCCATGGAACTGTCAGAAAGCAGCCGTGGCATCTGCTGCGCGGCTGCCGCAGGCGGTATCGGAAGCGCCATTCTTCTGGAACAGTAAACAGCATCATCTCCCCAAATATCATACGCCAAAAGGAGTCACCCATGAAACATTCTATGGATTATCTCTCTCTGATTCAGTCCATTCCGGCTCACAGGACAGCCCTGATTGAGGACGGCCGGTTTTATACATACGGCACGCTTGTCATGGAAGCCTGCCGCATCCGTTCCCTGTCCCCGGAACCGGCTGGCCGTATGCATCCCTTGCCATCCTGTATCTGCGGTAACCACGGATATATGCCTCATCCGCCATCCCCTCCTGCACCAGGGTATAATCACTTCCTTTTCCAGCCGAACGCATGCGTTTTAATTCCAGCTTCAGTCTGCGGCTTTTCCGCTCTTCCCTCTGCTTCTGCGCCTTTTTCTGCGCACACTGCTTCAGCTTTTCCCGGTTTAACCGCCTCCGCGTTTTATGTGTTTCCGTGTTTTAACTGCATCCGCTTTTCAACTCCGCCAAAGCCATTTTCCTATCCTGCGCCCTCATCAGCGTCTCGCCAATCAAAACCGCATCCACCTTTGCCTCTGCCAGCGCCTCTATATCCTGCGCCGTCCTGATGCCGCTCTCAGCCACGAATATGGTGTCAGGCCCCACCAGTCTCCTGAGCCTTAACGCATTGGAAAAGTCCACCTCAAATGTCTTTAGGTTCCTGTTGTTAATCCCTATAATACCGGCCCCGATATCCGCCGCCATGGAAACCTCCTCCTCTGAGTGGGCTTCCACAAGGGCGGAAAGCCCCAGCTCCCTGCTGATACGCAGATACTGCGTCAGCTGTTCTTTGCCCAGAAGGGAACAGATAAGAAGCACTGCCGATGCCCCCAGCAGCCTGGCCTCGTA
>OIYD01001697.1_pt1 | contig 12227 bp, 10 predicted proteins | sample 1588141 | NCBI WGS metagenome assembly OIYD01 (sample SAMN03283259) | human gut metagenome | biome: human-associated habitat; material: feces | host: Homo sapiens | place: USA | collected 2013
GGGCTGCCGGCCTGGGCATCCTTCCGGGAAGGATACTTAAAATACCGGAGCATCCCGGACTTAAGATTCCGCATATGGGTTGGAATTCACTGAAGATAAGGCCGGAAGCAAAGCTGTTTCGCGGGATTGAGGACGGATCCTATGTTTACTTTGTCCATTCCTATTATTTGAAAGCAGAGGATGAGTCCATTGTGGCAGCTTCCACGGAGTACAGCACCGTAATCCACGCTTCCGTTGAACGGGAAAATGTGTTTGCATGCCAGTTCCACCCGGAGAAAAGCGGAGAGGTGGGCCTTGCCATTCTTAAGAATTTCATCGGACTGTAAAAGTCCTGCGCTGTCTGAACGGGGATACCGGAGGCAGCGCCATACCAATTAAAACAGGAGATAGGAGAGGCAATATGTTTACCAAAAGAATCATACCATGCCTGGACGTGAACAATGGACGGGTGGTAAAAGGCGTAAATTTTGTGAACCTGCGGGACGCAGGGGACCCGGTGGAGATAGCCGCGGCTTATGACAGGGCAGGGGCAGACGAACTGGTATTTCTGGATATCACGGCATCCTCGGATAACCGTCGTACTGTGGTGGACATGGTGCGCAAGGTGGCGGAGACTGTTTTTATTCCGTTTACTGTGGGCGGCGGCATACGTACAGTGGAAGATTTCCGCATGCTTCTCAGGGAAGGCGCGGATAAGATATCCATTAATTCTTCAGCCATTGACAATCCCCGTCTTATCAGTGACGCGGCGGATAAGTTCGGTCGCCAATGTGTGGTGGTAGCCATAGACGCCAGGCGCAGGGCTGATGGAAAGGGCTGGAATATTTACAAGCACGGCGGACGTGTGGATGTGGGGACCGATGCCCTGGAGTGGGCCATGGAGGCAGACCGTCTGGGAGCGGGAGAGATACTGCTCACCAGCATGGACTGCGACGGAACCAGGAACGGATATGACAACGAACTGACTTCACTTATAGCATCCCATGTATCCGTACCTGTTATTGCCTCGGGAGGCGCCGGAAATAAGGAACATTTCTATGATGCGCTGACAAAGGGCGGCGCGGACGCTGTCCTGGCCGCATCTTTGTTTCATTATAAGGAACTGGAAATAAGGGACCTTAAGGAGTACCTGTCGGAGAGAGGGATTGCCGTAAGGATGTAGGGCGGGCGCAATCCCGGCTCTCTTAATTATTTTGTCGATATCCGTTGTTTCCTGCGGTTTCCTATGCTAAAATATGAAAATGTGAATTTATATCGTGAAAGAAAAGGAGAAGCAGGATATGGCCGCTATTACCAATGACTGGCTGGGGCCCATGAGCAGCGAGTTTAAGAAGCCCTATTATAAAGAACTGTATAAGACAGTAAAGCATGAATATGAGACTAAAAGGGTGTTTCCTGAACCGGATGATATCTTTAACGCATTTGCATTTACACCGCTGGCGGACGTAAAGGTAGTGATTCTGGGGCAGGACCCTTACCACAATTATGGTCAGGCCCATGGCCTGTGTTTTTCAGTAAAGCCGGACGTGGATATTCCTCCCTCACTGGTGAACATTTACCAGGAGCTTCACGACGATTTGGGGTGTTATATACCGAATAACGGTTACCTGAAAAAATGGGCTGACCAGGGTGTCATGCTGTTAAATACAGTGCTCACAGTGAGAGCCCACCAGGCCAATTCCCACCGGGACATTGGATGGGAGAAGTTTACGGATGCAGCCATAGGCATTCTTAACCAGCAGGACAGACCCATGGTGTTTATTTTATGGGGACGTCCGGCCCAGACCAAGAAGGCAATGCTGAACAATCCCAGGCATTTAATCCTGGAAGCGCCCCATCCAAGTCCCTTGTCCGCATCCAGGGGATTTTTCGGCAGCAGGCCCTTCAGCAAGACCAATGCATTTTTAGCAGAGCACGGCCTTACGCCTGTTGACTGGCAGATTGAGAATATATAAAACAGGTATAGGGATAGATAAGAATACATAAAATGTACAGCAGGCAGGGGCTTCTGCGGCAGGATGAATGCAGGGGCCGGATGCCGGAAGGCGTCAGGGAATGGAGTCTGTCTGCGGTAAGGAGAATTTATGAGTTTAGTTGAAGTGTTAAAAATCATTGTATTGGGAATTGTGGAAGGGTTCACGGAGTGGCTTCCTATCAGCAGCACCGGTCATATGATTCTGGTGGATGAAATCATACGCCTGAACCAGCCGGACGCGTTTAAGGACGTGTTTCTGGTGGTGATTCAGTTAGGGGCCATCCTGGCTGTGGTTGTCATGTTTTTTCACAAGCTGAATCCCTTTAGCCCCAGCAAGTCCAGCCGGCAGAAGGATGCCACCTGGGCTCTGTGGATTAAAATTATCATTGCCTGTGTTCCGGCAGCCATTCTGGGGCTTTTGCTGGATGACTGGATGGAGGCCCATCTGTTTAACGCCTATGTGGTGGCAGCGGCCCTGATTGTATACGGCGTACTTTTTATTGTACTTGAGAACAGCAGCGTGTGTACCAATCCCAGGTTTAACAAGGTGGGACAGATCTCAGCCAAGACAGCGTTCCTCATTGGTATGGTACAGCTTCTGGCTTTGATTCCGGGAACCTCCCGTTCCGGTTCCACCATACTGGGCGCCATGGTCCTGGGCTGTTCCAGGGCTGCCGCGGCAGAGTTTTCATTTTTCCTGGGAATCCCGGTTATGTTTGGAGCCAGTCTGCTGAAAATCGTGAAGTATTTCCTGGCAGGAAATGTATTTACGGGACCGCAGATTTTCTATACCATACTGGGAATGCTGATTGCCTTTGTGGTTTCTATTTATTCCATTCAGTTCCTTATGAGTTATGTCCGAAAGCATGATTTTAAGTTCTTTGGATATTACAGAATTATTCTGGGTGTGATTGTGCTGGCATACTTTGGGATTACGGCGCTGGCCAGCTAGGGATGAAAACCGGGAGCAAAGACCAGAAGCAAAAAAACCAGAAGCAAAGACCAGAAGCAAAGACCAGAAGCAAAAACAGAAGCGTGATCATAAATATAAAGAATGGTTCACAGAATGGAAAAGGGCCTGCCATGCAAAACGCATGGCAGGCCCTTTTCCGGGCTCATATTTCGTTTGGGTTATAGTATGGTCCTAGTCCAGATTATCCGCAATCTCGTACAGCAGCCGCTCCGTATCATCCCATCCCAGGCAGGGATCGGTGATGGACTTGCCGTAGCAGTGTTCCCCGATTTTCTGGCTGCCGGGTTCAATGTAGCTCTCAATCATAAGGCCCTTTACCAGATGTTTGATATCGCCGGAGTGGCGGCGGCTGTGGAGCACTTCCTTGGCTATACGAATTTGTTCATGGTACTGCTTGTTGGAGTTGGCGTGGTTGGTATCCACGATGCAGGCAGGATTCTGTAACCCGCGCTTATTATAAAGGTCAAATAAAAGCTTCAAATCTTCATAGTGGTAGTTGGGGTTGCACTGGCCCCTCTTGTTTACAGCCCCCCGCAGGATAGTGTGGGTCAGAGGATTGCCGGGGCACTGCACTTCAAAGCCGCGGAAGATAAAGTCGTGGGGAAGCTGGGCAGCCACCACGGAATTCAGCATGACTGTCAGGTCGCCGCTGGTAGGGTTCTTCATGCCTACGGGCACATCGCAGCCGCTGGCTACCAGCCGGTGAAACTGGTTCTCCACGGAACGGGCGCCTACCGCCACATAGGACATCATGTCTGAGAGATAGTTCATGTTTTCAGGATAAAGCATTTCATCTGCAGTGGAGAAACCTGTCTCCCGCAGCACCCTCATGTGCATATGGCGGATGGCCAGAATTCCTTCAAACATATCAGGCCGCTTTTCAGGATCGGGCTGATGTATCATTCCCATATATCCCTCGCCGGTGGTTCTGGGCTTGTTGGTGTAGACCCGGGGAATAATAATTAGCTTGTCCTTTGTTTTTTCCTGGATTTTCACAAGGCGTCCGGCGTAATCACATACAGATTCCTCGTTGTCAGCTGAGCAGGGGCCGATGATGACAACAAACTTGCCGCTTTCACCGGTAAATACCCTTTTTATTTCCTCATCCCGTGCGTGTTTGATTTCTGCCAGCTCTGGGGCCAGCGGGAATTGCTCCCGGATTTCTGCCGGCGTAGGCAGCTTATTGATGAATGTGAATCCCATTTTTTCGTCCTCCCATTATGTAAACACCGGACTGCGGTGTAAGATACATTTCAATGCTTCATTATAGTATAGAAAACCGGATTCGTAAATAGTGAATCCCACGAAAATATTGACAATAAGGTGTTTTCCAAGTATAAATAGATACATGACTGTTGCAGGAGATTAACGTGTGAGATGAAGAATGATAAGAGACAGACAGCGGGAACCATAATGGCCCTGGTAGGCGGAACCTGCTGGGGATTTTCGGGCTGCTGCGGGCAGTATTTGTTTGAACAGAAGGGAATCGAGGCGCCGTGGCTGGTGGCTGTCAGGCTGTTTTTTGCAGGCATTATACTGGTGCTGGCAGGATTTAAGCTTCACGGCAGGGAGAATCTGAGGGTGTTCCGGAAAAAAAGGGATACCATCCACTTGCTGGCATTTGCTATTTTCGGCATTACCTTCTGCCAGTTTACATATTTTATGGCAATCCAGGCATCCAACGCGGGAACGGCAACCGTGCTCCAGTACCTGTCGCCCATCCTGATTTTGGCAGTGGTGTGCATGCGGGAGCTGCGGCTTCCCAAAGGGCTTGAGCTGGCAGCCATCGGGCTGTCTTTGTTTGGCACCTTTGTCATCGGAACCCACGGGGACATACATTCCTTCCACATTACGGGGGAGGCCCTGTTCTGGGGGCTTTTGGCAGCTGTGAGCTCCATGATTTATACTATTATACCGGGAGGTCTTATCCTGAAATATGACATATACCAGGTGCTGGGATTCGGCATGTTTTTTGGCGGGATTGCCATGGGAGCTGTGGTGCGGCCGTGGAACTATGGGGTGGCATGGGACGCGGGCATAGTGGGAGCCCTGGCAGGCGTGGTGGTGGTGGGCACTGCCATTGCATTTGGCCTGTACCTTCAGGGCGTCAGCATGATTGGACCCTTAAAGGGCAGCATCATGGGAAGCGTGGAGCCGGTATCCGCGGTGGTCATATCCGTGTTCTGGCTGGGAACCCGGTTTACGCTGCCTGATTTTCTGGGATTTGCCCTGATACTGGGAGCTGTGTTCGTGCTTACCTTTGCACACCGCTGATTCCCTTTGCATACGGCTGATGATTCCCTTTACATATGGCTGATTAACTCTTGACAAACCGGGAGAGTCTGTCTATAATGGTCATAATTTCATGAATTGGCTATGACGGGAACAAGTAGTAGCCTGCAGGAACAGACAGAAAGCAGCCGGATGATGAGAGGCGCATGGAAAGCAGGTCATGAATACATCCCTGAGCTTCGCACCCAACAGCGCTGCTTCATATAACAGCCTTAGTAGGCTGCGACGGGTCCTGCATCCGTTATCGTGCTAGAGTATACGGGCGTTTGGCCAGAGCCTGGCGCCAGTACTCGAAGAGGCAGGCAGCGTGAGCTGTCTGTGAACATCAGGTGGTAACACGGGGCTTACGGGCTTCGTCCTTTTGAGAAAGGGCGGGGCTTTTTTTGGTTCAGAAAGGGAAATCCGTGTCCGCGGTACGCCCTGTGCCCCTGCTGCCCCTGTATAAAAAATGTAAGAATCAAGCCCTTGCATGAAAGCAGAAGTATGGTAAAATAAAGAAAGTAAGAAGAGGAGAGAATCACCATGCAGATTTACGAAGAACTGGTTGCCAGAGGCCTTATTGCCCAGGTAACCAACGAAGAAGAAATTAAGAAAATGGTCAACGAGGGAAAGGCCGTATTCTATATCGGCTTCGATCCCACAGCTGACAGCCTCCATGTAGGCCACTTCATGGCGCTCTGTCTGATGAAGCGCCTTCAGATGGCAGGCAACAAGCCTATTGCCCTGATTGGCGGAGGCACGGGTATGATTGGCGACCCATCCGGACGTTCTGATATGCGCACCATGATGACCCCTGAAATCATCCGGCATAACTGTGACTGCTTCAAAAAGCAGATGAGCCGTTTCATTGATTTCTCAGAGGGAAAGGCCATGATGGTGAACAATGCGGAGTGGCTCATGGGCCTTAACTATATTGAGTTCCTCAGGGAAGTGGGACCTCATTTTTCCGTCAACAACATGCTGCGGGCTGAATGCTACAAGCAGAGGATGGAAAAGGGCTTAAGCTTCCTGGAATTCAACTACATGATTATGCAGAGCTATGATTTCTATGAGCTGTTCAAACGGTACGGCTGCAACATGCAGTTTGGCGGCGATGACCAGTGGAGCAACATGCTGGGCGGAACAGAACTGATTCGCCGCAAGCTGGGCAAGGATGCACATGCCATGACCATTACCCTGCTTCTGAATTCTGAGGGCAAGAAGATGGGTAAGACACAGTCCGGCGCAGTATGGCTGGATCCTGAGAAGACATCACCCTTTGATTTCTACCAGTACTGGAGGAATGTGGGGGATTCCGATGTGCTTAAGTGCCTGCGCATGCTTACCTTCCTTCCGCTGGAGCAGATTGACGAGATGGATCAGTGGGAAGGAAGCCAGTTAAACCAGGCAAAGGAGATACTGGCATTCGAGCTTACAAAGCTGGTGCACGGCGAGGAAGAAGCAGCCAAGGCGCAGGAAGGCGCCAGGGCCCTGTTTGCGGCAGGAGCGAGCACCGAGAACATGCCTACTTTTGAACTTTCAGAAGAGGATTTTACAGATGGAACCATTGATATCTTAAGCATTCTTAACAAGTCCGGCCTGGCAGCTTCCCGTTCTGAGGCCAGAAGGAACGTGGAACAGGGCGGTGTGTCCGTGGACGGAAATCCTGTAAAGGATATCAAGGCCGTATACTCCAGGGAACAGTTTGGAGATGGCATGATCGTTAAGCGCGGCAAGAAGAATTTCAAGAAGATTGTATTAAAATAATGGTTGTCGGATGCGCCGGGAATTCACCCTGGATGTCATCATGAGTAGTCCAAAGGTTTGAGAGGAGGGTACTGGATGAGACGGTATATGTCTGTTAAGCGGTTAGGCGCGCTGGTTCTGGCGGCAGTGCTCAGTGTGTCAGCTGCATTTGTCTCAGAGGCAGCGGCTTCGTATAAGACTGAGGTGCCTGTTACCCTGCATTTGGATGTTAACAGCAGAAGGACCACGATTTATGACGGATATTCGTCCTATCTGCTGGGGTACAGGGTATCGGAATACGATACGTTCACAGTTACAAAGGACAAAAGTGATGTGGACCTGAATGAAGTGACACTGAATTATTATCTTGTCACCTATAGGGGCGAGACCCAGAAGTATCTGGAGTGTACGGTGTACGGTTTAAAGGAAGGGACCCATTACCCTGTAATCCGGCCTGAGACCGTTGAAAAAGAGCGGTCCGCTGAGGGGGATTATAATTATCTGGATCAATGTTATATGGTAGAGTTTTGTTATCAGGATAAAAAGGAGAGCCGGTATTTCATGCTGCTTCCTGAGGAGGACATGAGCAACTACCGGAACATCCTGCTGGGCAAATGGAACAAGGATATGCGCGGCTGGAGGTATCTGTATCAGGATGAATACCTTACATCCTGGGCCATGATAAACGACAAGTGGTATTTTTTCAACACAGACGGCTATATGCAGACCGGCTGGCTGGAATATAAGGGACAGTGGTATTATATGGACCCTGAAAACGGAGTGATGCAGACAAACCGCATCATTGACGGTTACCAGCTGGACAGCAGCGGCGTCAGAATCTGAGACCGGGAAGATTTACGTTTCTGAGCCCGGAAGCAGGATTTCAGACAGGAAAATGATAAAATAAAAGACGGTGGGGCAGCGTGTTCAGAGAGCGCTGTCCCGCTGTCTTTATGAGGGGATGAGAGGGGATTTCCGTATTCTTATTTATGCCTTACCGGAACAAAATTCCCAGGTGTTCCAGCAGTATCTTGAATCCCATGAGAATGAGGATGGCGCCGCCTGCCAGCTCGGCCTTGGATTTATAGCGGCATCCAAATGCGTTGCCTGCCTTTACGCCGGCCACGGACAGAAAGAAGGTGACGCTTCCGATAAAGGATACGGCGGGGAGGATGTCGACATTCAGGAAGGCAAAGGTCACGCCCACGGCCAGGGCATCTATGCTGGTGGCAATGGCCAGAAGCACCATGTTTTTAACATCCAGGTCCGCGTTCGGACATTCCTCGTCTTTGCTGAAGGATTCTTTTATCATGTTTGCGCCGATAACAGCCAGCAGGATGAAGGCCACCCAGTGGTCGTAAGCCCGTATGGCCAGGCTGAAGCTGGAGCCCAGGAAATATCCGAAAAGGGGCATGGCGGCCTGGAAACCGCCGAAGTACAGCCCTACCAAAAGGGCGCCCTTCCAGTTCATTTTGGGCATGGCCAGGCCCTTACAGACAGATACCGCAAACGCGTCCATGGACAGCCCCACGGCGATGACAAACAGTTCAGCTAATGACATAATGATTCCTCCCTGGTGATGTTTTAATATATGGATTGTGGTATAAAAAAAGACCCACCTACAGCCTTGGAATGCTGTAGATAAGTCTCATTGTTTCAAATAAAGCCAGATAGAAACTATCAGTATGTTGACCTTATTACATGCCCGGCAGGGCGGGGCATGCCAATTACTCCCTTATCACTTGCTCCATTTTAAAGGACGGGCCGGGAAATGTCAAGAAAATTCGCAGGTTTTCATGGCCTTTTAACCCATTGTAAAAAACGCGGCCCTGTGATATAACTGATAAGAACATATGCCATGGACTGGCATGGAGAAAGAATGACACAGGGAGTTAACAGAAGATGAAAAAGTCTTATGAGATTGACATGACAAGCGGCCCGCTTCTGGGCAAAATCCTTTTATTTTCCATTCCTTTGATGCTGTCAGGCATATTGCAGCTGCTGTTTAATGCAGCGGACATCATCGTGGTGGGCCGTTTTGCAGGCAGCGGGGCTCTGGCGGCAGTGGGATCCACATCTTCGCTTATCAACCTATTAATTAATGTATTCGTGGGACTCTCAGTTGGTGTCAATGTGCTGGTGGCCCGGTATTACGGGGCCCGCAAAGACAAGGATGTCAGTGAGACCGTCCACACGGCGGTGACCACCAGCATTGTGAGCGGCCTTATTCTGGTGGTGCTGGGAATCCTTCTGGCAAACCCGCTGCTGCGCCTTATGGGAACCCCTGAGGACGTTCTGGGCCAGTCGGTCCTCTATATGAGGATATACTTTCTGGGTATGCCGGTACTTATGGTCTATAACTTCGGCGCAGCCATTCTGCGGGCTATCGGGGATACCAGGAGACCTCTGTATTTCCTCTTTGCTTCCGGCGTGGTGAATGTGTGCCTGAACCTGTTCTTTGTGGTGGTGCTGGGAATGGGAGTGGACGGTGTGGCCTGGGCCACGGTCATATCAGAACACATCTCCGCTTTTCTGGTCCTGAGGAGCCTGATGAGCGCTCCGGGAGCACTTAAGCTGGATTTAAAGCAGCTGCGGATTCACCCCAGGAAGCTGAAACGAATCGTAAAAATCGGACTTCCCGCAGGCATGCAGGGAGCCATATTCTCCATATCCAATGTACTGATTCAGTCCTCGGTCAACTCCTTCGGCTCCATTGCCATGGCCGGGAACACAGCCTCCTCCAACATCGAGGGTTTTGTCTATACGGCTATGAACGCGGTGTACCAGACCAACTTAAGCTTTACCAGCCAGAATCTGGGCGGCAGGAAGTACAGCAGGATTAATAAAATCATGTACATATGCCTGGGAGTGGTGACGGCCGTGGGTTTAATCCTGGGACTGACAGCCGTGGCTGCGGGAGACGGGCTTTTGCATATCTATTCCTCAGACCCGGAGGTGCTGCGCTACGGGATGCTCAGGCTGGAAATTATCTGCACAACCTATTTCCTTTGCGGAATCATGGACTGCATGGTGGGAAGCCTGAGAGGGCTGGGATATTCCATCATCCCCATGTTTGTATCCCTCACAGGGGCATGCGGATTCAGGGTGCTCTGGGTATTCACCGTATTTGCGGCGTACCGTTCCCTGGATGTGCTGTATCTGTCCTATCCTGTCTCATGGGCCATCACAGCCATTGCCCATATGGTGACATTCCATAAGATACGGCGCAAGATACCAAAGCAGGACGCTGTCTCCATGTAGCCTGCATCTTTGTGATACATGATTGATAAACTTTGATAGAAAGGGAATTTTCCTAAATATGCTGTTTAGTTCACTGACGTTTGTATGGTTTTTCCTTCCTGCCCTGGCCCTGATATACTATATTTCACCGGGCAGGAAGCTTAAAAATGGGGTTCTGCTCATGGCCAGCCTTGTGTTTTACAGCTGGGGCGAGCCGCGGTATGTGGTCCTGGTGATTCTGTCCATCCTGCTCAACTATGGGTTTGGCCTGGCACTGGATGGCTGCGGGGAAAGGAGAGGTCTTAAGAAGGCGGTATTTGTCCTGAGCATCCTGGCTGATTTGGGGCTTTTGGGGTATTTTAAATATTTCAACTTCTTCCTGGAACTGGCCATGTCCCTTCTGGGGCGCCAGGGCTTTACGCCAAGGGATATCGCGCTGCCCATCGGCATATCATTTTACACCTTCCAGTCCATCTCTTACCTGGCTGATACCTTCCGCGGGGAGAATCCCGCCCAGAGAAATGTATTCCGTCTGGCGCTGTACATCTCTTTGTTTCCCCAGATACTTTCCGGTCCCATTGTCAAGTATCATGAGCTGGAACCGCAGATTGGGAACCGGCAGGAGAGCCTGTCCATGCACGCATACGGTATTAAGCGTTTTGTGTACGGCCTGGTGAAGAAAATGGTATTTGCCAACATGTTCGGCCAGGTGGTGGACCGTATGTTTGACCTGCCCCTGGAACAGCTGGGCACGGTTACGGTATGGCTGGCCGTGATTCTGTACAGCTTCCAGATTTACTATGATTTTTCCGGGTACTCCGACATGGCCATCGGCCTGGGCAGGATGTTCGGCTTTACCTACAAAGAGAACTTCAATTATCCGTATCTGTCGGCCTCTGTCAGCGAGTTCTGGAGGCGCTGGCATATCTCCCTCTCCACCTGGTTCAGGCAGTATCTTTACATTCCTCTGGGAGGCAACAGGAAGGGGCTGGCGCGCACCTGCGTGAATCTTTTCCTGGTATTCCTGGCAACGGGACTGTGGCATGGGGCCAGCATGAACTTCATATGCTGGGGCGCGTATTACGGCATTCTTATTGTGGCGGAACGGTTGTGGCTTGGAAGGATTCTGGAAAAAAATCCTCTGAAATTCCTGAATCATCTGTATACCCTGGGTGCAGTGGCAGTGGGCTGGCTGCTGTTTCGGGTGGATACCCTGCACAACGGAAAAATACTGTTAAAGGCAATGCTGATTCCCAGCAAGGGACTGTGGAATCCGCGGATTTTCGCGGATAACCGCATTCTGTTTCTGCTGGTGCTGGCAGTGGTATTCTGCGGGCCCATCCAGCAGCTGATGCCCCGTCTCAAAGCCCGGCTGTTTGACGAGGAGAACGTGACCGCAGCGGATGTGGCTGTGATGGCAGCCCTTTTGCTGCTGGGAACGTTGCTTATGGTCAGCAGCACCTATCAGGCCTTTATTTATTTCAGATTTTAGTCCATACGGAAAGAGAGCAGCACCTATGATGAAGAAGATTATGATTGCGGGGTTCTGGGCCCTGCTTCTGATACCCAACCTGCTGTTTCCCTTTGTGAAGGGAGGCAGCCAGACAGGCACCGGGGAAAACAGGAACCTGGCAGAGTTTCCCGTGTTTTCACCGGATACATATGAGGCGTATCCGTCTGCGGTCAACAGTTATATCAATGACCATGCGGCATTCAGGAACCTGTTCCTGAGCCTGAATTCCATGATTAATTTAAAGCTGTTCGGCTATGCGGATTCCCAGGATGTGATTGTGGGAAAGGATGGCTGGTACTTTTTTGCCGGGGGCATGAGCCTTTATGACGCCCTGGGAACACAGCCCTTTTACCCGGACGACGCTGCCTGGATTGGCGGACAGATCATAAAGGCAGCCGGATATTATGAGAGCCGGGGCATACCCTTTCTCATGATGATTGCTCCCAACAAGGAAGGAATCTACAGGGAATATATGCCGGATGCATATAAGCGGATCTGGGATGGAAACC
>OIYD01001705.1_pt1 | contig 12188 bp, 7 predicted proteins | sample 1588141 | NCBI WGS metagenome assembly OIYD01 (sample SAMN03283259) | human gut metagenome | biome: human-associated habitat; material: feces | host: Homo sapiens | place: USA | collected 2013
GAGCGCCACCTTGCCAAGGTGGAGGTAGCGAGTTCGAGCCTCGTTGCCCGCTCCACTGAGAATGCCCACACAAGATCGTGTGGGCATTCTCAGTGGAAAAGAAAATTTAAAAAAGCAGTGGACATTTCGGTTCAAACTGCATATAATAAAATAGAAGCAACGGTGACATAGCCAAGTGGTAAGGCAAGGGTCTGCAAAACCCTGATTCCCCGGTTCAAATCCGGGTGTCACCTCCAAAAAAACAACCACATCGAAAAGATGTGGTTGTTTTTTTGTCTAAATGCATTCATGGGCGCAGGGGATTGGATTCCGCCTGTGCCCGCTTTTCTTTTTCAGCGGAACCATCCGCACGGCGGAAAGGCTCTGCCCCGCAATCGGACCGCAAAGAATACGGCTCCGCTCGCCTATGCGATTCGATTGCGGGGACGTGTGCCTGCGGATGCTGCTTTGACGAAAATGGATGGGAAGATGGCGGACTTTTTTGGGGAAAAAGATGGCTAAAACGGCGAATTCTTTACGAAAAATATACAAGAGCCTGTGAGAAAAACGTGCTATAATGAGTTCGAATAAACAGAGATGTGGGAGATCAGCCCCCGATCCGCCGGCGCGCCCTCCAGGCTGCCGTACGGGTCTGGGGCGTTTTCCCTAGAAGGAGTGTATATGGCACATATCAATTCGGATATTCTGCGCCTCGGCGTGGATGTGGGGTCCACCACCGTCAAAGCAGTGGCCCTGGACCCGGCTGACAACAGCGTACTGTTCACCCGCTATCAGCGGCATAACGCCCATCAGGCGGATACCGTCCGGCAGCTGCTGGAGGAGGTGGCCGGTCACTTTCCCGGCATGCGGTTCCGTATCGGCGTGTGCGGGTCCGGCGGACGGCCCATTGCCGCCGCCCTGGGGGCCTGCTATGTCCAGGAGGTGGTGGCCAACGCGGCGGCAGTCCGGGCCTTGTATCCGGAGGTCCGCACCGCGGTGGAACTGGGCGGACAGGATGCCAAGGTGATCTTCTTCCGCTATGACGAGGCCAGCGGAAAGCTCCAGACCTCCGACATGCGGATGAACGGCAGCTGTGCCGGAGGCACCGGCGCGTTTATCGATGAGATCGCCGCGCTGCTGAACGTGCCGGCGGACGAGTTCGAGCAGCTGGCTGCCCGCGGGAAGACCGTTTACAGCATCTCCGGCCGCTGCGGCGTGTTTGCCAAGACAGACATCCAGCCCCTGCTGATCCAGGGGGCGGAGCGGGCGGATATCGCGCTTTCCACCTTCCACGCCATCGCCAAGCAGACCATCGGCGGCCTGTCCCAGGGACTGGAGCTGACGGCCCCCATCATCTTTGAGGGAGGCCCGCTGACCTTTAACCCCACGCTGGTGCGGGTGTTTGCGGAGCGGCTGAATCTGGAGGAAAGGGATATCGTTCGACCGGACCACCCGGAGACCATCGTGGCCCGGGGCACCGCCATCGCCATCGACGAGCTGTTCCCCGGACAGGAGGACGCCATGACCCTGGCAGAGGCCATGGAGCGGCTGGACAAGGCCCCGGCCCAGACCGAAGGGCCCTCCGGCACCGGCAGGCCCTTCTTTGCCAGCGACGAGGAGCGGGAGGTCTTTCTCCGCCGCCACCGGACGGAGCTGCGCCGGCCGGTGGATGCCGCGGACCGGCAGATTCTGCGGGGGTACATCGGCATCGACTCCGGCTCCACCACCTCCAAGTGCGTCTTTATAGACGAGAACGAGCAGGTGACGGACACTTTCTACGCCAACAACCAGGGGGAGCCGCTGAAGGTGGTCCGGGAGGGCCTGCTGGCCCTGGCGGAGAAATATGAAAAAATGGGCATCCAGCTGGAAGTGCTGGGCCTGGGCACCACCGGCTACGGCGAGCAGATGCTCTCTTCTGCCTTTCACGCCGACTACCACACGGTAGAGACCGTGGCCCACGCCCGGGGCTGCCGCCGCTTCTTCCCGGACGCCACGTTTCTGCTGGACATCGGCGGCCAGGACATGAAGGCCATCTGGCTGAAGGACGGCGTGGTCACGAACATCATGCTGAACGAGGCCTGCTCCTCCGGCTGCGGCTCCTTTTTGGAGAACTTCGCCGCCACCCTGGGGATGCCGGTGGACCAGGTGGCGGACGCCGCCTTCCGATCTCAGGCCCCTGCCGAGCTGGGCAGCCGGTGCACTGTGTTCATGAACAGCACCATCATCAACGAGCAGCGCAACGGCAAGCAGCCTGACGACCTGATGGCGGGGCTGTGCCGCTCCATCATCGAGAACGTGTTTACAAAGGTGGTCCGCATCGCCAACGTGGCGGAGCTGGGGGATCGGGTAGTGGTCCAGGGGGGCACCTTCCGGAACTTCGCCGTCCTGTGGGCCCTGGAGGAGTATCTGGGCCGGGACGTGACCCTGGCCCCCTATCCCGGCGAGATGGGCGCTCTGGGTGCGGCTCTCGCGGTGAAGCAGGAGGTGGAGGCCCACGGCTACGCCAACGGCCGCTGCTCCGCCTTCATCGGCTTTGACGCGGTGAAAAACTTCCAATACACCCGGGAGAGCGGTGTACTCTGCCCCCACTGCACCAACCACTGCAGCCGGACGATCCTGCATTTCCCGGACGGTGGCTGCTATGTCACCGGCAACCGGTGCGACCGGGGCGCCGTTGTGATGGAGGCGGCACCTGCCCATAAGGCCCAGGAAGTGCCGGACCTGTTCCGGCTGCGGCAGGAGCTGCTGTTCAAGACATATCCGGTATCCCCCGTGCGGGAGGAGCAGAGCCAGACCGTGGGCCTGCCCCGGGTGCTGGAGTTCTGGGACAGCATGCCCTTCTGGAGTACCTTCTTCCGGGCTCTGGGGTATCGGGTGAAGTTCTCCCATCCCAGCAGCCGCAGACAGTATGAGAGCGGACTACAGTACGTGGCGTCGGACACCATCTGTTTTCCGGCCAAGCTGGTCCACGGCCATGTGCTGGACCTGTCCAAACAGGGCGTAGACCGGATTTTCCTGCCCTATATCCTCCACATGCCCACAGAGAACAAAGGGGAGAAGAGCCCCTACGTCTGCCCGGTCATCATGGGCTACTCCATGGTGGTGCGGAACTTCCAGTCCCCCGGGGAGCACTTCTCCGTGGGCTTTGAGACGCCGGTGTTCCACTGGTTCAGCAAGCAGGACCGGAAGCGGCAGATCTGCCGGTATGCCGTGGAACACTGTGGCGCCACAAAGCGGCAGGCGGAGGCCGCTTACCGTCAGGCGGAGACGGCCATCCTCTCTTTCCGCCATCAGCTGGTGGAGGAGGGAAAGCGGGTCATCGCGGACACCGGGAAGGCGGGCGGTTTCGCCGTGGTGCTGGCGGGACGGCCCTATCACACGGACCCCCTCATCAACCACGACCTGTCCGGGATGTTCACCCGCCGGGGCATCCCGGTGCTGACGGTGGATAGCCTGCCCGGACTGGAGAAGGCGGACCTGCGCCGGTCCCGTGTGGAGATCACCAATGACTTCCACGCCCGGATGCTCTCCGGCGCCATGGTGACAGCGGAGCAGCCCTGCCTGGAGTACGTGCAGATCGTCAGCTTTGGCTGCGGCCATGATGCCATTTTGTCCGATGAGATCATCCGCCTGCTGGGGGAGGGCAGCGGCAAGCCGCCCCTGATCCTGAAGGTGGACGAGAGCGAGGCCGCCGGGTCTCTCGGCATCCGGGTCCAGTCCTTTATTGAGACGGTACAGCTGCGCCGCTCTGCCCAGGCGGAGCAGGCGGCCTGCCGCCTGCCGGAGCCCTACGCGGTGAAGTACCGCAAGGAGGACCGGAAGCTGCGGACTGTGCTGGTGCCAAATATCTCCGCCCCGGTGTCCACTCTTCTCACGGCCTTGATGGACCGGGAGGGTATTCGGGCGGTGAGGCTGCCGGTGGGCGGCGTGGAGCAGATCCGGGTGGGGAAGAAGTACACCCACAATGACATCTGCTTCCCCTGTCAGATGGTCATCGGCGAGCTGATCGACGCCCTGCAGAAGGGAAACTATCCGGAGGACTCCGTGGCCGTGGGCATGGCCAAGCTCAGCTGCGACTGCCGGATGGCCAATTACACCGCGATTCTGCGCAAGGCGCTGGACAGCGCCGGATTTGAAAACGTCCCCATCCTCACCACAGACCCTGGCGACACCAAGGGTATCCACCCCGGCGTGTCCATGCTGGGGGCCCGGTCTGTGCTGCTGGCGGCGTGGGCCTTCTCCATGCTGGACATTCTGGAGGAGCTGTGCCGGAAGATCCGCCCCTATGAGACGGCGGCAGGCGAGACGAACCGCGTGTTCAGCGAATGTGTGGAGTGGATTGCCGCCGCATCCAAGCAGGGGCTGGGCAAGATGATCGGTGCCTTCCGGCGGGCCATCGAGGCATTCCGGGGGCTCCGCTATGACCGCTCCCGCCGCAAGCCCCGGGTGCTGGTCACCGGCGAGCTGCTGGTGAACTTTCATCCCGGCACCAACTTCCACGTGGAGGAGTACCTGGAACGCAACGACATGGAGGTCATCCTGCCCCGCATCACCTACCAGTTCCGCAAGGACTTCCAGGCGGCCATCAGCGAGATCCGGGACTTCGGTGCCCATCTGGCGCCCTATCCCTTCGCCCTGGACGGCGCCGTGGAGTTCATCCAGCGGTTTTTGGAGCGCATTGCCCGGTCCCATCCCCTGTATCACCCGGCGGCCCGGCCTCAGGACCTGTACAGTGACGTGGAGCACTTCATCCCCAAGACCCTCACCTGCGGCGAGGGCTGGCTGATGGCGGGCGAGATCGCCCACTACGCCCACCAGGGGGTCCGGTCCTTCATCATCCTCCAGCCCTTTGGGTGCCTGCCCAACCACGTGTGCGGCCGGGGCGTCACCAAGCGGCTCAAGGAGGAGTTCCCCGGCGTGCAGATCCTGCCCCTGGACCTGGATCCGGACACCAGCTACGCCAATGTGGAGAACCGGCTCCAGATGCTCATCATGAATCAGACCGCGGAGGCGGAGCATTCCGCAGCTAGTGTGGAACCGGCACCCCAAAAGACCCGGGGCGGTTCGCCCCGTCCGGCGCTGTCCTCTACATAAGCGCGGGCGTCGGCTGTATTTTCAGACTCCGGAGAGGAATGCCCGGTGCCGAGGTTCGACCTGGATACAAAGAAGGCAGCCGTTCATGCGAACGGCTGCCTTCTTGAATTTTCGGTTATCGGGAATCTCGGGCATTTCTGGAGGCGCGGACCGGTCGGCGGTCACTTCGCACGTGCAGGAGGCGTGCGGGCGCTTCTATGGACAGTGGAGAGCAGCTCCCGCACCTGCTCCCGGGAGAGGCGGGGCGGAAGCGTGCTGTACAAGCTCCGCTCCACATCGTCCACCAGAATGCTGTACCGAGCCTGCATGGGCGCATCCAGCGCGTCCCGGAGGGGCCCCCCTGCCAGACGTTCCAGATACTCCCGGGGGGTCTCCTGGCTTTGACGGCGGCAGCGGCGGCGGGCGCCCCAGTGCTCCAGTTCCAGAAGGGCGGCACGGGGGGTTCCGGCGTACCGCAGCAGAAATGCCCTGACCCGCAGGCGCTGGCCCAGCCGGGAGAGCAGGCCACGGCGGCCCAGACGCTGCCTGACGAGCCCGTCGTCATCATCCTCCTCCGGCAACCTGATGCGGCTGCGGCTGCGCCAGAGCCAGCGCACCAGGGCAGCCACTCCGGCCAGGACCAGCGCGGCCAGGGACAGGAGCAGCAACGCCGTCACCAGCTGAGGGGCGATGGCGGGGCCGGAGGCGCTTTCCACAGGCAGAGCGGCCTCACTGCCGCCTCCGGCGGCGGAGGACATCCCTGCGGACCCGGCGGAGCGGCCCTGGAAGAGAGACGTCAGGAACCGGAATACAGCGATCAGGGCGCCCTCCAGAAGGCTGCCGACGGCCTGAAAGATGGGGATCAGCTCCCCCCTGGCGGCCAGCAGCAGAGCGCAGGCGGCCACAGCCAGCAAGGCCAGGACCGCTGGGACCAGCAGAACAGGAAGCCGCCCGAAGGGAGAACCGGCCCGAATGGTGTTGCGGCCGGAGGTGCGCATCCCCACCACTGCCAGCAGATCCAGCGCCAGCAGCGCCAACAGAACCGGCACCCGGTCCAGCAGCTGAGGGGCGAAGGAGGCCACGATCAGATAGAACAGCCCATACAGGCCCATGTACTCCCCGGCCCCGTGGAGGTGGCGGACCGTGACAGGCGTGACGCCCCAGTGGTATCCCCGGCACAGGGGGAAGAGGTACAGGGGCACCTGAATCACCAGAAGAGGCGGATAGGTCAGGTCCAGCGTGCGGCTGAGCAGGGGGATCCAGACGGCGCAGAGGAGGACGTTCAGCAGCAGAATCTGCCAAAAGCGGCGGGGCTTTTGGAGAAAGAGGCTGTTGCCCGCGGTCATCAGCCCGCCAGAGAGCAGAAACCCCCACATGGAGAAGGGCGGCCGGCCACACAGGAGCTGCCACAGAATATCGGCCGTCAGGAAGACAATCAGCAGCTCGGTGGCCAGCGGCAGGCACTTGAGGGCGGTGGTCTTTCCATGTCTCATAGGCCGCCTCCTGCCCGAAAGGCATTCAGGTCCAGGACCCGCAGGAGGGGGTGAGACTGTTCCCCCCAGGCCAGCAGGGGGACGCGGTGCCGCTCCAGCAGCGCACAGGTACCGGCGTCCAGGCGGCGGACATCCCCGCAGATCAGAAAGGCGCCGGAGAGGGTGCGGAGGCGCGGCAGGATCTCGTCCGCCGTAATGGAGACAGCGGTATCTGCGGCGGCCAGCAGCGTCAGGACTGCGGGAAGCTGCCGCCGGTCCCGGCAGGTGGCAAACTGCTCCAGCCGCCCGGCGGGGCGGGAGATGAGCAGAGACACGGCCACCTCCTCTTCCATCAGCTGCGCCGCCAGGGAGCCCAGGATCTCCAGGGCAGATTCGAAGTCCTCCGGCGGCAGGCCCGCGAAGGAGGCACCATCCAGCAGGAACGCGGCCCGGCGGGGGGAGATTTTCTCGTAGATGTTCACCATGGCGCCCTGCCCCCGGGCCATCAGGCGGAAGTTCAGGGACCGGGCGTTGTCCCCCGGCTGGTAGGCGCGGACGTTCCGGATCACGGTCCGGTCATCCTGAAAGCCCCGGGCGCCGGTCTCCAGCTCCCAGCTGTTGCGCAGGAACCAGCGGGTGGACACGGGAACCAGCCGGGGAAACACCGCCAGCGTCACGGGCCTGGGCAGCGGGATTTCCTTCTCCCGGACGCAGAGGCACAGGCCATCGCCGGAGAGCAGCCGGATCCGGTCAAAGGACAGCAGGCCCCGGTGCTCCGCCTGGAGGCGGCTGGTGTAGGACATCCGCTGATGCCCCAGCAGGAAGGAGACGTTCTTTTCATAATAGGGCTTCTGCACGCCCCCCTCCGGGAGTTCCACGGTCTCCCAGCGGTGCTCCGGCCGGAGGGCGCCGCCCGGCTCCAGGGGGAAGCGCACCGTCAGCCAGACCAGGGGCAGCCACTTGGGGTTGTCCAGCGTCACCCGCAGAGGACAGGGCTCCCCGGGGAAGACGCAGCTCCGCTCCGCCTGGAGGGCGGCGTTCACGCCGTCCAGCACATGGCGGGCCCAGAGGCGGGCCGCGGCGGCCACGGCGGCGGCCGCCAGAGAGAAGATGGCGGCGGGCAGCCGCCCGCTCAGGCTGAAGCCCACTCCGCAGGCTGCCAGGGCCAGGATGGAGAAGCGCCCCGTGAACAGGCTGGACTCGGCGAAGTCCACTGCAGCGGACTCAGGCGTTCTGGCCATGGGCAAGGACCTCCCCGGTCTCCCGGCAGGGCACCTGGGCCAGTACGGTCTCCACCACGCCGGCCGCCTCCAGGCCGGAGAGCGCCGCCTGATGGGACAGCAGTACCCGGTGGGGCAGGACGTAGCGGGCCAGATACTTCACATCGTCCGGGGTGACATAGTCCCGGCCGGAGAGGGCGGCATAGGCTTTGGAGGCCCGGAACAGGTCCCGGGACACCCGGGGGCTGGCGCCGCAGGCCAGCTCCGGCTGCTCCCGGGTGGCCTGGACCAGCTCCACGATGTACGCCACCACCGGATCGGACAGGCGGACCTGCCGGATCTCCCGGGTGAACCGATTGATTTCCTCTGGGGAGAGCAGGGGGCGGAGGTCCGCAAAGGCGGCTCCATCTCCCACGGTTCGGAGCATGGCGGCCTCCTCCCTGGGGGTAGGGTAGCCCATGGAGAGCTTGAAGAGGAAGCGGTCCAGCTGGGCAGCGGGCAGGGCGAAGGTGGTCTCCGTCTCCACGGGGTTCTGGGTGGCCAGGACCATGAAGGGTGGGGCCAGGGGATAGGTGACGCCGTCTACGGACACCTGCCGTTCCTCCATGGCCTCCAGCAGGGCGGACTGGGTGCGGGGGATGGCCCGGTTGATCTCGTCCGCCAGCAGGATGTTGGTCATGATGGGGCCGGGAGTGAAGACCATCTCCCCGGTTTTCTGGCTGTAAATGTTCATGCCCACGATGTCTGAGGGCAGCAGATCCGGGGTGAACTGCACCCGCACCATGCCGCAGCCCAGCACCGCGGAGAGGGCCTTCACCAGCGTGGTCTTGCCCACGCCGGGGATATCGTCAATCAGCACGTGCCCGCCGGCAAACAGGCTGGTGAGTACCAGGCGGATCTGCTCACCCTTGCCGATGATGGCCTTGCCGCACTCTGTCTCGATCTGCTCCGCCAAATGGCGGAGTTCCGTGAAGTCCATAGTCGTGCCTCCCAGGTTCCATGAAATACCCCTCTATTATATCTAACCCGAAAGCGGACCGCAAGAGCGGATGCCAGCTCCGGGAAGACCTGAAAAAATGCGTGAAAAGGAGGGAACCCTCTGGAAAAGCGGAAACGCCTGTGCTATGATACGAAACAGAAGGTCCCGCAACAGGACCGACGAGAATTTGGGAGGAATGCGTATGAAGAAGACATTGTCCCTGCTCCTGTCCCTGGTGCTGATGCTCAGCCTGGCGCTGCCCGCATCCGCTGCGGAGACGGAGTACCCCACCCTGGAGGGCGGCGTAACCGAGATCCAGAAGTATGGCAACATCGTCCTGGACATCGATCCGGCGGACCTGAAGGACGGCGGCTACACATACGGCGACCTGCTGACCGTCACCGTCAACGGCACTGGGTATGACATGCCCCTGTGCACCAACTACTCCGATGTGGACACCGGCGCGCTGGTGCTGCGGGACAGCGAGGGTGTGCTGATCGCCGCCATCAACATGGGGGACTTTGCGACCAGCAACGGCCTGGCCGCCAAGGTCACCGCCGAGGACGGCTCCTACACCTGGGAGTTCCCCGAGGGCCAGTCCCTGGAGAGCATCACCGTCTCCATCTCCATGAAGGAGCAGGGCGGCTACTATGACCAGTACCTCATCCACCAGCTGACCCGCACTGACGAGCGGGCGGACTACGCCTCCGACGCGGTGTTCGCCAACTTCCGCAACGTGGCTGTGGGCGATCTGGGGGAGAACGCCTTTTTCCGCAGCAGCAGCCCCGTGAACAACGAGCTGGGCCGCGCCTCCTATGCCGATGACCTGGCAGAGGTCGGCGGCATCCAGGCGGTCATGAATCTGGCGGATTCCAACGAGCTGATCGAGGGCTACATCGCCGCCGAGGGCTTCGACTCCCCCTACTACCAGTCCCTGTACGAGGCGGGGAAGGTGAAGGCCCTGAACCTGGGCGTGGACTTCACCGCTGCCGACTTCAAGTCCGGCCTGGCGGAGGGCCTGCGCTTCTTCGCGGAGAATGAGGGGCCCTATCTGGTCCACTGCACCGAGGGCAAGGACCGGGCCGGCTTTGTCTCCGCCCTGCTGGAGTGCCTGATGGGCGCCACCTATGACGAGGTTGTGGCGGACTACATGACCACCTATGTGAATTACTATCACCTGGAAGAAGGCGGCGAGCAGTATGAGGCGGTGAAGAACAGCAACATCGTCTCCATCCTCACCAACATCACCGGCGCTGCGGAGGGCACGGATCTGACCACTGTGGATCTGGCCGCTGCGGCAGAGGACTATATGCTGGACGCCGGCCTGACCGCAGACGAGGTGACCGCCCTGAAGGCGAACCTGGCTAAGGACTACACGGTAGAGACCGAGGCTCCCGCGGAGGAGACGCCGGAGGAGCCTGTTCCCCAGGCCCAGACCTACACCGTGGAGGCGGGAGACTGCCTGTGGAACATCGCCTATGAGGTGTACGGCACCGGCACTCGCTGGACTGTGATCTACGAGGCCAACCGGGATACCATCCGTGACCCCGGCATGATCCACATCGGGCAGGTGCTGACCATCCCCGCTGCCTGAAAATGCCTGATTCATTTTTGAAAACAGCTCCCGGAGCAATCCGGGAGCTGTTTTTTTGCCTTTGTATGCGCTTGCAAGGATTTTACATAGACTTTACAGAGTCCTGGTGTCGGATTTTACTTCCGGCTGTTTATACTAAGACCGTCCCTTGAGCAACAGACATAGGAAAAGGAGTAATCTTCGATATGAAAAAAGTATTTTCGCTCTTGCTGTCCCTGACCATGGTCATGGCTCTGCTGGCCGGCTGCGGCGGTGACACCACGGCTGACGACACCACGGATGATACCGCTTCCAACGACGCCGCCCAGGAGGAGACCGCTGAGCTGAGCGGCACTGTGGCCACCGACGGCTCCACCTCCATGGAGGAGGTCATCGGCGCCCTGGGTGAGCAGTTTATGGCCGACAACTCCGGCGTGTCCGTCACCTACAACCCCACCGGTTCTGGCGCCGGCATCGAGGCCGTGTCCAACGGCAGCTGCGACATCGGCCTGGCCTCCCGCGCACTGACCGATGACGAGAAGGCGGGCGGCCTGACTGAGACCATCGTGGCCCTGGACGGCATCGCCGTGATCGTCAACGCTGAGAACCCCGTCTCCGACCTGACCCTGGAGCAGATCGCCTCCATCTACACCGGCGCTGTCACCGATTGGTCTGAGTTCGGCAGCGACGCCGGCGCCATCGCCGTGATCGGCCGTGAGTCCGGCTCCGGTACCCGTGACGGCTTCGAGTCTATCACCGGCACTGAGGACCAGTGCGTGCTGGCCCAGGAGCTGAGCTCTACCGGCGCCGTGATCGAGGCGGCCGCACCACCCCCGGCGCCATCGGCTATGCCTCCCTCTCCGCCGTGCAGGATCAGAAGGGCATCACGGTCCTGACTGTGGGCGGCGTGGCTCCCTCTGAGGCCACGGTCCTGGACGGCAGCTATGCCATTCAGCGTCCCTTCGTGTTCGCCACCCGCACCGATGAGGCCCTGTCGGACGCGGCCCAGGCCTTCTTCGACTTCGCCACCTCCACCGCCGCCAGCGACCTGATCGCCAACGCCGGCGCCGTGCCCGTGGCCCAGTAAGACAACGCTTGTTTTCCACCCTCATATATACGGTCAGCCGCCGTGCCCACCACTGGGGCGGCGGCCGTTCCGCTGAAATCTGGACGGACGCCTTGTCCGGGAACAAAGGAGAACCTTATGGAACATGAAATCGCGGGGCAGGCTGTGAAGGCCGCCATGGACGGCGCGCTGGTCGGTACCGCCGACAGGAAAAAGGAGCCCATGACCGGGAAAAAAGCCCTGAAGGCCATGGAGCGGGTGATGAATGCCCTCTTCTTTATCTGCGGCATGGTGGCTGTGGCGTTCGTGCTCCTCATCAGCATCTACCTTATCATCTCGGGCCTGCCGGCCATTCTGGAGATCGGGCCCATCAACTTCCTGTTCGGGACCCGCTGGTATGCCTCTACCGGAGACTTCGGCATCTTCGCCATCATCCTCACCTCCTTCGATATCCGGGACTGCGAGAGCGCCCGTGACATCTTCGCCGCCCTACTGGCCGCCTCCGAGAGGGGCGTGGAGGTCCGAATCCTGTGGGACGGCATGAGCGGCATGCTCCATGGCCGCGCCCCCGTGTTCCGCGCGCTTGGGGAGCGGGACAATGTGGAAATCCGCTTCTATAACGAGCCCAACTTTCTCCTGCCCTGGACCTTCAACGGGCGGATGCACGACAAATACCTCATCGTGGACGGCTCCCTCATGGTGCTGGGCGGGCGGAACACCTTCGATCTCTTTCTTGGGGATTATGTTCCCGACAGCCAGAAGAGCCACGACAACGATGTTCTGGTCTGCAACACCGCCCCCACGCTGGAGCACAGCGTCATCGGCC
>OIYD01001706.1_pt1 | contig 12184 bp, 25 predicted proteins | sample 1588141 | NCBI WGS metagenome assembly OIYD01 (sample SAMN03283259) | human gut metagenome | biome: human-associated habitat; material: feces | host: Homo sapiens | place: USA | collected 2013
GCCTGTCACATGGATCCGTGGCGTCACATCCCCCGTAACTATTTATGATTTCCAGCACTGCCTGTTTGTTTATATAATCCATCTGTACTTCTTTCTGCGGCTCGTGCGCCGCTTAAAATCATCTATGCCTTACGTTCTTTGCTTCACATTTAATCCCACCCGTATGAGGCTTTAAAAGCGCCATATACTATCGCTGGGCCTATGGAAGGGGCGCACTACGCTATCCCATTTTTCCCTGATGAGCTTCTCAACATCGATAACATCCCGAATAATCCCGGCTGCAGCGTCCCACTCTTCCGGCCACTCTTCGCGTACATCCACGGGCAATTTTTTGGGCTCCTGTACGGCCACAAACCGGTATTGTCCGCGGTAACGTGTCCCCGCATATGCATATTTGCAGACATTTTTCTTGAGAATCCCGAACTGCTCGTGAATCTCCTGGGCGGTGTATGTCCCGATCTCATCCTTGCCTAAAAACACAATGTATTGTCTTTCCGCCATCAGTTATCACCTCCCAGTAATTCACGTTCCAGTGCGTCATAGTCATAATCCTGTGTCATAATTCCCTTGTTGTACCGATCCGCCGCTGTTTCTTTGCGCACTTTGGGCACGGGTTTCTGATATGATTCCGTAAGATAACCGACAAAAGAATTGTCCCGCAGGAAATTATCAGGATTTTTGATATACTGCGCATCTGTTTCCAGAATCTTGCAGGCCTCGGCATAATTTTGCGCAGCGGTTAGCAATTCGCTTTCCTCTGCGCCTCCCATCACGGCATCTGCGTAAGCAATCTCGGTATTGTGCTTTGCTGCCATCGGTTGTTTGGGATAGGCAGCCCAGAACTGCTCAAACATCCGCAGGGGGGATATAGGGGGATTATTATTTATGTTTTGTTTTAGTTTATGTTTATATATGTCTGCGCTTTGTACTACTCCTTCTACTACTGGATATACTGCTCCTTCTACTACCGTATATACTTCGTTTTCTACTACGCTTTTGCAAGTGAAAGATATCACCCGGTAGCGATTAGGACTTCCCTTTTTTCCTTTCTGGTAATCGATTAACCCTGCTTTAATGAGTTCGTCTCTCGCCTTAATCAAGGTAGCTTCACGTCCCATTTGCATGGCTGCCATCAATCTCAGGTTATCTACTGTCACCCACTCGCTCCACCCGGCTCTGTTGCATATGCCCATAAGCTTGTACCATAGCAACTGTGACGAGATCGGCAAGTAGTGAGTTTCGAGCCATCGTTCGAAGGCGTTAATCTCCGCTATATAATTCAATTCACCACCTGCTTAATTTCCGTTTGGCCGCCCGCAGGGAAGCGGACGGCCCCATGCTGTATTAGTAGATTACCGTATAACGTTCTCCCAATTCTTTCAGGTTTTCACGGAGGTATTCAGCAACATTCTTCATGGCCTCATACCTCCATGCGCCTCCATCAGCCTCAAATATGGCACAGCTGACGCCGCCGCTGCTATTTTCCCGCATACGGAATATAAATGCGCTTTCAGGCTGTTCCACTTCAAGAAATGTACGGTACGGAATCAGATTTACCGGATTAGGGACAAGCGCGTCCGTTTTCGATGCTACGCCGCTTCTGATTGTTGCTTTCTGCGTAACCCCGTCGTCTCCATACTGAGCAACGGTTCCCGTTTCTACAGTCCCGGCAAATTTAAGAATAAGGTCGCGGTCATTATTTTTAATAAATTTTGACTGCATGGCAATAATAAATTCTTCATGCCCCATATAATATCCATACTCAAATGAGGGAAGTTCCGCGCTTACATTTACAAGCTTTTCCCTTTCACGGTCACTATCAAGGCAGGAAATAAGATAGACAGTTGTCGGGTTTACGACATGTACAAGCAACTTATCCGCCATTGCATCCACCTTTGCCTTAATGTAATCCACAAGACTTGTAAGCGTAACCATTTTCAACGGCGCAGCACGCAATTCGTTCTGCACCCTGACAAGCTCTTTGTCTGTATAACTCGCTCCGTCAATATTGATAATTTCAGGCTTATTCAGCCCAACAACGTACTGTAATGCTTCTCTTGTCATATCCATCTTAATATCCTCCTACGCTTCATTGATTTTTCTAAGGTCAATAACCTTTCCAGTTACTTCCCCGGTTGCTGTGTCAACTACATCTTCGTCAATAACGACTTTTTCAGGTTCAAAATCACGAAGAGACATTTGACCTTTGATCTGTTTCCCATACTCTTCCGCCACAATCATTCCGGTTTCAATATCCTTGCCAATTGCCATACGGGTCGCTATCGGCGTTACCGGAGCCAGTTTTGTGCTGACTGCCACATCTACTTCCATATCATCCCGATCCTCATTCTGGTTGAAAGAAATGCTGATATTGATTGCCCTCTTTACCTTCCAGGGAGTATTCGGATCTTCCAGGTTGTTAAAAACCTGTTTTGCGGCTTCATTTACTTTTTCCTGCAATGCGCCGCCGCAGAAATTTTTTAAATCTATTCCGTCCATATGAATCCTTTCTTTGCTGGTTAACAGTTGCATTTATTTCAAACCGGTTTAAAATCTTGAAATTATTTACTTTTAAGCTGCGCTTCCCAATCAGTAAGACTTATCTGATTTTTTTCCAGGAAGTTTTCTTTCTTCTGTTTCTTTCTGCTACGGGAAAGGTATCTGTCCGCAGCATTGACACTACCAAAAACTCCGTTGCCCCTGGCTCTCTCCTGGGCTCTCCATATCTTTACAAGGTTGTTTTCATCCGGCGCTGGCCGGAAATATCCTTTCCCATCCTGCAGGTTAATGATTAACAGGCTATCATCTTCGGAATCGTTTATACCTTTTATAAGTTTCCTGACCTGCCTATCGCCCATACGCATCAGGCCGTTAAGTACATCCCTGTCAATGGCGTTCTTATGACCGATAGGGATGCAATCAAGAATGTTCACTCGGCATCGCCTCCCTGTACATATTAATCCAATCATCTAGGGGCATTGTAACCAGCCATTCACAGCGGTCACGACGATGGAACACTGTCGGAACTTCTCCGGGGCAAGCATCGTTGCGGGCCTGTGCCATTGCATCATACAAATTAAGGCGTTCTACACGTTTGCACTCTATATGGATTCCGGGAAGGCCAACGACATCAGCGTCCCCGTTTGCTCCGCAGTACTGCTGACCACGGCGCGTCTTGAATCCATAGTCCCGGAGCTTCCTGGCAAGTTCCCGTTCCCCTTCTGCTCCCTTGCGTTTACTGTTCAAACTTCATACCTCCGATCAGGCCTGACAAGAAGTCTCTGTTTTCTTTATCAGCCTTTTTAAGTTGGTATATATATTCCTCCGCCGAAATTATCGAATCATCTTTCCCAGCGTGCCGCATGAGCCTTAAAAAGCGTTCCAGGGCAGCTTCCATGTTCGGGTAATGTCCGATAACTCTTGAGGATTCTTTTTTTTACCCCATCCTTTGACTCTCCGGTATAGGATTGCTTAAGAGTAAAATTCAGCGGGTCAGTCTCAATAAAATAATTATTTTTTAACTGGATAACCATTCCTTATCCTTTCCTTGCGGCGGGACGTTGGGCGGCTATGGCACCGCCCAGCCCATAGATAGGAGGCTATGGCTCGTGATATATCGTCCCTGCACTCGCAAATATATGTAAGCCTTTCGGCGTTACACCTTATTCTTTGATTTCAAGCCATTCAGCAGAACTAAAGGCTTGAAATTCCTCTAAAGTATGAACAGCGTACCCAGGCATTGCGTATCCTGAGTCACAGGCAAAACGTCCTTCCTTAAACTCATATATTTTACCAACAGTATAATTGTGAATGTTTTGTTTATTTGACAAACAAACAACCTTGCCGTTATAAAGCGGTTTCTCTATTGGTTCCTTAATGTCGTCATCTTTAAAAATACGATTTAAAATAAGTCTTGCGCCTGTTCTAAAATCATAGGTATCATCTGGATGCAACTTGACTACTGTCCTTTTTTCTTTCTTGCCATTTTCCTTAAGAACTCCAATTGTTTCATTCCCTTTCCGGTATATTACAAGCATTTGTTTTTCAACTTTTGGAGCAATCATCTGATCGGAAACAATCCACCCATCTACAAAGTAATTTCCTGAGCCAGTCACCTCGTTCACCTTGTAGGTATTCCCACACATATATTTCATATTTTTTACAAATGTAACCTCAGTCCTGATATTACGTTCAGGAGTCAATCCATATTCTTTTTCCATATCCTCCCACTGGCGGATTGTGACCTTATCTCCAACTTTATATTTTGCCATTATTAATCTCTCCTTTTCATAATAATGAGCTGTTGTATCTTTTGCGGAACGCCTCCCTGGCACCCGCTTCTGTCATTCCCTGGGCTACTGCATGTTTTTCCCACGCAAGCTGCCCGGCAATTTTAGATAACTTCTCAGCCATCGGATTATCATGTATCCGATTTTTGACATCGTTCTGCGTATGGCAGTAAAGGCAGCAAGGAACTTTTATTCCGTCCTCTTCCGCCAGGCGCCGGACGCTACCGCCAAAAAGAAGGTGGTGTTCTTCGGTTGCTGGCCGCCCGCAGCAGAAACATATGCCTGAATATTCGGTGACTATACTTTTTGATTTTTTCATGGTTTCCATGCCTCCTTCATACGCCGGATTTCATCCGGTGGAAGTGTTTCGATTTCAAGCTCTTTGCACTCTGACACTATCCCATCTATCAGGGCGGACATTTCAACGGTATTGTACTGGCTTGATCCTTTAATCAGGTAGTACCAACGGTAACGAACGCCACCCTTTTCCAGTGTTTTACTGGTGGGTTTAAGGTGCATATAATCAAGTTCCCGGTGGTCTATATTATCACGGATACATACAGGTATGAGCTGCCCGCCCTCCATGCGCTCTAAAGTGCCATAGCGCTCCAACATGATATTGTGTACCACGTTTTTGCTGGTCTTATTAAGCTTTGCGATTTTCTCTATCAGCACCCAATAATAGGCATTAGCATCAAGAGAACGCTTCTTCCGCCACGTCTTAAGCACAACGGATATTTTCTCATGTTCGCTGACAGCCTTAAGTTCATGCAGGGTAATGTCAGACACTTCCAACGTTACAAGAAAATTATTTGTGTCAATTCCTCTGGATATTTCTTTTACTTTCCCTGTACACTCCATATCCACCTCATTTCTGCCACTTTTCAAATTCCTGCTGTGAAGGAAATATTCCTTCATCCAGGCAATAGCTTAAATACATAAGCCGCGGCAGATATGTGTTTTGAATAAATTCATGGTCATAATGCTGTTCAAACATTGATATACGGCTTAAATCTATGTCCCGGTAGAAATTATCGTAGTCTTCCTTTTCAAGGCCGTATGAAACAATAAAAGCGTCGTGGATACCTGAGCCGTACATTTCCACCTGTACTTGTACCCGGTATGCTTTTTTAAGTGAGAATTTCTCCCCATAACGATATGTTTTTACCTCGTATATCCTATCTGGTGTATTGCCATCCAGGTTTACCCGCAGTCTGCCGTTTATGAACTGTTTGTCCATTTCCATTTCTGGAATGGAAAGGCTCTGCAATATTTTGTGTTCATAGGCGTTTCCGGCTTTCATAGCATCATTCTGAAAATCAGACGCGTATAAACCTAATTTTGTTAACCACCATTTTCGGAATGATATAGTCTCCCAATTACCGATAACATAGATTGTATCGCTTGCCCCGATATAATAAGAACGGTCATGATCCTGTATCATTGAATTTCCCTCAATAGCAGGTTGAGATTGTTTTCCACGGCATACAGAACTTTGTACATGTTGATATACTGTTTAAGTTCATCTTCCGTTCTTCCCATTTTCTCTGCTATCTGAGCCAGTGATAAATTACCTTTTTTCTGAATGGCAGTAACCGTTTCGAAAACACGTTCCTGAACTTTCAGAATGTCATGGTAAATGTCTGCCTGGGCCTGCGCCTTACGCTCGTTGTCCTCTTCTTTCAACCATAAGTCGAATCCCAGGCCGGTATACATTGCAACTGCCTTAACAAAACTCCTGGTCATGCTGTTCCATACCCGCTGTTGGCTCATGCTGTTATCCTTTACAGGGTTTGCGCCATTCATCACTGGAGACTGCATATAATAAATATCATTATCGATATGAATCTCTATACGGGTTTCATAACAGCGGTTTGTGTTCCCTGATTTATCTGTAAAAATGGTCTCAGATTCATATAAGCTGCTTCCATTTTTAGGATTGGGTACGGGAAGAAAAAAAACCTTCTCCGCACCGTGTTTATGCAACAAATCAATGCACTTGTTATAGGGAAGGTATAAAACCTTGTCCCTTTCTTCACAAAAAGGTGAAACATCTATTTTTCGTAATTCATCATAACTTTTTAACATCGTGTACCTCCTATATTGATACTCGGAAAATATCTCTGGCCGCATCCGCTATACAATCGTCGCAATAATACTCACCATCGATTTCATAACAATCATCACCGTAGTTCATATCATCATCCCTATATATTTGGCTGCCGCATCTGGAGCAGGAAACATATTCGCGCTCTTTATTGGGAAACTCCGCATCAATAACCATACGATTTTCAATCTGTTTCGGCATTTTCTTTCTCCATCGGCAACCGTAATATTGCCTTAATACTCTCTGAACCGTACGCACAATCTGTGGACATAAGCTCACGGAGAGTGTCCAAATCAGCTTTAGCTTTTACTCCCTCCACAAAATCCTCATACGGTACATAAATCATTTTTCCTTCCATTTCGTTCCTTTCTGTGCTATAATGCACTTGTGATTATTCCTATTTGCTCCGTGTCCTGTTCCCGCAGGCCGGAGCTTTTTCTTTGAGTGAGACTGTCAATAGCACCACAAGGGCCACAATCATAATCCCTATGGCTGCCGGCTGCAGATCTCCGTTCTGGTTCTCAATTCCACCGGCCCCCAGCATCAGGGCCAGGAATGAAATCACCTGAATTGCCTTCATTTTCCACCTACTTCCTGGAGAAAATTCCTTCCGAAAATCTTTTCCTGAGCAGTAAGCTTCCGGTCCGGCGCCGCAGGTTTCGTTTCCGTCTGGAACTGCGAAAGCGGTATCCTCCAATTCCCGGTTGACTTGTCCGCAGTTATCTTCCCTGCATTAATCCGGCGGTATATGTTTTCAGGGCTTGTCTGCATAATCTCCGCAAGCTCATGCACCGTTACCCAGGACTCCGCACGGCGGCACTTCTCCACCTCGGCAGCCAGTTCGTCCACCCGCCGCTTTAAGTGTTCTACTTCTTCCTCCAAATACATGCCGCACCTCCTATGGATCAAGCCAATCAGAATCTTTTTTAAGCGCGGAGCATATACTTTCCTTCGTTTCTTTGGTTGGCCGGGTTTTGCCGTTGAGGATGTTGTATATTGTAGAGTCGCTTATTCCGGCTCTGTGTGCTACCTCCGAAACTTTTACCTTATTCTGTTTCATGTGTTTTTTAAGCTTCGCAGTGTCCACCGGGACACCCTGCTTATAAAACTCTTTCCACTCTGGCTTTTTAGGCTCTTCCTTATTTCCTGCGGGAAGCACGGGATTTTCCGCTGTCGCCCCGGCATCAATATCGGGTATTAGATGTTTCAGGACATTTACAACTTCCCGCTTGCTGTAAGGCACCGTAGCCAATATACGGGCAGCTTCAAGATATGTTTCATTATCTATTTCAAGCGCCGTTGTAGGTGCCGCCGGTTCTCCTTCCTTTCCTCGGAAATAGGAATCCACAAGCTCCCTCTGTACCTGCCATGCCAGTTCATCATTAAACGACTTCACCAGCATCAGATAACCCGACTCTGTGATTAGTGTAAGTCCATTGTTGTTGATTTCCGTTCCACGAATTTCGTTGAGCGGAAAATCGCTGGATTTTACCTTTACAAAATCGACACCATTTATAAAACGCTGGCGGTTTGTTAAGAAGTTCCGGCTGGCGGTTCCTATGGGCCGCTCGTGTACCTCGTCGATATCCTTAAAAGTAACAACACGCTTCCCGTTGTACTCCCGTAGGCGGATATCATGCCCGTGAATTGATACTACATTGTCCACTTTTCTTCTCCTTTCCCCTAGCAGAGTATTTATTTTGATGGATATTTCAAAAGAATCAGAGAAATCATCCATAAAATAAGCACGATTATTACATAAGCGCTATAAGCCTTATAAATATCAGGGCTAATCTTTTTCATTACCAAAACCCCAATAACTGCGGTTATCGGTACGGCAGCTATTATTATGAGCTCCACTACTTTCCCTCCTTTTCCCATTGCCGTGCTAATTTCTCAAATACAGCGGAACCACATTTGATAGAGCAGCAATCATATTCCGCCAGTGAGTATGGAGACACGATCTTAATGTGATATGCTTCATCTGTGTCAATAATTTCTTTTTGACAGGCATCACATACCCTCAAATTTTTTCCTCCTTCCATTACTTACCACTTATCTGTGGTAATAGTCCGTTTTATTGGACAGTTATAGTGTTACTATTATTGCAAGTAGGAACTGTACATCTGGATTCTTCAAAGGTTCTGATATCTTCTTCGCGAACCCTGTATTCTCTTCCGATTTTCACAGCCGGAAGCTTTTTCTTTCGAATCCAGTCCCATATGGTGATTACTTTTACGCCATATCTTTCTGCAACATCTTCACAGGTGTACATTTTCGACAAATTTATCCCTCCTTTCTGCCAAATAATACTTGTGTTTGCTTCGGTTTTGTTATATAATTAGGCTAACCGATATATATAAGAATCCCGAAGTTTTCTTCTCAAATGCTACCAACATTTGAATGTGTTGTATAAGTTTGCTTTAGTACAATAATAGAATACTACGGTTTTCTTATAATGTCAATATATTTTATAAGTTTTCTTAAGCATTATGAAAAGGAGAGAAAATCGTGGCAAAAAGTATGTATCAAAAATTTGAAGCCTTTCTTAAAGAAAGAAACCTCTCGCCGTATAAAGTGGCCCAGCAAGCTAACATATCGCAGCCAACTCTTAGCGATTGGAAGCACGGGAAATCCGAACCCAAAAGAACTACTTTGGAAAAGATATGTACTACGTACGATCTGCCGCTTTCATATTTCTATGACGATTCGGCAGCTGAACACAAAGAAATAACGCTCACTCAAAAAGATGAACGTGATATTGAAAAACGCCTTGAAGCCGCTCTTGCTGATTTAGAGAATGAGCAATCAGCACTTATGTTTTCAGGCGAACCATTGGATGATAAAACACGGGAACTGCTCAAAATAAGTCTTGAAAATAGCATACGTATTGCGAAAATAAATGCAAAAAAATTCACCAACAAAAGATACCAAAAAACTGATGAGTCTGAGCAGAGTTAAATCGTCCATTATTACTACTTCAATTTAAAAGGGTGTGATTATAATGGATAAAATTATGGACACAGTCCAAAAACTGATACGCCTCACAGGAACCAATGATCCCTTTCGTATTGCTTCGCATTTGAATATCCCTGTATTATTTGAAGACCTTGGAAATATTTATGGGTACTATAATATGGTTTTAAGAATGAAGCAGATACACATTAACCAGGCGCTTTCAGAGTTTGATCAGACTTTTACTTGTTCACATGAATTAGGTCACGCAGTTTTGCATCCAAAAGCAAATACGCCATTTTTGAGAAACAATTCATTATTATCTGTAGATAAGTTAGAAAAGGAAGCCAATATATTTGCTTTGGATTTAAGGATCGGAAATGATGTACTTCTTGAGCATTGCCATTACACTACATCGCAGTTGGCGAATATGTTGGGTTATCCAGAAGAACTTATAAAATTACGTGTCAATGAATGGATGAAATTTATATAGGAATAAAAGGTGGATTATGATAATCGATGGAAATGGACCTGTAGATTTAACCGGATTAACCAGACGTGATATTAGAGATATTGAACGTTCTATGGAACAAGAACGCGCAAAAATTATGATGGAATTCCCAGACGGGGAAGACATTGAACCCTTAATGAATGCTATGTACATCGCGCTTGTACATTGTAAAAAACTGAATAAAGAAAAATATACACCTAAAAAATACAGAAAGTAAACAATCTCTTGACAAAGGAGGAATACTTATGGCTCTTATTAGATGTCCTGAATGTGGCAAAGAAATCAGTAATAAAGCTAGAGCCTGCCCTAATTGTGGTATGCCAATATTACAAGATGGTAATCAATCAGAAGAAGCTTCAGAGTATGGTATTATAATTTGCAGAAAATGTGGGTATTCCATTCCTGCAAATCATAAATATTGTGATAACTGTGGGGAAGAATTAGGAAAATGCGTTGAAATAATACGAAATGACAGTTTTGATATAGATACTTTGGATAAGACAGAAAATACACATCTGCAACGAGTTTTATTAGACGGTGAGGATGTAAGATGCATTGCAAAAGGAACCCTATTTTCATCTGTTGGAATTTTGGTTTGCACAAATATAAGGCTGTTCTTTCTCAATAGGGGAATATTATATGGCGGTATATATAAAGAAATAAATTTGAGACACGTAAATTCTATTTATGAAAAAAACAAATTACTATATTCGGAAATATATATAGAGACTGGTGCAAGTGTCATACCTGTTCTCAATGTTAAGAAAGAAGTAGCAAATTCATTTGTACGTTCTGTCAATGAATTATTACGAAAATCACTGCCTATGGTATAACCTATATATTGGGTAAATAAAAACCACCCTGGCGTTGGCGCGTCAGGGCGGATATGCACCGGGAGAACCGATACATCTAAGACCTACACTCTGATTGTATCATCTTCCCGGCGCTAAAATCAATAGCACCGGGCATTTTTATGCCCAAAAGGAGGATGTTTTATGTCAATTCAGGAAAAAACAAAGTTTTACAAACGGCAAAACAAAGAAATTACAAAGTACTATGCCTGGGTGTATAACCCAAATACGGGGGCCAATGTTCCCGGCCCGCTGCGTCTAAAACGGGCAGATGCGGTAAAAGACGAAGCAAACATTTTAAAGGCCATTGAGGCTGGGGAAAAGTTTGAGAAGAAGAAAGAGAAGGAAAAAATAAAGACTACGGTAAGAGAGGTGTATACTTACTGGATTGATTCTGCAAGAAATGAATATGCAAACAGCACTTATGAGGTATATAAGTATTATTATTCACATTTCATTGACAAAATATGGGGAGATATCCCCATTCTGAAAATAAAACCTGTGCATATTCAAAATTATATAAATGACCTGGGAAAGACAGGGGAAGAACATAAGGCGTATTCTGCCGAAACCATCAACAAGATTATTAATATTCTTTCCCGCATATTTCATTTTTCCGTTGATGTCCTGAACCTATTAAGCGAGGACAAAAACCCTATGAAGGGAATAGGCCGGCTTAAAATTACCTTAAACGATATGGAGACCTGGACACCGGAACAACAGGCGGATTTTTTTAACTGCCCTCTGATACGGCAATCACATTACTTTCCATTGCTTTGTGTAAGCGCTTTAGGGCCTCGTCCAGGGGAAGTTTGTGGCCTTGCCGAAAAAGACTACCTGCGAGATAAAAAGCTCCTTAAAATGTCACGTGGATATGATAAGTATAATGTCCTATCTGACATGAAAACGCAAAAGTCACACCGCCCCTTAAGTTTATCAGATTTTATATGCCATGCAATCGATCGTCACTTGGCATGGAAAGAAGAAATGAGGCGGCAATATCCCGGTTTCGCCGACAACAGTTTCCTTTTTGTTTCAACAAACGGGCGACCAATAAACCCCGATGTATATTCGAAAGGGTATAAAAAGTTGCTCAACAAATACAACGCACAAGCAAGCACTCCGCTGCCGCCAATCGCGCTTTATAACATCCGTCATTCCTTCGCCACAAATAATCTGCTCTTGGATGATGTTTCCCCGGCTCTGGTGGCCGATGTATTGGGAAACAGCGTCAAGACGGTTCTTTCCCGGTATGCCCATGTTACAACAGACATGAGGCGGCAGGTGACGGAGAATTATAGCGAAAAACTGTTTACCCAAAATTCCGGCTGATATTTCTGTAATTTTTTTCTGTAGTTTTTTTATAAGACATAAAAATAGCGGCCTCCCGAAGTCTCGGAAGCCGCTATTTTACTGGATTCTGTGAGAGCGATAGACGGGGCTCGAACCCGCGGTCTCGACCTTGGCAAGG
>OIYD01001715.1_pt1 | contig 12151 bp, 8 predicted proteins | sample 1588141 | NCBI WGS metagenome assembly OIYD01 (sample SAMN03283259) | human gut metagenome | biome: human-associated habitat; material: feces | host: Homo sapiens | place: USA | collected 2013
CTCCAGGGCTCAAACGCCCACCGGGGCGGGAGAATCGGCAAGCCGGTCAATCGCGCATATGACGCCATGTTTTCCACCGGCGTATCGCCCCAGAAATACAGATCCACATGGGGATCCTGTACAGTAATGGAAAAACGGTCCTGCACCTGCACACCGACATCCGCACGCATTCTGTACGTGCTGTTGATGTACAGCGTATAGCCAGAGCTGAAATGGACAAGCGGAATATTCTTATAGCTCTCATTGGCCAGTCCAGCGATCACCGAAAGGTAGGCGTCCCGCTGGTACATGGCAACGATATGCCCGCGCTGGTCGACGCCGTTGAAGCGTTCGCCGAACCCGATGACGGATTCCTCCTGAAGCAAAGGCATCTGCAGGCGGAAACCGTCCTTCCCGCAAACATGCACGCAGGAAAGCGTCTCTTTGTCCATGAAGAAAACCTGCCGGTCCCTGACAGACAGCACGACGTTCCAGTCCGCACCGCGCGTAATCACGACATTTCGGTTTCCCGCCGCCGCACGCAGTACGGCGCCGTCCTCCGAGACGGTAAACGTATCCGGTACCGCAGAAAAAAGACCGCCGTCCGGCTTGCTTTTCAGGCGGAATCCCGCTTCGGCAAAGATAAGCTCCAGCGTGGGCACCGCGTTTCCAAAATCCAAAACAATCTTACTGTTTTCCGTTGTAACCTGCCGAAGCTGTTCATACGGTGTCCAATCGGCAGACTGGTCGCCCAAGGTCCCATCGGTGTAGTACCACTGAATATAGCGGGCGAGCCAGCGCAGGAACCGGTTCAGGCGGGCATAGGCTTTTCCAGCCTCACCGGCCGCCAGCAGCTCGTTGAACACATGGCGCTCATTCCACGGCTCCATGTGACCCACAGGGCGGCTTCCGGCCTCATCCCAGAAGAAATCCACAGCCTCCTGATAGAGCACATCCTGCAGGCGCTGGGCAAGCGCCACATGTGCCGCCACATTTTCCTCCGTCGTTTCCGGCAGAGCCGTCAACTCCGTCCAGAGTTGCTTTAGCTCGCCCGGTTGCACGCCGGAAATCTCCGTATAGCGCGTCCAGCGTCTTCGAGCGCTGGGCAGCACCGCGTAGAGCTCGGTTCCGTATACCGGACCGGCGTCGCCGCCCAGATACGCTTCCATAAACGTGGAAGGATCGTACTCGAACCAATAAGGTAGGTTGATATACAGGTCCAGCGGCGTTGGGCACAGGATCTCTCCGGTTGCCTGCTTTTTACGGTACACCTGAAACGCAAAGCAGTCGCCTTTCGGAAATCCCCCCACCAGCGTCCACGGAATCTTATACGCCGCGCTCCAGAAGCCCGCCTGGTGGTCTACCACGACCGTATACGACTGCGGGTCGATTGTCCGGATGTCCGCTTGGTTGCCGACGTGACGAAACGGCAGGTTGGGTTGGCTTCCACCAAACGCCTCATCGCCGCCGATGTACGTCATGCCACTTTCCAGAACCCCATGCGCTTCTCCATTGCGTCCGACCGAAAATACCGCGAAGTCCCGATGGCCCAAAGTGCCGGAAGACACCACAAGCTCGTCGATGTCCCGACGCACTTGGTCCGCGTTCTCCGCAGATTCCCAGTTGAGAAACAACACGTAGAGAAAGGTGTCATCCCATGCAGCCTGCGCTTTGGTCGGCGTAACCAATCCTGGGTTCCCGTTGGCTCGGTAGAACTCATCGAGCAGGAGCGCATCGCTCCACCCCGCCGGGCCGGGTCGCTCGTCCGGTGTCCGTGCCGCCTTGGCACCGAGATAGACTGCGTTTACTCCGAATCTGTGCTGATTCATATTTCTAATTACCTCCATCCGTTTTGTTTCCGGGTGCCTTTCGCCCGGTGATTGAACCCATTATAGTGGCGCAACCGCCCGGATATCTATAAAAAAACAGCGCTATATTTGTTGCCTTTTCGGTTTTGCGTTTTCCACAGATACGGCGGCTTCCTTCTTTGCCGCCCATCCGGACTTACCGGCGATCCAACGAATTCGTGTGGGAAAAAGTTATAAAAAAAGCTTTTTTTGACAATTTTTTATCGCAAATTTGACAGACTTATTGGAACAAAGACGGTAGAATATTGTAAAACGCCAAGGAGACATGGCGAAAAAACAAGGAGGAGTAAATCATGAACAAACTCAAAAGAACTGCTGCTCTGCTCATGGCAGCCGGTCTGAGTCTTTCCATGCTTGCCGGATGCGGCACCCCAGGTCAGGACTCTACGTCGGCATCCCCGGGGGCGGAACAGAACGCAACCGTAAGCGCGGCGGAAGGCTATACGTACAAAATCGCAACTGTACGCTGGAACGACACCTGGCCCACGGACTTTTTGACCGACGGTGTCATGGGGGATCTGGCTAAGGAAGCCGACATTGACATCGAGTGGCAAATCTACTACTCCAATGATTTCGGTGAGCAGAAGGCACTGCTGTTTGCCAGTGACGACCTGCCCGACGCTTTCTTCGGCTCCTGCGGCCTCGGCGATTCCGACATCGTGCAGAACAAGGAAAAGCTTCTGGAGCTCACCGACCTGATCAACGAGGAAACCATGCCCAACCTGATGAAAATCTTTGAAGAAGATCCCACTATGCGCATGGCCTGCACCGACCGAAACGAGCAGATCTACAGCCTGCCGAAGAAGATCCCCTTCCGGCCGAAGCTGAACAGCCAGAACTACATCAACAAGGAATGGCTGGACAATCTGAATCTGGAGATGCCCACGAATTACGACGAGCTGAAGGAAGTGCTGATCGCCTTCAAGGAGCAGGACGCGGACGGCGACGGCGACCCGAACAATGAGATCCCGACCAGCGGTTACAAGCCCGGATACGGTAGCGTGCTTCTGGATTCATTCGACCTGATCGAGCGCGGTGACGAGCACATGTCGCTGGACGCCAACAACAAGGTCGTCTTTGTTCCCACGCAAGATCATTACAAAGAAGCAGTCAAGTATTTACGCGAGCTCTGGAAGCTCGGCGTGATGGACGAGGAATACTTCACCCAAGAAGGATCTATGTACACTGCCAAGTTACAAAAGGAAGGCGGCTCTCAGATCGGCATCTTCTCCGGCTGGACGGCAGACTCCTGGGCTGGCCCCAATACCAAGCAGTTTGTGCAGATGCCCACGCTGGAAAGCCCATGGGGCACGAAGAACGCTCAGAGCATCGCGAGCACAGAGTACAGCGATAAGGAGCTGATCCTCAACATTAACTGCCCGAATCCCGAAAAGGTGCTTAGGTGGGCCGACCTGTTCTACGACGATCTGGTTTCGCTCCAGACCTTCTACGGCTCCATATCCACCGGTCAGATCAAGGATAACGGCGATGGCACCTATGAGCTTCTGACGCCGAAGGACAACACGTTGGATACTTCCGCCTGGTGGTACTCTCCCCGCGATTTCGGTCCCAAGTACATGCGCAAGGAATTTGAAGAAAAGGTCACGCTGCCTACCGATCAGGGCGACGGGCTCAAGCTGGCCGAAGACGCGCTCAACGCGCAGTACGCCGACAACCCGAATCTGCTGCACGCTTGGCCGGGTACGATTAAGTTCACCGATGACGAAATCAACGAGAGAACCGCCTTGAACGTAGACATTAATAGTTACGTGGAAGCCCAGTGGGCACACTGGATTACCGAAGGCGGCGTTGAAGAAGAATGGGACGATTATCTGCAGCAGCTGGACGCTATGGGCCTGCAGAGACTGATTGAGATTGATCAGGGCGCCTATGACGCCTATGTGGAAATGATGGGCTGATCGAAACCGAAGGAAGAGGTGATCACGGCGGCGCCGGGTTATCTCTTCTTCGGAAATTTACCGGGCCTTTCACGGTAAAACGGTGAAAAGCGCCTGCAGAACCGATACCCCGACCCGTTAGGAGGCAGAGAAAGCTATGGCATATTCCATCCTGATTGTAGATGATGACCGGACCTTTGTAGAGGAGCTCAAGTCGGCCCTGCAGTGGAACCGGCTGCGGATCACCGAAGTATACACGGCGTTTTCCGTTAGGGAAGCCATCGCGTTTCTCTCGAAGACGAAGGCAGACATCGTTCTTTGCGACATCGAAATGCCGGGTGGCAACGGTCTTCAGCTGCTCAAGTGGATTCGGGAAAACCACGCGTCGATGGAATGCATTGTCCTTTCGAGCTACGCGGAATTTTCCTATGCCCAGAGTGCGTTGCGGTTCGACGTCTGTGACTACCTGTTAAAGCCCATCAAGGCCAAGGAGTTGGAAGAGACGATTTCCCGGGTTGTTGGGCTTCTGGATGCACGGCGCGGCTGGCAGGAGGAACCGCTGGAAACCCTGTGGGCCGCCCTGTTTGACGGTGCCGTCAAACAGGCGGATTTCACTCGTCAAGCGCAAAAGCATGGCTTGACCGAAAATTCCAGTCTCGCGATTCTCCTACTGCGCTTTGTCCCCGTGCCCGGTCAGCCCGTCCCTTCGCACTATGGCAGGCCGCTGGTCCGGCAGGCCATTTTGGATCTGGCCGACCAGAACGCCCTGCAAACCGTCGTTCGCCTGAGTGAGACCCGATGGATCCTGGTCTGCCGTGCCGCAGGGAAAGATCCCTTTCCTCGCGCGCCGCTGGCGGCGTTTCTCGACGCCGTGGAGGCGCGGATCGGCCTTCAGGTCTGCGCATACTGCGGAGAAAAAGGCACCGTCGGGCAGGCAGTGTCCATGTGGGAGGCGCTCTGCCAGCTGGAAAAGCACACCGTTCCGGATATGCAGAGAATCGCGCAGGGAGTCGACCTGCCCGCAGACAAGACACAGCGGCGCTCTTTCCCCTTAAAGACGTGGAAAAAAATGTTGGTTGGCTTCGGTCCCCTCACAAGTCTAGAAGCGTCCATTCGGGAAGAAATGGTGCGGGTCCAAGCGGAAGAAGGATGGACGGTGAACCGACTGACGGTTTTTTTGCGGACCTGCACGCTGATGCTGTCCAATTACCTGCAAAGCCGGGATATGTCTCTGGAGGATATCATCGACTCAGAGGAGTACGACCAGATGGAAACCTTTGCTGTTTCCAGCCTGTGTGCGACTGCCTGGTTTATGCACAAGATCCTCGGCATTGTCGAAGGCAGCCGGGATCACAAGTCGGACGCCATCACTACCGTATGCCAATATATTCTTGACAATCTGGAAGAAGATCTGTCCAGAAAAATGCTGGCGAAGCTCGTGTTCATGTCAGAAGACTATCTTTCGAAGCAGTTCATGCGCGCCGTCGGGATGACGCTGCCGGCATACATCGCCCAGAAACGGATGGAAAAAGCCAAGGAGCTTCTGGAGTACCCGGACATCAAGATTGGAAAAGTCGCCATGCGCGTCGGTTACTCTAATTTCTCCTACTTTTCCAAAACGTTTCACGATTATACCGGGTTTACCCCGAACGAGTGGAGAATGTACCATCTGCACGGGACGGAGGACACTTGGGAAGAACCTGAAAAGAACCCGGAAAGGATCGCTGACCGCTCTTGCGGGCTGCGCCCGGTTTATGCACTGCCACACTGAAAGCCGTGATAGAACTATCCCGGTGAATCTAAACATAAAGGAGAGAGAAAACTATGCACGCGAATGGATTCGCTGTATCCGCAAAAGAGAAAAAAAGCCGCAGGTTTTTGCTGCTGAAGCGGAGCGTGCCGCTTTACCTGCTGATTTTGCCCTCGTTGATCTTATTGATTGTGTTCACGTACATTCCCATGTACGGCGTAACTATCGCCTTTAAGGATTACAAGACCGGTTTGGGCATCTTCGGCAGCGAATGGGTCGGCTTTAAAAACTTCACCACCTTTTTCAACTCTTACCAGTTCTGGCCTATCCTGCGGAACACGCTGGTCATCAGCATTTACTCCATTGTGGTGATGTTTCCGCTGCCTATCCTCGTCGCCCTGATCTGTTCGCAGATTACGTCGTCGCGCTACAAGAAATTCTTTCAGGTGACGACTTATCTGCCGCACTTCATCTCCACTGTTGTTATGTGTGGCATGATCATGCTGTTTCTTTCTCCGTCCAGCGGTATCATCGCAAAGCTACTGAGCTTTGTCGGCATCGATATGCCGAACCTGATGGGCTCCGCCTCCGCGTTCCCGCACATCTACGTCTGGACCGAAGCATGGCAGCATATCGGGTGGGACAGTATCCTGTATATCGCCGCGCTGTCGTCCATAGACCCCACGCTCTATGAAGCGGCAACCATCGACGGCGCAAACAAATGGCATAAGATTTTCCACATCGATATTCCGTCTCTTCTTCCCACCATCATGATCATGTTGATTTTGCGCATGGGCAGCGTGATGAGCGTCGGTTTTGAGAAGGTCTACCTGCTGCAGAACTCGTTGAACAACGCAACCAGCGAAATCATTGCTACGTACGTCTACAAGATGGGCCTGCTGAAATCTCAGTACAGCCTGTCCGCCGCCATCGGCCTGTTTAACAATGTGATCAACCTTATTCTTCTTCTGGTGTTCAACTTCATATCGGCGAAGATATCGGAAGACTCCCTGTTCTAAAAAGTGGAAAGGCGGTAGAACTATCATGCAAGCAACCATCAGAAAATCCAATAAAGTGCGCCGTAGCAAAGGAGACGTTATCTTCGACACCGTGGTGTACATCATCACCGGGTTAATGATCCTGATTGCCATTTACCCCATGTACTTCATCTTGATCGCATCGATCAGCGACCCTGCTCTGGTATCCTCCGGCGAGATTGTCCTAATTCCGAATGGATTTAACCTGCGGGCCTATGAAAAGCTGGCAGAATTTGACGACATCTGGACCGGATATCGCAACACAATTCTCTACGTGATTGGCGGCACAGCAATCACCCTAGCCGTCAACATTCCCGCATCGTTTGCTCTGTCCAGAAAGCAACTCTTCGGCAAGCGCGCGCTGATGGCCGTGTATCTCATCCCAATGTTTTTCACCGGCGGCCTGATTCCGACCTATATGGTTGTGAAGGCAGTCAATCTGGTGGACAACCCTCTCGTGATGATCCTGCCGTTCTCGGTCGCCAGCTACTACATTATCGTGGGCCGTACCTTTTTTCAGAACACCATTCCGGAAGAACTGTGGGAGGCCGCACAGTTGGACGGCTGCGGGCAGGTCAGATACTTCTTCATCGTGGCGCTTCCGCTTTCCAAAGCCGTTCTAGCCGTGATCGCCCTGTGGTCGGCCGTTGGACAATGGAACGGGTATTTCAACGCGTTAATCTATCTACGCAGCCCCGAATTCCAACCCATCCAGATTGCGCTACGCAACATCCTGATTAACAACCAGATGATGGGTATGACGCAAATCGGCGCGGCTGCCGTAGAGGCGCGACAACTGGCAGAGCTGATTAAGTACGCCTCCATTGTGGTCTCTTCTCTCCCCATCATGTTGCTGTATCCGTTCGTACAGAAGTATTTCAATAACGGCATTATGCTGGGCTCTGTGAAGGGATAATAAGGGGAAATGCTGAACCGGACTGCCGTATTGTTCTGCAGCAGTCCGGTTTCGGTATTTTCTTCTTTAGACTTTACCGATTTTGGGAGGTGGTCAAGATATATAAGAAAAAGAAGCTGCGCGTACTGCTGCGCTTTTTCTCTGTTCTGTTCCTGGGGCTATTTCTGATTTTCTCCGTCATCCACCTGTATCTGGGCCGGACGCTGCGTGCTGTGGAAAATCAATATATAGAGGAAACCGCCATCCTGTACGTAAAGAACATCAACCGGAAAATCCAGTCCATCAATCAGGAGTTTCTCATGCTGGCCAATAATCTGCGGAATATCCTTCCCGACATCCCTCAAAATATCAGTCCCCGGGACGGTGGATACTACGACGTTCTGTTTATGGCCAGCGACCTCGTTGGCAGCTTGAAGACACGCTATCCGGAGCTTAAGCAGTCCTTCCTCTACTGGCCGGCATCCGACCTGCTTGCATTCTCTACGGGCCTCTCTTTTGCATCGACGGACGATTTCGGCATTACCGGTCAGGTGAAGCAGCGGCTGCGTCAGCAGAAGGACAGCCTGTCCACCCAGGTATGCTGGGAAATACTGACAAGTGGAGAGGAAACCTACATATTGGGGTGGTACAGACAGAAGGAGATCATGCTCGCCTGCCTGATCGACCTGAATCAGCTTTTTGCGGAAATCAACGATATGCCGAAAAGCTACTCGGTCATTTCCTTTCTGCGGTGGAACGACGGCCGCGTGATTGCGCCGCAGGCTTACCGAAAACAGGCCGAGCAAGCCGTCGCCGACGGCGCCGAGGTATACACATACCCGCTTGCAGGCCTCGGCACCGCGTACATTCAAAAGATTGAGGACGGAGAGATCCTTCAAAACGTCCACTTCCAGCTCGGCCTGTTCAACATGGAAATGGTCCTGCTTTGGTTGGAGGTCATTCTGGTCGTGCGGCTCTGCTACAGGTGGCTGTTCCACCCTTTCACGAAATTCGTGACCGGTCTGGAGAACGTTGGGACGGAGGAGATATTCGATCGGCTGGACGAAAATGACATTTTGGAGTTGGAAACCATCAACCGGCAGTTCAAAACGCTCTCACACCGCCTGAAGGACATGCGCATCGCCTTGTACGAGCAGGAGATCACCAAGAAACAGATCGAGCTGGAGCTGCTGCAGGAACAGGTCCGTCCTCACTTCTTCCTCAACTGCCTGAGCTTGGTGCACAGTCTGGCCGACCGGGACAGCAACTGGGAAATTACGGAACTGCTCGAAGACCTTTCCGGCTATATCCGATACCTGTTCGGCCCGACGGCCAACCTACGAAAAATCTCCGAGGAGATCAACCACGTAAAGCTGTACATACAGCTGCAGCACAAGCGGTACGGCGATGCCTTTTCCTGTACTATAGACGTCGACGAGGATCTTCGGGATTACTTCATCCCCAAGCTGATGCTGCAGACACTGGTCGAAAACTCCATACAGCACAACGCCATCTATGAGCGGCCTGTGGAGGTTTCCCTGTTCCTGACAAAAGAAGTCATGGACAACGAGACCTGGCTTTACTGCTGTGTCTCCGATACGGGAAAAGGATTCAGCGATGCGGTCATGGACGCCATCCTGCACGACCGGGAAATCTACCGGGATGGTCGGCGGCATATTGGGCTGTCCAACCTGAAAGAGCGCCTGAAGCTGATTTACGGCAACGACGCGACTTTCCAGCTTTCCAACATGGCTGACAACTACGGCGCTATTGTGGAAGTGCGCATCAAGCTGTCCCGCATAAAATCGCCGAACGAACCGTAAACCGACATAAAAATCACAATTTTCTAACCGGAAAATTATAGATTGTCTGTTGTGAATTCAGTATTCTAAATTAAGAAAGAAAAGCCGCGGCACGCACGGCAGCGGGTCAAATACCCGCTTTCTTTTGGAAGGGAGGCAGACAGACCGTTTTTTAAGCAGGCAGCGGACATCGTCCCAGAGTGACCGCTGCGCAGAAGATCGACTGACATCGACATTGGAGAGGAGTAAAATAAAATGGCAATTCATGTAACAGTATGGAACGAGTACCTGCACGAAAAGCAGTTTCCGGAAATTGCGTCTATCTATCCGAAGGGCATCCACGGGTGCATCGCCGACTTTTTGCAGAAAGCGGGCATGACGGTGCAGACAGCGACGCTGGAAGAGCCGGAGCACGGCCTGACGCAGGACGTGCTGGACAACACCGACGTGCTGATCTGGTGGGGCCACATGGCGCACCACAAGGTAGCGGATGAGATCGTCGAGCGCGTGTACCGCCGCGTGCTGGACGGTATGGGACTGATCGTGCTGCACTCGGGCCACGCGTCGAAAATCTTCCAGAAGGTCTGCGGCACGAACTCGGGCAGGCTGAAGTGGCGCGAGGACGGCGAGCAGGAAATCCTCTGGGTCATCGACCCGAGCCACCCGATCGTCGCGGGGCTGGACGAGAAGATTATGATCCCGCACGAGGAGATGTACGGCGAGCACTTCGATATCCCGCAACCGGACGAGCAGGTATTCATCAGCTGGTTTGAGGGCGGCGAGGTGTTCCGCAGCGGCTGCTGCTGGCACCGCGGCAAGGGTAAGGTGTTCTACTTCCGCCCGGGTCATGAGGCGTTCCCAATCTATTATCAGCCGGAGATCCAGCAGGTCATCGTGAATGCGGTCAAATGGGCCACGCCGATTGATTTTCCGCCCGTCACCTACGGCAATCCGCCCGCCATTATGGAAGTACACGGCAAACTTGAGCACAGCATACAGGGGCTGCATCAACCGAAATAAGGACGCGTTAAAAGGAGAAATTGTATATGGAAAATCAAGTCATTCGAATTGGTTCCGTCGGCGTAGGCGGCATCTGGTCCGGCGTGCATGAGCCCGGCATACGCAAGAGCCCGAATCTGGAGCTTGTGGCCATCTGCGATATTGACCGGGAAAAGCTGGATGCGGTCGGCGAGAAATACGGCATCCCCGCGGAGCGCCGGTTTACGGATTACCACGACCTGATCCACTGCCCGGATGTGGACGCAGTGGACATCTGCACGTCGAACGACGCGCATTTTGAGATTGCCATGGCAGCAATCGAGGCCGGCAAGCCGTACGATCTGGAAAAGCCGATCACTATGACGGTGGCGCAGGCGAAGCAGCTTGCACAGGCCACGCGCGCCAAGGCATTGCCCAACATGGTTTGCTTTTCGTACCGGTTCAAGGCGGCGGCTCGCTATGCGCGGGAGCTGATCGCAAGCGGAAAAATCGGACGGGTGTACCACGTTGACATGCAGTATTTTCAGGCCTGGGGCTTGCCGCGCTTCAACACGCCGCGTGTATGGCGGTTTGTAAAGTCGCGTACGGGCTCGGGCGCGCTGGGCGATTTGGGTTGTCATGCGTTGGATCTCGTCCGCTTCGTCACCGGGAAGGAGTACACGCGTCTTGTGGGCCATGTAGGCACGTACGTCCACGAGCGCCAGAATTTGGACGGCACCGGGATGGGCCCGGTAGACGTCGACGATTTCTGCAACTACATGGCTGATATGGAGGATGCCATCTCCGTCAGCTTCCAGATTACACGCTTCGGCTACGGGCGCGGTAACTACCAACGCATGGAAATCTACGGTAGTGAGGGCGCCATCGTATATTCGTTGGACGCGCAGCCGGGCGAAGAAGATGTTATCGAGGTCTGCACTGGCGACGTTTACGCTGAGGGACGCGTGTTCTCCAGATTGCCAATTCCGGACCGGTGCCGCAGCGACCAGATGCAGAGCTTTGCCGACATCCTTTTGAAGAAAGGGGACGGCTTGGCCGCCACCGTCGAAGACGGTCTGAAAAACCAGCAGGCTGTAGATGCCGTTTTGGCCTCCGCGGAACAGGGCAAATGGCTTGTCCTGTAAGAGCTGCGGCCTTTCCCACAGATAACGCCTCCGCGCCAGGCCGTATCTGTCAAGATCCTGCCGAAGGAGGAGAAGAACACCTGCACCACCATGACGATCGAGAGGATCAGGCCGCTCTGAACATCCGTGTGACCCTGCGTGTACATGCGTAGCGTGGTGAACGGCGTGATCAGCGCCAGCGTGCAGGCCGCGCAAAAAGCCAAAAGCCTCTGGCATATCCAGACGCTGAATGAATTCAGCAGGAAGATGAAGAAATAATGTGCGATTCTGAAATTCGCACACTCGCACCTGCCTTTCGGTTTTGGTAGACTGCAACCGAAAGGCGGGTGCATTTTGCATTGCAGACCTGCCGGGAAAATTTTGAGTGGGAGGATCACATATGAAATCGCTATTTGAGCAGCTGGGCGGCACTTACACAAGGCAGGGCGACTATTGCCTACCCAATGTTTGCTTACCGCCCGAAGAAGAACGCCCCATCGGTGTCTGGGGACAACGCAGACTAAACTACTTAAAGCACAGTCGTAAGGTCTTATATTACAATCTGCTCACTTCCGGCAAGCTCCGCTCCCATCTCGCTGATGTGGAGGAAGAAGCGCAATCCCTCTTTCTTCGGCTGATCAAGGAATACGCCGAGCGTGAGGGCGTGACCGAACAGCTGAAAACGGAAAATCCAACGGAGTGGGTGCAGAAAATGAACAACATCCGCAATCGGGCGGCGGAAACCGTTTGTGCCGACTTGATTTTTGCGTAGCAACAGAAAAGCGAGAAGGAATTAGTCAAGTGTAATTTACCAAATCGT
>OIYD01001731.1_pt1 | contig 12062 bp, 8 predicted proteins | sample 1588141 | NCBI WGS metagenome assembly OIYD01 (sample SAMN03283259) | human gut metagenome | biome: human-associated habitat; material: feces | host: Homo sapiens | place: USA | collected 2013
CCTGACGATAAAGAACCTATTGAGGAATATCTAGAGAGATTTAATAGTGCATTTGACTTAATAAAAGAGTTTTGCAGTAAAAATGCTATAGAAATCCCCTATGTTTTTACTGAAAAAAAGACTTCTGTTGATAATCTCGCTGCTGAGTATGAAACCAATCCCAATGAAGCACAAACACAATTTAACAGCTTAAAAACCCCCATTACCGCTGAGGATAAAAAAGCTGCTAAAGATACCGCACTTGACAAGTTCAATAATACAGCCGGAAATATAAATACTTTAAAAACTTCTCTGGCCACCCTGTACTCTGGAAATTATTCTTCAGAAGAATTAGTAAATTCCATTAAAAATATTAATAGTGCAGTATCTGAAATGGGAGGTTCTTTAAACTGGGATTTTATCGAACAGCAATCAGACAGCCTGGACGTTCTTGGCGGTGCATTGGACTACATCACTGAACAATATGCGGATTCCATATTAGCAGATTCCGGCATCGAATCCGATTCAGCACTTGGGCAAATGCTTCAAGGCCTGGTTTCTGATTCAATACAGGCAGGAGCGGCATTTGAAGGCTTAACAGCAAATATAGATGCGATGCAGTCCTCTTACAGCATACTCACCAAAGCTGTCGCTGAATATAATGAAAGTGGCTTCTTATCGCTTGACACTCTCCAATCACTGATAACCGCCGACAGTAATTATATTACCATGCTTGAAATAAAAAATGGACAGCTGGCAATAAACGAAAACGCATATCGGCAACTTGTTACAACTCAAATGTTGGAATTCAGAAGCAGATTAGAAACTGCTGCTGCCGCTGAAATCGAAGCCCTTTCAAAAGAGAAAGCCAAAGCAGCTACCCTCCAAAATGCCGATGCTTCTCTAACGGCAGTAAGCAATCTAAATGATGAAACACTTGCACTTAATGAAAATACCTCTGAAGCTATAGCCAACGCAGCCGTAACGGCCAGAAATGAAGGTGCATCCGAAGAAGAAATACAAGCTATCATCAATAAATATAGTACAATATGGGATACCTCTGTAAATTCTGTGAATAGAGATCTGGCGTCTTTCCTCACAGGAAATATCCCAGGCGGATCTTCTTCCGCTGGAGGCGGAGCAAATACGGCAACCGATCCCCACGTCACCGATTTCGACGAAAAATACGACAAACTCAAAGACCTCAGAGATCGTGATATCCTCAACGAAAAGCAATACCTGGATGCCCTCCGCGCCCTCAACGAAAAGTATTACAAAAACGACAAAAAATACACCGACCAATACGAAAAATACAAAAAAGAATATCTTGACGGCATGCTCAGCCTCCATGAGTCCGTCATATCCATTGCTACCAAACAGATAGACAAATACATCAGTTCTTTGGAAGATCAGAAGGGCGCCGCAGTGGATTCCCTCAAGGAACAGCAGGATGCCGCCAAAGAGGCGCTGGAAGCCCAGAAAGACGCCCTGGAGGAGCAGATAAAGCTGATTGATAAGCAGATTGACGCCAAGCAGGCCGAAATCGATGCCATCAATGAAGAAAATGAAGCCCATGAAAACACTATAAATCTGGAAAAAGAACAGTATGAGCTTGAACGGCTGCGCAATCAGCGAACGGAATTTACCTACAGCGGTAAAGAAAAAGGCTTCGTATACCGGACGGACACCGGCGCAATCCGTGACCAGGAACAAAACGTCAAGGAAGCGGAAGATAAAATCCGTATTGCCGGCATAGAAAAAGAGATTTCCCTCCTGGAAAAGCAAAAGGATGCGCTGAAGGATCAACAGGATGCAATCGACGAACAGATTGACAAGGTTGACGAATATTATGGGAAAATAATAGAGGATACCGAAACCTACTGGGACGGTATGATTCAGGGCGCTGAAAATGCCAAATCTGAATGGGAGAAAATGGGCGACGCCATAGAAGAGGCCGAAGACAAAGTTAAGCTGGCATCCGTAGGAATCGATCCCGATGATCCGAATGCACTGCTGTCAGAGGAAACCATCCGCAATTTTAAAGAAATGCACGATAGTCTGATGGCTGATGTCTACGCCGGCAATTCAGAAATGCTGAACGCCTTATCCGAGCTGGAAAATGTAAACCTGTCTTCTCTCACCGGATATTTATCCGATACACAGGAGTTTATGGAAATCCTGGCAGAAGGCGTAGACTTTGAAAACCTAAACAACTCTCTTGGCAGCGTCATGGACCAATTTTCCAAGGTTGCTGAGGCCGCGGGCATAATGACTGGCTCCGTCGTCGGCACTACCGGCGTATCCGTCGGAAAAAATAACGGCACAAACTCTTCTCCCTCCCAGGGCTCCGGCAATGGAAACATATCGTTCATAGACGCGGTTGCCGGCCTGGAAAAAGAAAGCGTTCCCATGCTCAATAATGTTGCGGATGCTTTTGCCGGCGGCGAGGACTCGGAAGATTACACGCAAAGCATTGCCGGAAGCGTTGAAGCAGCCAAAGCAGCCATTGCAGGCTCTTCCTCCGGAAAAAAATCCTCCGCAGAAGGAGAAAACAGCTCCGGCGAGGATTCCGGTTCCCTGATGGAGGCCATGGCCGCCCAATCCCAGGCCGCGCTGGATGAAGAAACCGGAATTCCGGCCCAGATCCAGAAATGGCAGGAACTAAACGGAGTTCTTTCCGGCATTCTTGAAAACCTCAGGAATATTGCCACGATTATTCCTCTCTTAAATCCCCAGGACGGTAACTTTTCCGTTACCTCCGATACTACCGGAATAACCCAGGCGAATGGAGGCCTTTCTCATGGCGATAAAAATGCCATGGTTTCTGAATACGGCCAGCTGGAAACCATCATCCGGAGAAACGGGACTTACCAAATCACCTCATCCCCGACCCTGACCGATTTAAACCCCGGCGACATAGTTCTTAACAACAGCAAGACCCTGGCACTGATCCGCAGTAAAAGACGCGCCGCTTCTTTCGGTGTCAAAAATCTTTCCCTCGCCAGCCCGGTTCTTTTCTCCTCCGCGCTGCCCGAACTGCAGCCCCGCAATTTCGTGTTGGCACAGTCTAACGCAGCCGCAGCCTCGCCGATTTTTGCAGACAATCATCAGGACAATAAAATTGATGTCACCATCGGGGACATTATTCTTGAAAATGTCCGGGATACAGATACACTCTCCCGGCAGATTGTCATGCGCCTGCCCACACAAATCAAACAGGAACTTTCAAAAAGGGGGTAATTGTAAGGGTATGCCCAAGCTGCATACCCTGAAAAAATATGGAAAAATATGATGAAAAGGCAGTCTCTGTCCTCGCAAGAGCATTTGCCGACAATATAAAAAATGTGAAGTTTGATTATGAAGGCTTCATACAAAAAGACAATGGCGACGGCACCTGCCAGGTCATTGTCAACCAACAGCGCTATGACATAAAAAATGGGACAGCGCTTACATTTGAACCCGGAAATAAATGTCTCGTTTACTGTATTTCCGGAGACTTTAACAGGAAGGTGATCATTGCAAAATTATAACGGTCCGGGGCGGTCATCGTCCCGGACTGTTACACAAAACCATAAAAACCTTCCTCTGCAATGGAGGTGAATACATGCCAATCCCATATAAGAAACTAAAAAATCTGGCAGAGGTTCAGAAATTACAGGATTCCGATATCACTGTAATCGAAGATCAGGACACCACCCGCAAGGGTACCCTGAAACAGCTGATCCAGTATGTAAAAGAGCATAATGACATAAGCAGCTTTTATGCCCATCAGGAGGACATCGGCGCAGCAAACGGCATTGCGCCGCTGGATGATCAAGCCAGGCTTCCATCCGAATTTTTAAGCTACGGGAAAGAAACAGGAACCGTTTATGAAGGCTCTGCCGGAAAAGCGTTGGAGGCCAGCTTAGACAGCCACAAAGCAGATTCCGGGAATCCCCATAAAACTACAAAAGCCCAGGTAGGGCTTGGAAATGTCACAAATGAATCCAAAGCCACCATGTTTAACAGTCCTGTTTTTACCGGCATTCCTACCGCTCCCACAGCGGACGCGGATGATAATTCCGGGCAGCTGGCAAACACAGAATTCGTAAACCGGCAGATAGCAAACGGCATTGCCGCGTCCGACGCCATGATTTTTAAAGGGACACTGGGAACCGGGGGCACCATTTCCGCCCTGCCCTCCACCTATCTGACAGGCTGGACCTACCGCGTTGTCACAGACGGCACCTATGCCGGACAGCCCTGTGAAACAGGCGATCTGATCGTTGCGCTTACGGACAGAAAGGGTTCCGGCAATCTGGACTCCGACTGGACCGTCTGCCAGACAAATATTGACGGCGCCGTAATTCAGACAAGAAAAATCAACGCAGGCAGCGGCCTGACCGGAGGCGGCACTCTGGCCGCCGACAGAACCCTCAACGTAGGCGCGGGGAACGGCATCCATGTGGACGCCGATTCCATTTCCGTGAAATCCAATACCACCGGTTCTCCCGGCGCCATCGGCAAAACAGTTACCAACGCAGACGGCGTAGGCGTGGTTCTGGGTACGGACAGCAGCTCCGCCTTCCGCGGAGATCAGGGCAAAGCCGCCTATGATCACAGCCTGGCCGCCCATGCCAGAATCGATGCCACCAAAACAGAACGCTCCGAAAAAAACGGCAATATCAAAATCAACGGTACGGAAATCCCCGTCTATAAGCTGCCCGATACTGCCACCTTTGGCGACGGCGCCGGTTTTACCATAGACCAGACTGCCGGCACCTATCAGCAGAAAATCGAATTGGTGGACAATTCCACTGCCGGTGACGCCGTATTCAGGGTTTCCCAGTCCGAAGACAGCGGAACTACCTTCCATTCCCTTCTGGAAGTTCGTGATGACGCCACCGGCTATCTGGGCAGCGGAAAAATTTATACAACAAATAACAAACCCGGCAAGGCCGATGTAGGCTTGGGCAGCGTCCCCAATGTAACTACAAACAATCAGACTCCCACCTTCACAAGCGCCGCCACACTGGCCGGGCTGACCTCAGGAGAAACCCTGTCCGTTTCCCTGGGCAAAACCGCTAAGGCCATCTCCGACTATATTACCCACCAGTCGGACAACAGCAAACATGTTACCACCACGGAAAAATCAAATTGGAACGATGCAAACGCAAAAAAACATGTGCATAGTAACCAAAGCATCCTGGATACCCTCACACAGGCCCTTCTCGACAAATGGAACACAGTCTCCGATAAGGTGGACAAGGTCACAGGAAAAGGCTTATCCTCCAACGATTTTTCAACGGCTCTTCTGAACAAGCTAAACGGCATCGCCGACGGTGCGGAGGTCAATGTACAGGCGGACTGGAGTGTTACTGATGCCACTGCCGATGCTTTTATCAAAAACAAACCAGCCTCCTTCCCGCCGTCCTCCCATACCCACACAAAGGCACAGATTTCCGACATGCCCACCAAGCTGTCCCAGTTTACCAACGATCCCGGCTACCTTACCTCCGCGGATATCGATACCAGCCAGAATCATGTTCATGCCAACAAAGGCATTCTGGATTCCATTACGCAGGCACTGCTGGACAAATGGAATACCGTTTCCAATAAAGTGGACAAGGTCAGCGGCAAGGGGTTATCCACTAATGATTTTACGGCAGCTCTTTTAAATAAGCTTAACGGCATTGCCGCCGGCGCAGAGGTCAATGTGCAGGCGGATTGGAGCAGTACCGATTCCGCTTCCGATGCTTTTATCAAGAATAAGCCGTCCTCTTTCCCGCCGTCCTCCCATACCCACACAAAGGCACAGATTTCCGACATGCCCACAAAGCTGTCCCAGTTCACCAACGATCCCGGCTATCTCACCTCCGCGGACATCGACACCAGCCAGAACCACACACATGCCAATAAAGGCATCCTGGATACGCTTACCCAGGCCATGCTCGACAAATGGAACACCGTCTCCAATAAAGTGGACAAGGTCAGCGGCAAAGGCCTGTCAACCAACGATTTTACGGCCGCCCTTCTCAGCAAGCTCAACGGCATCGCCGAAGGGGCAAACAAATATACCCACCCCGCTTCCCATCCCGCGTCCATGATAACCGAGGATTCCACCCACCGCTTTCTCACTGATTTCTGCAAAACCATCACGGACTGGAACTCGGCGGCGGCAAATGGTTTTTATATGGGAAATGATGCCGCAAACGCCCCGTCAACGGGCTGGTATTTCGGCCGCGTTACCGCCCATAACGCCAACTACCTGTACCAGGAGGTATATCAGTTTACGGCAAGCGCGGACGCCAGGGCCGTACCAAAATACATCCGTGTAAAATCAAACGGCGCCTGGGGATCCTGGTCCAATGTCACCGTTGCAGCGGCAGTTCCCTCCAACGCCAAATTTACAGATACCGTGTATACCCATCCCAACAGCGGCGCATCGGCCGGAACCTATAAAAGCGTAACCGTAAACGCCCAGGGCCATGTTACCGGCGGCACCAATCCCACCACGCTTTCCGGCTACGGCATTACGGATGCGGCCGCCAAATCCCATACCCACAATTATGCCGGCTCCGCTTCCGCCGGAGGCGCTGCTTCCAGCGCGGAAAAATTATCCGCCAGCAGAACCATCTCCCTGACCGGCGATGTCACCGGCTCAGCCTCAACCAACCTGTCCGGCAACGTTTCCATTGCCACAAGCCTGGCAGGAGGCGTACTGAAGGAAAAAATAAGCGCAACCGAACCCACCGGACTGTCAGTAAATAATTACTGGCTTCAGGAATATTAAGGAGGATACTATGGCTACTTTACATACGCCGGATATACATCCTGTCGAGACCTTTGATCCTATCAACAACCACACTGTGGAATTTTCCTACACAGGCAGCCAGATAGTCCGCAACCGGGCCATCGTGCTGGACAACGAAACCTATCAGACCGTATATGATTCCGTGCAGGACAGAATGCGGCCCGACCACGTATTTCCGGGAGGCACCTTTTCTCCCGGAAAAAGCTATCAAATCCGCATCAAGGTTTTTGACGCCTATGGCAATGAATCCCCTTTTTCAGAGCCTGTACTTTTCTGCTGCTACTCCACCCCGGAATTTCGTTTCGATACCCTGGACAAAGACACCATCCTCCACACGGCCAACCCAAAACTGACTCTTATCTACTCCCAGAAGGAACAGGAGGCCTTACAGGACTTCCAGTTCCTTCTCTACGACTACGATAAAACACTGCTCACCTCCTCCGAACATAAATATGACGCTTCCGACATGACCCATATCTTTTACGGCCTGAAAAATGAAAGCGAATATTATGTGCGGGCCACAGGAACAACGGCCCACGGACTTCGCATCGAAACCGACTATATCAAAATAAGCATTAAATATTTCCTCATGCCTGCCAACGTCCTTTTCGAGGCAAAAAACCATCCCGAAAACGGCAGCATTGCACTGGAAAGCGGCGTCATTGACATCGGCTATGAAATAGAAAACGACAATTATACCATTAAAAACAGCGAACTGATCATCGGCGGCGACAACACGCTCACCTATAATGCCGGCTTCGAAATTACGGATGAATTCAAGGTATTTCTCAAAGCGCGGAAAGTCCCCCTTGACGCTTCTTTTTTCAAAATGCGCTGTCCGGGAACCGGCAAATATCTTGATATCCGCATAAAACGGCTGGGGAAAGCTTACTACGGGATTTTAAACATCCCCTATGGCGCCAAACTGGGGCATTACAATATTTTTGCAGAAATCCCCACGCCCTCACTGGCAGACGCGCAAGGCAGCCTGCTTGTGGACACTGCCGGCAACCTGCTTATGCTCGCCGCCCCGGGCTACCCGGATCAAAACACCGCAGTTTTCGAAATCAGCTATAAAAACGGGCGCTATGACTTAAGCATCTATTATGAAAACGACAGTACGGTGGAAACTATCTGAAAGGAGACTGACAAACTATGCTATTTCTCGGAACCGCTTTTTTCAGCGGCTTACATACACTGGATCCTCCTGCCGTCAGCGTCAGCCCAATCACGGAAATCAAGCTGACCAACGGAACTTTCGATCATTTATACGCCAGCAAAAATTCCGAAGAAACCATCGAAAGCACGCATAATGAATGGAATGAAAATACCCTTCTCAGCGCGCCCTTTGATGACAGCCTGGATGCCGGGAATTCCGGCTTCAGCTTAAGGAATACCGACGTAATGGTGGTCAAATGCCGTGAAAAAGGCAGCATGGACTGGAGGACAATCCATACCAAGGAAATCAAAACCATTGATGATTTCAAAATGCTTTACTTTTACCGCTATGCCCGAAGCAACACGGATTACGAATTCATGCTGGCGTCCACCTGCAACGGCATTGAAAACAGCCGCGTAATCAGGGAAGTCCATTCCGATTTCAACGGCTTTTTCGTTGTAAACCAGGACAACGCCATCGGAACCATTTACAACCTGGACGGATGCGATATCACCAGGACGGCATCCGGCGAGGCTGCCACACTTTTAAACAGCCAATATGCCAAGGTGATCCATAACGGCGCCTATAACTACGATACGGGCACAGCTACCGGCGCCTTCCTGAAAACGGACGCAAGGGACTGCTTCGCCGACCTTCCCGGCAGCCTGTCGCTGAGGAAGGACATGATGGATTTCCTCACCGATAAAAAGCCAAAAATCCTCAAATGGGAGGACGGCCGGATCTGGATGATTGATGTTGTGGGAACCCCCACCGATACCATGGACAGCCATCCTGACCTGCGTAAAATCACCTTCCAGTTCGCCGAAATCGGTGATGTCAATGACCCCAAAGCGCTCTATACCAACGGCTTAAGCCCCATCGGGCCGGAATGGTGGTGATTTATGAAATATAGAATAAACGAAGAAGACAAGCTGCTTTTCAGCCAGGGCGCCCTTGACTATAAATACCGCCTCAGCGTCATGAAGGGCAGCCGGATTGTGGATGTTATCTATGGAATTTCACAGCTGGGCACCTACGGAATCAACGGAGAATCCGACATCCGCAGGACCCTGAACTTTACGCTGGCGCTGGATGAATTTCAGACAGATATTGAGGAAAAAATCCAAAGCTGGTTCGGCCTGGATTTTAAATTTGAAATCGGCATGTACAGCGTCATGAAAAATGATTACATCTGGTATCCCTGCGGCACCTATCTGATTACCGCCTCCAATACCCAATACAACAGCACCAGCAATACCCTTTCCCTCACCGTTTCGGACTGGTTTTCCAAACTGAACGGGACACGCAACGGACAGGTAGGCGGTACGCCGCTGATAAAAATTCCCGCTGTGGACGACGAAGGAAATCACACCATCCTGCGGGAGGTGCTGACCTTTGTCCTGAAGCAGCAGGGCGGGATTGAAAACTGCATCATTGATGATATCGGAGAATTTTTCGGCATGGAAGCCAATAACACGGATTTTGAAGAATACCGGGAAAATAACCCCGGCTGGAACCAGCTTCCCTATGACCTGGAATTTAACATGGGATGCATGGTTGCCGACGAAATCAACGAAATCACCGGCCTGTACCCCAATCTCCAGAAATATTTTGATGTATACAATAACTTTTGCTGCCACATGATCCCTTCCTGTGAAAATAATCCGATTGCACTGGACGATGATTTTCTAAAATCCATCCTCACGGACAGCGGGGAATCTGTTGACTATGATATTGAAAACATCCGCAATGTCACGGAGGTCCTCGGCTCCGTTTACGAGATTGACCGGATGTCCGAAAATTGCACCACCTCAGGCAATACCTACAAGCTTCAGCTGGATGACTATGAAAAATATGTTTCCAACGATTATATCGCTTTCACAGCAGACAAAAACAATACGGAAGGAATGCAGCTTCAGATCAACGGTCTTTCCCTGGTTCCCATTTATTATGAGAATACAACGAACCCTGTCGCCGCAGATACCATGACCGCCGGTGAAACATATGTCCTACAATATAAAAAGGTTGATAACTCCGGCCGTTTTTATTATCTGGGCCAATACCAGCCCCATGCCATATGCGTTCTTACCGCCGATGCGCAGGACCCGGTCTATACGAAGCAGTATTTCGCAGAACGGTTTAACTGCAAAAACGTGGTATTCCGCGTGGAACCCGACAATCCCTTTACGATACAGCAGATAGGCATTGTTCCCGATGTCAAAACCGGAGACACCTATGACAACATCACATCTGTGTCCAATGCCATCGAAACAGCTATCTATGACAATATAAAAACCTCCTCCTGGAATGATATTGTCACCATCACAACACTCTGTGTCCCCTGGCTGGATGTCTACGAAAAAGTCACCTGGCAGAAACAGAATACATCCGAACCCTATCCCTATATCATCACAAACATATCTCATAATCTGGGAGGCACCGTACCGACGACCTCCATAACAATGTACCGTTTCCATCCGTTAATGTACGATTATGAGATCCCACTCTAAGGAGGTGAAAAATGTCATATCAACTGTCAAATTACAAAGACGTGGATGCCACAGCCGCTCCCCTCGTCCTACAGTATTATAAATACATGGACCAGGAGGATTTTGCCGCCGCTTCCCGGCTGCTCGAGGAGAATCATGAGCTTTTAAAGCCGTACATTATAGACATGAACGGCATCAACAAAATTGAACAGGGCCTTTATGAGCTGTGGCAGACGGCCTCGTCCACCCAGGCCGTCGTGATTACGGAAAACGAAACCGAACCGGAAGGCAATTTCGGTCAGGGCACCGAATGGTTTGCCGAATACTGAACAGGGAGGATTTAATGAACGAACATGATTTTATTTTTGTACCCCACAGCTCTGCCCGGCTGCGCAGCAAAGAAACCGCCGACCAACACAAAAAGCTGTTCAAAGCGGGCAATCCGGCAGGCGCTGCCAGGCTTTTAAAGAACCATCCCAACCTTGAGGCGTTTACCGCCTCACTCTTCAATTTCCTGGAACAAAAGCTGGTTTCCATCGAAGAACAGCTGTCCTTTAAAAAACAGGAAATATTTAACGTATATTCAGACACAGAACCTACCGCCGAAGAAATGGCCGGCAAGGTTTTCTGGAACAAAGAATACTAAGAAAGGAAACAAAAATATGAGTATTGTATCAGGTTATAAAAAATTTAAAAAGTATATTTTAACTTCCTCGGGCTTTCAGCTTGTTTCCCATTGGACGAATGCAAATACACTGCAATTCGACGACGGAAAGACCGCCCAGGCGAAGTTAGGTGCCATCGATGGCATCTCCAGCTCTAAAGATTCCAGCAGCGACAAAATTGCGGCTAGTACTAAGTTGGTTAGTGAATTAAATTCTAATTTAGATGGCAATCGTTTTGGGCACACCGCCGATGGCCGCCCAGGTTGGAAGGATGGTGCTGATACAGTGCACCCTTTTATGGCTGAGCCGAAACTTATCGATGATGGGAAAACAATCCCTGCAGGTTGCACCAAAGCATATATTGTAGCCATTAATTTATCAACTTGGCTTCAAAACGAGATGTATGTGAGTGGAAGCATTATTGTATCGCAAAAGCAGCTTGGGACTACATCAGGCGCTATCAATAATATTGCCGGAGCAGTTACGAGGTTACATGAATTAACTTTATCTGGTGCAGCTGGTACTATTTCTATATCTTTTCAGGGCGGCACTGGGACGGTTGTTGATAAATATATGCTTTTCTGCCTGTAATGCCCGCGTTACACTCCTAAAAGTATGATGTAATTATAGGCATTTGCAACTACGTAGGTTCGATCTACTACTAACGATGCAGCACTGTTTATATACTGCTTTGTGTCATACTTTGCGATATAGCAGTTATTATTTTTTTTGAAGGAAGCAAAGGGTACGATTATATCATTTATCTGTAATTTAAGTTGAGCTTGATATTGTGAGGAAAACCAATCCCCATTGGTCATTAGCCAGAGACACGCTTTTTTGGGTGTGAATGTAATAGTCCCCTGATTCGCGGGAAATGAATATTGGGCAAAATAAACCTCCGGATTACTAAATGGGACCCAGACTGCATCCGCACCTGCCTTATAACTCGGTATGCCGTCTATTACATCAAATTTATA
>OIYD01001738.1_pt1 | contig 12041 bp, 8 predicted proteins | sample 1588141 | NCBI WGS metagenome assembly OIYD01 (sample SAMN03283259) | human gut metagenome | biome: human-associated habitat; material: feces | host: Homo sapiens | place: USA | collected 2013
CGAGCCGCTGGGTGATTACTTCGCCGGCCCCAACCATGTGCTTCCCACCAACGGAACCGCCAAATTTTTCTCACCCTTAAATGTGGATGATTTTATGAAAAAAACAAGCATCATTTCCTATTCGCGGGACGCTTTGGAAAAAGCCCATAAGGATATCGAGCTTTTTGCCGAACGGGAAGGCTTGACTGCACATGCAAATTCGATTAAAGTTAGATTTGAATAATTATTTTTTCAGGAGGATTGGTCATGGGACAGGACGCGGAAGGAGTACGCCGGGCACAGCGGTGCGCATGCATGAAAAGAACCACCAGAGAAACAGATATTACTCTGACGTTGAATCTGGACGGAAGCGGAAAAAGCGATATTCATACGGGCATCGGTTTTTTCGATCATATGCTGGAGGGCTTTGCCAAGCATGGTTTTTTTGACTTGACCGTCCAGGTCAACGGTGATCTGCATGTGGACGGCCATCATACTGTGGAAGATACCGGGATCGTCCTGGGCCAGGCCATTGCCCAGGCTGCAGGAGACAAGGCCGGTATCCGCCGTTATGGTTTTTTCATGCTTCCCATGGATGATGCGCTTGCTTTAAGCGCCGTGGATCTTTGTGGAAGACCCTGGCTGGAATTCGACTGCAGCTTTCCCACGCCTGTGATAGGCACGCTGGACAGCCAGCTGTTCCGGGAGTTTTTCTATGCAGTATCCTATAGCGCCGCCATGAACCTCCACCTGAAAATGCTGTCCGGGCAGAACAGCCATCATATGGCGGAAGCCATGTTCAAGGCATTTGCCAAGGCGCTTGATATGGCTACAGGATACGATGAACGCATTGACGGCGTCCTGAGCACCAAGGGAAGCCTGTAAGCGGAAGCGGAAGGAATTTCCGGCATAATTCCGGGCTTCCTTCCGCCGTGCCGGAAGAACTGTGCGGATAGTATTACGGAAAAAGCAAACGAAAGAGCAGGAGAGCCAATGAACTCAAAAAAATTTTTGCCATGTATTTATTTGTATCAGAAGAGAGCGGTAAGCGGTCTTGATGATTTGCATGAGGTCAGCATTGATCCGGTGGCTTTGGCAGAGAGCTACAGTGACAACAAATGCGACGGCATCATCGTATTCGACCTTTCCTCCACTGACAGGGAGCATGAGGAAGCCATAGACATCATCAAAGAAATATGCGCCACCGTGGCCGTTCCCGTAATCGGTGCCGGTGCGATCCACCGCATGGAAGACGTGAAAAAACTACTCTATGCCGGATGCCGCCAGGCGGTGCTTGATTATACGGAAGAAGATAATATCGCAGTCACCCGTGAGGTCTCCCTGAAATTCGGCGCGGATAAGCTGCTTGCGATGACAGACAGCAGTAAGGTGATCAGGGAGCAGTGTGCTCTGATCAACCAATATATCAGCAGCGTTCTCGTCCGGGAGCCGGCCATCCTGAAGGAAACGGCCGAAATCAGCCCTGTTCCTGTCATTACAACGCTTCCTGAGATCTCCCTGGAAAAAATCATTGAAATCCTGAAAATGGAAAATGTGGACGGCATCGCAGGGAAGCTTGTGAATGATAACTATAAAGAAATCGAAGCGCTGAAAAAGCTCTGCCGAGATAACGGCATAGAGGTTTCCGAAATTACCGCCGCCTATCAGTGGTCTGATTTCAAACTGAATTCCGATGGCATGATTCCCGTAATTGTACAGGACTACAAAACTGACGCGGTTCTCATGCAGGCATATATGAACGAAGAAGCCTATCTGGCGACCATACATACAGGTAAAATGACCTACTATAGCAGAAGCCGCCAGGAGCTTTGGATCAAGGGCGAAACAAGCGGCCACTATCAGTATGTCAAATCCCTTCACGCAGACTGCGACATGGATACCATCCTCGCCCGTGTGGTACAGATTGGGGCTGCCTGCCATACAGGCTCCTACAGCTGCTTTTTCAACGAAATACTCACCCTGGACGACACCGCGGACACTCAGCATAACCCGTTGAAGGTTTTCGAAGATGTCTTTGCCGTTATCAAGGATCGTAAGGAGAATCCCAAGGAAGGCTCTTACACCAATTATCTGTTTGACAAAGGCATTGATAAAATCCTGAAAAAACTGGGAGAAGAGGCCACCGAAATCGTTATCGCCGCCAAAAATCCCAACCCCAATGAGATTAAGTATGAAATCTGCGACTTCCTTTACCATATGATGGTTCTTATGGCTGAAAAAGATGTTACCTGGGAAGAAATTACTGCGGAGCTGGCAAATCGATAGATCTTTATTCTTTGATTTTTGCTTTGGAAAAGTAGTTTTGTCCGGAATTAATGGTTAGTTTCTGATTATACAAAAAAGAATAGAAATAAATGCAGTATTCAGGAGACAGGCCGGTAAGTTTAAGGCCTGCCTCTTTTTTAAGTGGAAATAAGGTACAGAAAGTTCACTTTTCTATTTAGAAAAATATAGTAAAAAATAAGTTTTTATGTTGATAATAGTTATTTTGGAGAATATAATAAGGATATATGTAATATAATTTTGTACTTTTTCTGCTTATATTGCGCTAAAGCGTTTTATATGTGCAGTGAAGAGAATGTTTGCGCTTTTTTGCTATCCGGAAGGTTAATTTTTACAGTTAACCGCCTTCTGTGATGAAATTTGGCATTCCTGATACTTATTCAGTCTAATTTTATGTGAATGATTTATTTTGTGGATAATGTAAGCAGAACATAGAATACTAAAGGTTTGTTTGAGTATGAGATGCTGGTGCGAATGTGAAGTGAACATAAAAACCCCGGGATATTCGCACCATGTATTTTCGAAAAAAAGAATATTATATTTAAGATATATGTTAATTTTGAGAATCTAGTTGATAATATTATGGCATATATGTCAAAATTAGATATAAGAAGTCTTATTGAGGGATATTTATTTGTTGATATTTGCGGTCTTCCTCTGTATAGAGGAAGTGGATTGAAATATTCAGTTTACCACCAATTGCTTGACTTTTCCAGTCTTCCTCTGTATAGAGGAAGTGGATTGAAATCTTTATTTCCATTAAATATCACCGAATTCATCCGTCTTCCTCTGTATAGAGGAAGTGGATTGAAATAAAGATATTAAGCGCCTGGAAGCAAGCCCGGCAACGGTCTTCCTCTGTATAGAGGAAGTGGATTGAAATTTTGCTGCTCTCCTACGCCTGCGGCGCTGGTAGCCTGTCTTCCTCTGTATAGAGGAAGTGGATTGAAATGTGTTAAGGTCGGGGCAACCGGATATGCTGCTGGGTCTTCCTCTGTATAGAGGAAGTGGATTGAAATCTGCATATACGCCAACCGCCGTGCGGAGTACGCGTCTTCCTCTGTATAGAGGAAGTGGATTGAAATTGCCATGTTGTTAATATGATTGGTTTCCCAGCCAGGTCTTCCTCTGTATAGAGGAAGTGGATTGAAATCTGGATAAGGTAACAGGCGGTAAGCTGTCCAGCCTGTCTTCCTCTGTATAGAGGAAGTGGATTGAAATTACGATGATCGGCGGACGGAGAAAGTATACCAAGTCTTCCTCTGTATAGAGGAAGTGGATTGAAATGGAAAAGGAAATAAGGAAAGAGAAACTTATCTAAGTCTTCCTCTGTATAGAGGAAGTGGATTGAAATTTCTTTTTCTGATAAGACAAGAACTTCTGCCCATAGTCTTCCTCTGTATAGAGGAAGTGGATTGAAATTATAGGAAGAAAAAATTAATCCATTCTACTGAGGTCTTCCTCTGTATAGAGGAAGTGGATTGAAATTTCCACTTTAAGTTTTCCCATTGCTGCCATCATCGGTCTTCCTCTGTATAGAGGAAGTGGATTGAAATATATATATCCCCAATTTTTACATCTAAGACGATGCCGTCTTCCTCTGTATAGAGGAAGTGGATTGAAATAATGCGGCAGCGAACCCGGAACCGGATGGGAAAACGTCTTCCTCTGTATAGAAGAAGTGGATTGAAATCTTGTTAAACCGAACCTTATGCAAATGTACAGCAGGTCTTCCTCCGTATATAGGAAATGTATTTAAATTATGGCTCACCGAGCTCCCAGGTATCCAAGGAGCCCATTATCTGCATAGAAGAAGAGTATTGATATCAAGTATATTTAGGAAGTGAGAAATTTAATTGACAACCGTCCGCTTTCACTGTATATTATTTATCAGATTAGTTCTTTTTAGAACAAATCAACATATAAAAAACTACTGGTATATGCCGCTATCCGAAGCACTGTTTTTCCTGGCTAATGGAAAAATTCTGATATGCCTGGGAAGGCTCATGATTTGTTATGAAAGTCATCGAAAGTTATTTTATTTAAAGAGAGGACAGTATCTGAGGCTCCAACCTTGAAATTCTATTATATTCAAGGCCGTTACAATAACTCAATTACTGCCAGCGTTAGGAAAAGCCTAAGATTTCACAGGTATACCAGATATCGCTACCCAGCCAGGACAGAAGAATGCTGTATTTGGCGGCATCCCTCCAGGCAGCCACAATACAACTATTGAAAGGGGATTTTATCTATGAAAGCAACAAAGGAAAAAGAAGCCGATCTTGGAAACGGCAGTATTGGGAAGCTTCTTTTCAGGCTGGCGCTGCCTGCCATACTGGCACAAATCATCAATGTCATGTATAACATGGTTGACCGTATGTATATCGGCCACATACCGGAGGTGGGTCCCAGTGCCTTGACGGGTGTAGGCGTAACAATGCCCGTTATCATGGCCATTTCCGCATTTGCGGCGCTGGTAAGCATGGGCGGTGCGCCGCGGGCCTCAATTATGATGGGAAAAGGGGATAACGAAACCGCAGAAAAAATACTGGGCAACTGTACCACTATGCTTGTTTTGATGGCAATTGTGCTCACGGCGGTAATTCTGCTGTTTGGCCAGCCGATTCTGCTGTTGTTTGGAGCCAGTGAAAATACCATCGGCTACGCCTGGGCCTACATGCAGATCTATGGCATAGGAACTTTATTTGTACAGATATCTCTCGGCCTGAATGCCTTTATCAATGCCCAGGGCTATGCCAAAACCGGTATGCTTACCGTAGCAATCGGCGCTGTCTGCAATATTATCCTTGATCCGATTTTTATTTTCGGCCTGAATATGGGCGTCAGAGGTGCGGCGCTCGCCACTATTCTTTCCCAGGCAGTATCCTTTGTCTGGGTGCTTCGTTTCCTTTCCTCCGATAAAAGTTCTCTGCGCATCCGCAGGAAAAATCTGAAGTTGTCGGCTGCCATTATCCTTCCCAGCATCGGTCTTGGTGTGTCTCCCTTTATTATGCAGTTTACGGAAAGCATCATTTCCGTATGTTTTAATACCTCTCTGTTAAAATACGGCGGAGATATCGCAGTAGGGGCCATGACTATTATGACCAGTGTCATGCAGTTCTCCATGCTCCCGCTTCAGGGAATGACCCAAGGCGCGCAGCCCATTATCAGCTTTAATTACGGCGCCGGAAGCATTGACCGTGTGAAGAAGGCTTTCCGCCTGCTGCTGGTTGCATGCCTTGCATACAGCACGCTGCTGTGGGCGATTGCCATGTTCCTGCCACAGATTTTTATTGCCATTTTTACAGGCAATGCAGAACTGGCTGTTTATACGGAATGGGCTATCCGTATTTATATGGCGGCATCCCTGCTGTTTGGCATCCAAATTGCCTGTCAGCAAACCTTTATTGCCCTGGGCAACGCGCTGACCTCTGTTTTTCTGGCGCTTTTAAGAAAGGTTATTTTGCTGATACCGCTTATTTTCCTGTTGCCCGCCATACTTCCTGATAAGGTATTCGGCGTATTCCTGGCCGAACCGGTGGCTGATACGATTGCGGTTACTGTAACCAGCATTCTATTCCTGCGGGAATATCGCAGGCTGTCCCACAAAAAAACTGGTATGTCCTGACATATCCGGTCATATTTTTTAATAAGAATAAAACTGGCTCCGGGAATTAAAAAAGCTTCCGGAGCCGGAGGTCGTTTATGAACCAGGATAATAACACCCAGCGCAGACTGGAGCTGATGCGCCTGATAAGAGAAGAAAACCACAATAACCAGATGCGTATCCGCACACGGGAAGAAATTCTTTATGGAAAAAGCGACAGCTACGGCGGCTTTGACGAATATGGCTATCCGTTGACTGCGGCGGAGTATTCCCGTCCGGATGAAAGCGTACATATGTCCTCCTTTGGCCTGCGGCTTGTTATTGCAGTACTGTTATTTGGTATTTATTATTTTTGCCGGGGGCAGGATATCAGTATTGCGGGCATCACCGCACAGCAGATTGAAGCGGCTGTCAATGTGCAGGAAACAAAACTCGTTGATTTTATCAGCCAGTTTCCTTATATTTTACAGGATAAGTCAGATACCGGACAATAAGCTAAGGAGTTGTGAAATAACAGAAACTGCCAGGAATCTTCTGAACCGGATATAACTATGGAAGTATCCCGGACCGTTTAAACTGCGGATGCCATAATGCCTTCATCGTGAGCTTGCATTGCAGGCAAAATGGGAAGGTGTTAGTATGAATCAGTATTGTATATACTGCTTACTCAAAATGATTATTTGGAGAAACAAAATAAAAAAAGAATTGCCTGAAAGCTTCCGGGTTTACGGGGATTTTCACGTTATTTGGAAAAGACTTATTTTTTAAATCATATGACAATGCCTCTATCCTTTAAAGTAAACTGCATCGAAGTTTGGTGAGCTCTCAACTTGCTAATGAAAAAAGATAATGTTATACCGGTAAATCAAAATTTTCAGAATATAACAGATATATTCGTATTAATATGTGAATTAATTGCCGCAAAAATATTTGGCGATAAGGTATCAAAAAAATATGATAAAACTTTTCAGGTACTTTTAATTATTCCTATAATTAGTATTTTTATGCTGCATAATCTTTTTACTTTGGGTATACACAGACGGCAGCTAATGCTTTCCTTCGAAGAAAGGGGCTGTCAGTTAATAGATAGCCCCTTTTTATCAGATTATTTTACTGTCCGGACGCTCTCCACGATCAGCCGCACGCATCTGTCAATCCCCAAAAGGGAACTGTTCAGCACGATATGGTAGTTGGAGGGAGCGCCCCAGGTCTGACCGGTGTAACGCTTATGATGAAAAGCCCGTTCACTGTCCTTCTGCTTCATGACGGCGTCTGTTTTTTCGGGAGGGATTTTATACTCGGTTTGGATGCGCTGCCGCCTTTGGCCTGGATCAGAGCGGATAAAGATGCGCAGGCAGCCGGGATAATCTTTTAAAATATAGTCAGCGCACCGCCCGATAATGACACAGGAGCCTTTCCGGGCGATCTGCCTGATGACCTGCCGCTGTGCCTGAAAGAGACGGTCCGCTTCACTCAGATTTCCGGTGGCAAAAAGATGGGTCTCAAAGGCACCATAGCTTTGAGCGGCCCAGTTCCATGCGGTATCCCGCAGAGAAAGGCCTTCCTCCGTTGATTCCACATAATCGCTGGACAATCCGCATTCCCGGGCTTCCATGGCGATCAGTTCCCGGTCATAAAAAGGGATTTTCAAAGCCTGGGCAACTTTCAGGCCGATCTCCCGGCCGCCGCTCCCGTATTCCCGGGCAATTGTGATGATAATATGGGAAGAATCTTCCGGCAAAGCGGCGGCAGATTCTTTTTCCCTGCTTTCTTCCGCACTTTTTTTCGGGCGCATCAATACGGCGCTGACAGCGAGGGAGAGAAAAACAAGAATGGAAGTTACTAGAAAAGAAGTCTCAATTCCCTTCATATCCCCATTGTCCCTGGCAGAAACGGACATGACTGTTACCAAAAGGGCGCTGATGATGGAACCGCCCACCTGGCGCACCGTATTCATGAGGGCTGTCCCATGGGAAATAAATTTCGATTCTACCGAGTTCACTGCCCAGGTCTGCAGCGGCTGAAGAAGAGCCACAACCCCCAGCGTACGGAAAGCGTATAGGATGACCACTGTTGCAAGCGGCGTGTCGATACCGATAAAAGAAAGGCCGAAGGTTGCGCCGCCCAGAAGCACCAGCCCTGCAAGAGAGAGTAGATAAGGCCCCCTTTTATCCAGAATCCTGCCGCACAGGGGATTTAAGAGAGCCAGAAAAAGCGCGCCCGGCAGCATGACCAGACCGGAGACGGTGGCGGAATAATGTCTCAGATTTTGAATATAAATGGGCAGCAGTGTGGAAACCGACAGCATGGAGCCGTAGGCGAAAATCAAAAGGACTGTTCCCAGGGTGAAATTCCTGTTTTGGAAAATCCGCAGTTCAAGAAGAGGGGAGGGAAGCTTCAGCTGCCGCAGGGAGAAAAGCACGATGCACAGAATCCCCACCGCCAGAGGACCGAAGACTACAGGTGAGAAAAAGCCGTAAATCCCCTGGTTGGATACGCCAGTTAAAAGACCGCAGAAGCCGATGGTTGACAGTATTACGGAGAGGATATCCAGCTTTCCTTCCGAATGCTTTTCTTCCTCCGGAAGTTTTACTATGCCCAATACAATGCTCAGGGCAGCAAGGGCGCACATAATATAGAAAATACTCCGCCAGCCAAATGAATCCGCAATCCATCCGGCAAAAGTAGGGCCAAAAGCCGGCGCAAATCCGGTGGTGAGCCCTACAATGCCCATAATGGTGCCGCGCTCTTCGGGCCGGTAAAGCCGGAATGCCACAACCTGGGGAAGCGGCAGAAGGATTCCGGCCCCCAGCGCCTGCACCACACGGGCCAAAAGAAGAAGATAAATGTTGGGAGAAAATGCGGCGGCCGCGCAGCCGATAAAAAACAGGGAAACAGAGATCAGATATAATTTTCTGGAAGAAAAGTGTTCCATGAGATAACCGGTACAGGGAATCATGATCCCCATTACCAGCAGATATCCGGTGGTGAGCCATTGTCCCACGCTTGCGGTGATGCCGAATTCTGTCATAATTCTTGGCAGCGAGGCAGTCATTACAGTCTGATTTAATGAACTGATAAATGCACCGACGATTATGATGCCGATGATCAGTTTCTTGTTTACATTCTTATTTTTCAATCAAAAAATCCCCTTTCAAAAGACGGCAGGCAAGATGCACAATTGTTTCCGTTTCCTCCTTCCAGGCATTTTGCTGCCAGGTGCGAAGCAGCTGAAAAGTCAGGCCGGCCAGATAATTTTCCAGATATGGGAGTTCATCCTGTGATTTGGCTCCTTTTTTGGCATAAAAGGAAAACTCATTTTTGAAAAGAAAAATGTTGTCGATGGCAAAGATGTGGGAAAGCTGATTGTCAAACAGCACGGACAGGAACTTTTTGTGACCGCTCCAAAATTCGAAATAGACGGCCAGCATCTCTTCCAGCGTTTCAGGCAGCTTGGGCAGACCGTTTATAAACATGGAAAAAAGCTGGTTTAAAGAGTTCTCCAGAATGTCCTCCTTCTGGCTGAAATTCGTGTAAAAGGTTTGCCGGGACAGGCCGGCGCTGCTGGTGATGTCCTCAATCGTGATGTCTTTTAAAGGGCGTTCCAAAAGCAGCGAAACCAGAGAAGTGGCAAGGGCATTTCGGGAACGGATGGCCGCGGGATTTGTAGTATTTTTAATCATAATTTTACTTCACCTCTGGCATTAGTATAGCACAGCCATAAAAAATTTACAAATGTAAAACTTTTTAGGCGATTTTCAGCTTTTTCCATATATAATAAAATCTTCGGAGAAGGATAATACTGGGGACCATATCTGGCTGACATTTCAGAGTATCAATAAATGACTTATATAGTTCATCATCTTCATCAATGCATGTTAAGCAGTTCAAAGAATTTTTGCCGAAATGTTTCTTCGGGTAATCCTTTAAGTGAAAGAATATCCGCATTTTTGTTGGATGATATCTTTTATTTGCCCTTCAGGTGAATAAGGAGGGTACCCACCTATATATGCATTGTAATAGATTAGCAGATCCTTTATGTCAGATGGATACGGAATAAACTTTGTTAATGAGAGGGCAGCAATAATCTTGAATCTATAGGATTATCAAATCCAGCTTTGATAAATGAACGGATCATAAGACTTTGACATAAAAAAAAACATATAGTACAATTTATACGGATTATCAAATTTTCCATTGTAAGCGGTTTGAAGGTAATGCAAACATGGAGAATGATGTACACTTCATAAACGACAGTTGGAGATATGTAAAACGTACCGTAATTTAAATAATTTTACGATTTCTTACACACTGGAAGGAGGGTATAAAGCCAAAAAGAGGCTGAAGAAGCCGAAAAAACTAATCATCTGAGCATCCCGGCTGCTATTTTGAAATTCTCCCTGGCCTTTTTGCAGGACTCAGATCAGGAGAGATTCGTGGTCTCCGGCATGAAAATTTTGATGTGGAGAGAGATACGATCCGTATAGCAGGGCAATATATGACAGACTATCACCTGGCGGATAAGATGTTGACTTTTCATCAGGTGCAATATATATTAAGAGACAGCTGGGACGTAATATCAATGCGGAAACAGAAATTCTGACGACACAGAAAGTTGAAACAAGAACTTCAAATAGTATCCGGTGCGTTCCTGTTCCAGCCTGGGTGATTGATGAACTCATTGTAAAACGGGCATGGTATGAAAAGCAAAAGCAGTTTATCCCAGATTTTCATGATATTTGTCAGCCAGTGATATTGTAATAACAATTGTAACCAGTCAAAATAAAAGAGAAAATGTAATCGTATTAATTGCACAGTAAAGGCGAAAAAAAGAATGAACAAAATAACCACAAAAAACAATGTTTCAACGAATACAAGAGAGTTAATCACGGGCAATTTAGCGTTAAGTGATGAAATATTGTTAAATATAGAGAAGCCTGCCCGTTATATCGGCGGGGAGGTAAACGCGGTTGTGAAGGATAAAGACAAGGTAGATATCCGCTTTGCCATGTGTTTCCCTGACGTTTACGAAATCGGCATGTCCCACCTGGGGATTCAGATCCTGTATGACATGTTCAACAGCTGGGAGGATACCTGGTGTGAACGTGTCTATTCCCCGTGGGTGGATCTGGACAAAATAATGCGTGAAAAGCATATCCCGCTGTTCGCGCTGGAATCCCAGGAGCCTGTGAGAAATTTTGATTTTTTAGGCATCACCATCCAGTATGAAATGTGCTACACCAATATTCTGCAGATCCTGGATCTGGCGGGAATTCCGCTGCTTTCCCGTGACAGGGATGAAACTTTCCCCATCGTCATCGGCGGCGGTCCCTGTACCTATAACCCGGAGCCTATCGCAGACTTTTTTGATATTTTCTATATTGGAGAAGGAGAGACGATATACCGGCAGCTTCTGGATCTCTATAAGGAATACCGCAAAAACGGCAACAGCCGCAGGGAGTTTCTCATTGAGGCCGCAAAGCTTCCTGGCATGTATGTTCCCTCTCTTTATGATGTAAGCTATAAGGAAGACGGCACCATCGCCTCTTTTACCCCGAATGTGGAAGGAATCCCTTCCAGGATTCTCAAGCAGATCCAGATGGATCTGACGGATACTTATTATCCCAGGAAGCCTGTGGTTCCTTTTATCAAAATCACCCAGGACAGGGTTACGCTGGAAATTCAGAGGGGGTGTATCAGAGGCTGCCGTTTCTGCCAGGCCGGGCAGCTTTACCGCCCGGTGAGGGAGCGGGATGTGGACATGCTTAAGAAGTATGCCATCGATATGCTGGAAAGCACGGGGCAGGAGGAAATTTCCCTCAGCTCCTTAAGCTCCAGCGATTATTCCAGGCTGGAAGAGCTGGTAACCTTCCTTATGGATACCTGCCGGGAACGTATGGTGAATATTTCACTGCCTTCCCTGCGTATCGACGCTTTTTCCCTTGATATCATGAGCAAGGTACAGGATGTGAAAAAAAGCAGCCTGACCTTCGCACCGGAAGCCGGAAGCCAGCGACTGCGGGATGTTATCAATAAAGGCCTGACGGAGGAGGTAATCCTCAAGGGTGCAGCCATGGCCTTTGAAGGCGGCTGGACAAGAGTGAAGCTGTATTTTATGCTGGGCCTGCCCACGGAGACGGAAGAGGATATC
>OIYD01001743.1_pt1 | contig 12008 bp, 7 predicted proteins | sample 1588141 | NCBI WGS metagenome assembly OIYD01 (sample SAMN03283259) | human gut metagenome | biome: human-associated habitat; material: feces | host: Homo sapiens | place: USA | collected 2013
CGCCTGCCTCTCTCCCAAAATACTCCTTGGTAGCCTTCCTCACCTGCGGGGCCAGCGCCACCATGGCGATTAGGTTTGGTATGGTGAGAAGTCCCAGGGCTACATCCTGGATGACCCACACCAGTTCGATCTCCGCCAATGCTCCGATGATGCAGAAGCATGGGAACACGTATTTGAATTTATCGGCCACCTTTGTGCCGAATATGTAGTTCAGACCCACAAACCCGAAGTACCACTGGCTCATCAGGGTGGTGGACGAGAACATCAGGAGACAGACAGCCACCACATAGCGCAGGGGTTCCCACACGCTGGCAAAGGCATTGATGGCCAGTACGTTTCCCGGTGCGCCTGAATCCAGCACTCCGGTGACTCCCAGCACAAGACCTGTGATGGTACAGATGACAAAGGTGTCTAAGAATACCTCAGCCACACCTGTTATGCCCTGTTCCACCGGATGGTTTACCTGGGCCGCAGAGTGGATAACCGGCGCGGATCCCTCGCCTGCTTCATTGGAGTACAGCCCTCTTGCAACACCCTTCTGCATGGCAATCAGCATGGATCCCATGGCGCCGCCAGCCATGGCCCTGAGGCCGAAGGCTCCGGCAAATATGTCCGCGAACACGCCCGGTACCTTGGTGATGTTGGCCAGGATGATGAGAAGCCCGCCCACCACATAGATAAGCGCCATGGTGGGAACCAGCCTCTGGGCCACATGGGCCAGACGTTTAAGCCCGCCCAGGGTAATCACAAAGATGATAAGTACAAGGGCGATTCCTGTTGTGAGATAGGGAACGCCAAAATTCTCCTTCATGACGCCGCTTATGGTGTTGGACTGGATGAAGTTGCCTCCGATAATCTGGGTTACCATGAAGAAGGCGCACAGCACAGCCAGCCAGGGCGCATGCAGTCCCTTTTTGATATAGTACATGGGACCGCCCACGTAATTTCCCTCTTCATTCTTTTCACGGTACAGCATACCCAGTATGATCTCGCCGTATTTGGTAGCCATTCCCACAAAGGCAGCCACCCACATCCAGAAGATAGCTCCCATGCCGCCTGCCAGCACGGCTGTGGACACGCCCACAATATTGCCGCTTCCCACACAGGATGCCACTGCCGTACACAAGGCCTGGAAGGAAGATATGGTTCCTGCTTCTTTGGATTCCTTGCTTTTTGAGAGAATGGGCTCCCAGATTGTCTTTCTTATGATGTATCCAAAACGCCGTATCTGTATGCCTCCTGTTATGATTGTATACAAAAGACCCACTCCAAGAAGCACAAACAACAGCCAGTTGCCCCACAGCCAGTCGTCAAAGGTCGTAAGAATCTGCTGAAGCTCTTTCATTCTTCCATTCCTCCTTTAGTACCTGATTACCATTCCAAATAAATGGGATTTGTCCATGCGGTGCGGCCGTATTTGTCCACTGCCTCCACACGTATATAGGTCTCATGGCCCTTCAAGGCATATTCCGCATGGTTCAGAGTATCCTTAAACCGCTCACCCAGAACCGTGGTCCCGTCATTGATGATATTTCCGCATACAAAGTTTACATGATTCACATTGGATGTGTCAATCCATACCTTGCCGTCCCGTACGCCCCAGTCATATATCTCAGGGCCGGATGATGAATAATAATTGCCGTCAATAAAATTCTGTACAATGCCGTCATGGCTTAATTCAGGAGACTGCACGCAGATCCAGCCGCCGCAGGAATCCTCAAACAGCCCTTCATTGTGGTTGTCGTCGCTGGCAAATGCATTGATTTTCTTTCCCATGCGCAGCATCCTGTCCCAGTATGTCACATCGTAGCCGGTATTGGATTCCTGCACTGTATTGAAGTTAAATATCTCCAGGGAGCTGATGCCCTCTGTGTGGATAAACTCCTCTTCTGTCACGCGGCTCCAGATGGGATGATTATAGGTGGTCACACAGCCGTGGTCCCTCAGCATGTCAGCCACTTTCTGGGCAGCCTCAGGGCCGGTCCACTCCCCGAAAAATTTCATAGGGGGGATGAACTGCATGTGTCCGTAGGTTCCCAGGGGGGCCGCATCCTGCATGGCCTGCGTTCCCAGTATTCCGTGGAGGTGATGTATCTTATAGCGCTCGCTTGTGCCCTTTGCCCGGTACAGCACCACACTGCTCTCCACGGCCGGCACTATGATAAATTGTTCTGTGTTGAACTGCTCCCGATAGTCTGTAAATATGTCATGCTCCGAAAAACACAGGAAATGATATCCGTTGTCCTTGTAAAGCTTAACAGACTGCTCCGGTGTGAGCATGCCGTCCGACACCGTGGTATGACTGTGGATATTGCCCTTATACCAGTTTCCGCAATTTTTAAAACCATGATATTCCTTCATATATTCATACCGTCCTTCTGTCAAAATCAGTCCGCAGACCTACTCTGCCTTAGCTGCTGCCTGGCACTTCTTGATGCGGTGAATCAGGAATGTGGACACGCCCACGCCGATAACCGCCCATCCAATCATGACGCTGAATACAATCCTGAATCCTGCCATGCCCGGATACCTGTCAAGGAAACTGCCGTACATTACATATGCAAATGCATTGGGAAGGTAGATGACCAGGGATGCAAGGCTCATAGCTGCTCCTGTAATCTCCTTAGGAACCCTGACTTCATCCATTGGAGCAAAGAACACAGCTCTCATGGTAAATACAATGGCTCCGAAAGCCAGTGTGCACGCCGCGCCAATTATCCAGTTGCCGCCCTGTCCCAGGGACTCATGAGTCACCATCAGGAAAAGAGCCATGGCGATGATACATACCACAAAGCCTGCGCGGATATGCTTTGCAGAGGATTTGTGCACCTTATCGGACATAAAGCCGCCGATTGGTCCGCCTACCATCTTAAGGCCGTACTGGTTGATGATTCCGTACATACCTACGGCTGTTGCCGGAAGGAAGTAAATCTGGTTCAGGAAAGGAATAAAATATGTAAGTCCGCAATAAATACAGTATACCGTAAAACCATTCAAAGAAACAGCCCAAATATCAACACTCTTGATAGCCTGCATCATACCGCCAAAGGCTGCCTGTGCCTTATTGACTTCCTTGCCGGTTTCATCCACGCGTTTTTCATCATTGGGAACAAAAATCAGACAGAGAACGCCGGCTGCTGCCGTAACTGCTGATAAGAATAAGAGACCGCCCCTCAGTGCCGCTGCGCCTTCTCCCATGGCCTTGAAAATAGCCAATGCAGAGGATGCGATGATGACATCCACAACGCCGCGCCCCATTTCCAGGAACCCGAACATACGTCCCTGTGTTTTCTCATCTCCCAGGAGACGGATGGCCTTTAACAGTACAGGCCAGTATGTAACCTCACCCAAAATAGCCATTACGCCGAAGGCTGCCAAAAATCCCCAGTATCCGGGGAAGGTGGAAAGATATACACCCACGATTCCAAGTCCAATCAGGGAGCCGCCAATCATATATTTCTTACTGAACATATCGCAGATGTAAATACCTGCAATGAGGCCGATGGTCTGCACGATGCCGTAAGCACTTAGGGCGCCGCCGATTTGGGTATTGGTGAGTCCCATAAACTGCTGCATGGGTACATAGAACATGTCCTTCATGGACGAAAGCTTGAATGCAATACCTCCTGATAATGTGAGGATACAGAACACCAGCCAGCGGTTGGGTGCTGCTTTTACGATTTTCGCTCTTGTTTCATTATTCATATCTATTAAATCTCCTTTCGTTGTGTGTATCTGGTACCCACTCCATAAACGGTACCTCTCATTCCCTGCAAGACATTTCCATCTTGCTACAGACTTAGTATATCTGCTTTTGGTTGGGTTTTCAAGCTAATTCGCAATAATATCAAATTTTTTCGCAATTATACCAAATTATTTGTTGGCTTTTTGTGCATTTCGCATCTATAAAATTGCGAATATGTTGGTTATAATGAAATCGGTCGTATTAAACCCAAGTTTTTCGCAATCTTTTTTCTCCGCCGCAGTGAAGCGTTATTGGGATTAGCTTGGGAATTATTGCACTTTTCACTTTTCCATTTTGGGATTTTGGGATATAATAAATTGTGAATGACTTATGTTAAGAAAAGCATCAGAAGGGAGGGCTAAAACATATGCTGGCAAAACAGCGATATACAAAGATTCTGCAGCTTTTAGATAAAGACGGAATTGTACATACAGCCGAACTGGTGAAGCTGATGGGCGTTTCCTCAGAAACCATCCGCAAGGACCTGGAGTATCTGGACAGCCAGGGACGCCTGTCCAGGGTACACGGAGGGGCTGTCCCTGCGGATTCCGGAAAACCAGCGGATATTCCGGGGGGATACATTTCCCTTCAGATCCGCAACTCCCAGAACCTGGAGCAAAAAGCTGCCATCACATCAAAGGCAGCCGGCCTGGTAAGCGAAGGACAGGTGATTGCCCTGGATTACGGAAGCACCAGCCAGATGATGGCGCTTGTATTAAAGGAACGGTTCCGCAACCTTACCGTTGTGACCAACTCCATCCAGAACGCCCTGATGCTGGCTGAGAATCCCGGCATTACCATCATTCTCACAGGCGGTATTCTGAACCGGGATGAGTATACCCTGGTCAATGAATTCTCCTCCACGCTGGAAAGCATTCATATCGACATCATGTTCATGACCGTGACAGGCATTGACCCTGTCATCGGATGTACGGACCAGAGGCTGAGCGAGATACGGATACAGAATCAGATGCACCGTTCTGCCACCCGTACCATTGTCCTGGCTGACTCCACCAAGTTCGGAAAGGCCAGCCTGCTCAAAATTTGTCCCTTTGAGGAGGTAGATACCATCGTGACAGACTCCGGCATCTCCCCTCAGATGGAAAGCCGGATCCGGGGAGCAGGGGCAAAGCTTATCATAGCCTGACAAATAATACTGATAAAGAATAACAGAAAGGCGGAATATCATGAATGTATTTGATATCCTGGGGCCGGTGATGATAGGCCCTTCCAGTTCCCACACGGCAGGGGCTGCCAGAATCGGCAGGATAACCCTGGCTCTGTTGGGAGCGCCGGCCGTGAAGGCAGACATTTTCCTTCACGGCTCTTTTGCAAAGACCTATAAGGGCCACGGCACGGACAAGGCCCTGATTGCCGGTATCATGGGCATGGCCACAGACGACAGCCGTATACGCAGGGCGCCGGAGTTAGCACGGGAACAGGGTCTGGAAGTAAGCATTACCACAGGCGACATCGACGGGGCCCATCCCAATACGGCCAGAGTCACCCTGACCGACGCTGCGGGCAGCACGGTCTCCCTTTTGGGAAGCAGCATCGGCGGCGGAAATATACTTGTAAAGGAAGTCAACGGCATGGAGGTATCCATCACCGGACAGCACACAACCCTGATTGTGCTCCACCGCGACGCGCCCGGCACCATTGCGGCTGTCACGGAAGTCATGGCAGACGCCGGGGTAAATATCTGCAACTTCCGCCTGTCCAGGCAGAGCCGGGGCGGCGAGGCCGTGATGACCATTGAGATTGACGGCAGTTTCGGACCGGAGCTGAACGAAAAAATCAAAGTGCTTCCCAACATTTTCTCCAGCACCATGCTTCAGCCCATATAGCTGATGAAACCCATAATTACAGGAGGAATTATATTTATGGAACCTGAATTCAATTACTCTTCCGTGGCATCCATCGTAGCTGCCGCCGAAAAAAGCGGTCTTCCCATCTCTGCCATCGTACTGAGGCAGCAGGCGGAACAGATGGAGCAGACAGAGGAATCAGTATATGAACATATGCGGAAAAATTACCAGGTCATGACAGAGTGCATTGATCCCGGCTGCAATAAAGACCTAAAAAGTACCAGCGGGCTGACCGGCGGCAGCGCCTATAAGATGCGCCGGATATCTGAAAACGGAAAAAGCCTGACCGGCTCCTTTCTTTCCGGTGCCCTGTACCGCGCCCTGGCTGTCTCGGAACTCAACGCTGCCATGGGACGGATTGTGGCTGCCCCCACAGCTGGAAGCTGCGGCATCCTGCCCGCCGCCCTGCTGACCATGCAGGCAGAAAAGCAGATTCCGGAAAGGGACTGTGTCATGTCCCTGTTCACCGCGTCTGCCGTGGGCATGGTCATTGCCAACAATGCCTCCCTGGCAGGCGCCCAGGGCGGATGTCAGGCTGAATGCGGCTCTGCCGCCGCCATGGCTGCCGCTGCCATCGTGGAGCTGGCAGGCGGTACCCCGAAAATGGCGGAACATGCCATCGCCATTGCCATCAAGAATATACTGGGACTTGTATGCGATCCGGTAGCCGGGCTGGTGGAGATTCCCTGTATCAAGCGCAATGCTTCCGGCGTGGCAGGTGCTTTTGTGGCGGCGGAGCTGGCTCTGGCCGGCATCGAAAGCGCCATACCTGCGGATGAAGTCATCTGGACCATGAAGAAGGTGGGCGACGCCATGTCTTCCACCTTAAAGGAGACGGCCGAAGGCGGCCTGGCTGCCACCCCTACGGGAAGGCGTCTTCATGAACAGGTTTTCGGCACTGTTCGGGAACCAAAAAGCGGATGCAGCGGATGCGGGGGATGTTCCTCCTAAAGCGATGTGTTTAAACGGGATGCAGCGGTGCCGGACAGATAGTGCCGCAATAACAAAAACAGGGAACCAATCACCATAACGTGGTTGATTCCCTGTTTTTGTGTTCAGTCCTCTTCTGACCGTCTACTTCCCGTTATTCATGGGTATACCGGTAAAGAGTTCCGCTATCTCAGGAGTGATTCTGTTCTTTATAAGCAAGCCTCCCACTCCTGCTTCTTTCTCTGTCCTTATGGTACAGTGGGGGCCTCCCTCCACTGTCTCGCAAAGATAATTCATACCGCTGCTTTCATCTTCTGCAATGGCTTCCAGCAGCAGACCGATGGTATGGGAATCCTCAAATACCAGGGAACCGTCCTCCCGGTAGTTGGGATTGATTTTCTGAAGCTCTGCCAGCGCCTCTCCTTCCGGCAGTTCTCCCTGCTGTTCATAAAAATAATTCTGAACGTCAAATGTGATGCGCTCCACTTTCTCAGGCGCCAGACAGGTGCCGGGTTCAATCCCCTGCTCCTTCAGAAGCTCAATGGTACGCTCAAAGGATAGGTACACCGGCCAGTACTGGCTCACATCCTCCACCTGATACCGCGCTATGCCGCCAAATGACGACCTGGCTGCCTGGCGCTGCTGCTGGAGATAGGTATTCTCCTGGTCAGTCATAAACACAAGACTGCCCACAGGCATCTCCACCAGCCGTTCCTCCACGGTCAGCTCCCTCATATCCTGCTGATACGCCTTTAGCACGGCCTCCTGGACACGGCTGTCCTGGCTCACATCCGTGACCTGGTCCGCCTCCCTGTACAGAACCTGTTTTACCTGTCCTGGTTCCTGGCTTAAAATCCTGTACATGCCTTCCTTATAAGCATCCTGTCTGTACAATGCCTCATAGGAATCCATCACGGCAGACAGAGGCAGGGAATAGGAACGTCTCACCTCACGGCCGTTTGCCAGACGGTAGCATACTGTCATATTGGTCTCAAATTTTTCCTGTTCCGAATCCTCTTTGCTGCCCGTCTTCATGGCCAGAAAGATGGAGGTGGGACCGTCCGCCCCGCCGATAGATCTGGCTGCATTGGAATGGTAGCCGTCAATACGGGCCACTGCCTTGCGTATGCCCAGCCGCTCATCCCTTCTCTCGAGGGCGCGCTTCCTTCCCTCTTCCACCATGGACATAACAGCCTCTTTATCGGTGAGCACCATGTTTTCTTCTATATATTCATATGGGTCTGCATAACGTATCTGCAGCTTTCCGTCACTGCCTGTCTCAAAGGTCTTATCCGAGAGCCATCTGCTGTCCACACTGATATCCAGGCTGGCGGATACGACCTTTTCCTTGGACGGAATATAGGAATCGTAGCCGTACCAGTCATACCGGAAGCTTAAGAATACCAGGATTCCAGCTGCAAGGCACAGTCCCAGCTGCAGTCTGTGACTGAACATCTTCTTAAAATCAAAATGATAGATAATTTCCACGATGCAGTGGGTCAGCACCACTGATACTATGGTTCCGAACAGTCCCCAGCGCAGCCTGCTCTGCAGCGACCAGAAGAACATGCCTCCGGCCAGACCAATTCCCAGCACCAGCAGTATACGGATAGGCGGCATGGATTTCTTAAATGCCATAGCTTTCCCAGCTGCTTCTGACGGACGTTTGCGGTACAGTCCCAAATCCAGTGTGGTGACTGCCAAAAATGCCAGTACCGTACAAATGAGCTCCGGAACATGCTTTGACAGTTCGTTCATCTTCCAGCCAAAGGAATTGATGTATACGCTGAATGGAGACAGGTACCTGACCCCCCACATAAAAGGCGACTGATCCGAACTCCACAGATATCTGGCCGTAGTGACGAAAAAGGTTCCGCAGTACCAGCACAGAAGCAGCATAATCCCGGGCAGCAGAAAAAAGAAAACGCCTGTTCCCAAAACGCCTACCACAATATTTCCCGTCATCATCATGGCTGCCACAGCAGTTGAATACATGAGGGCGTAATACAGCATGTTAAGGGCCCATCCCCCGGCCATGGCTCCCAGTATCCTTCCCGCAGGCACGCCGTAGGACAGAGCCACCCCTGTGAGAAGAAGCAGATTAAACCCATAGGCAGCGCCAACCATAAATATGCCTCCGGAGAACTGAGCTCCAAACAGGGCCTCCCGCCTCACCGGTATGCTGTGGTAAAAATCCACCTTTTTCTTATTGTGCAGATAAGCAAAGCTGGATACGCCGATAACCACTGCCGCGGTTATCATCAAAAATGCAATCATGCCGTTCCCGTATTCCACACCGTTTAACACAACCTCTGTCTTCAGTTCCAGAAGCCTGGCCTTGTACTGGAGGTCGGTCATGGTACCATCCTGGATAAAGGGCTCGTAATCATTGTACCTGTAGTAATTGGAGTTGGCTGCGTTCTCCATGTTCAGGGCCAGCCCAATGGGAAGAGTGAAGAAAAATGCCAGAAAAACCAGGGCAATGGCCCACAGCCTTCTCCTGAAATCCTCCTTTAGCAGCTTAAAGTATAAGCTTCCTGATGTCATAACCAGCCACCTCCGTTTCACTGATGAATATTTCCTCCAGGGACAGGGGGATGCACTCAAAGAATACCGGCTCATAGGAAGCCATGACAGCCTCCACCTCGCTCCGGCTTCCCCGCACCGTAATGGTGCAGAGACTTCCCCTCTGTTCCACATTTACCTTATCAAGGGACGTCAGGTCCTCCGGCTTCATATCCGGTTTAAGGACGCACTGTATTTTGTGGATGTTAAGCTTCATGTCGTCCAGGTCCTTTGACAGGAGAATGCCGCCCTTGTGAAGCAGTCCCACATGATCGCATATGTCCTCCAGCTCCCTCAGGTTATGGGAAGCAATAATGGGAGTCAGGTTCCTGTCCTCCATATCCGCTGCAAATATGCTCTTTACCGCCTGGCGCATCACCGGATCCAGCCCATCAAAGGTCTCATCGCAGAATAGGTAGTCCGTGCCCGCGCAAACACCGCAGATAACAGATACCTGTTTCTTCATTCCCTTTGAAAAGGTGTGTATCTTCCGCTTCTCGTCCAGGCCGAAATTTCCCATCAGCTTGTGGAAACGCGCCTCGTCAAATCCCTGGTACACCTTACTGTAATAACGCATCATCTCCACAGGAGTGGTATTATTAAAGAAGTACTGTTCATCCGATATATAGAAAAAGCGCTTCTTTGCCGGGATATTCTCAAATACCTCATGCCCGTCAATGGTTATGCATCCCTCGTCAGGCTTCAGCACACCGCTGGCCAGCCTTAAAAAAGTGGACTTTCCGGCTCCGTTGGTACCGATGAGCCCGAACACGCTGCCGTCCCGTATGGCGGCACTTATGTGGTCCACTGCCACGATATCGTCAAACCGCTTTGTCAGGTTCACTGCTTCAATCATTACTCTCTCCCCTTTCCATGGCATGATTCCGGCAGGCCGTATCAATCATTTCCTTCATCTCTCCCGCTGTGGCGCCTACCTTTATGCCTTCCTCCACAGCGGAATTAAAATGCCCCTTCCACTCCTGAAGGATTCCCGCCTTCATCCGGCTGTTATCCGCGACAAAGCTGCCCTTGCCTTTGATGGAATAAATATATCCCTGGCGTTCCAGCTCCGTATACGCCCTCTGGATGGTATTGGGATTGATGGACAGCTCCGTGGCAAGGCTGCGCACAGACGGAAGCTGCGCGTCCTGCGGCAGGGCGCCCTTAAACATCAGCTCCCTAAGCCGCTCCGCCACCTGCTCATACAGCGGCCTGCTGTCCCTGTAATCCAGTACAATCATCCCGTCCTTCCCCCTCTCTGCTCTCGCTGCCGGGATACCTGACAGCGGCTTAAGCAATGCCCCTGTCATACCATGGACCAGGTATCTCCTGTTCCTCCCGGTGTTCTGTCTGTATTAAGTATATTAATACAGTTATCTTCCCCATTAGATTACCATAGTCTTCCAAGATTTACAATTAAAGATTTTCTTAAGATTAATTTTTTGGTATACTGATGTGAGAACGACTCAAGGAGGTCATCATGTCCAATACCATGTTTTTTAACCTGCTTTTAAATATTGGTCTTCTGGTACTCATTGCCACCATGCTCACCAAGCTCCCCATGGTTCGCTCCATGCTGCTGGAGGACAGCCATGCCATGGGAAGCAGGGCCGCCCTGGCGGTCATCTTCGGACTGGTCAGCATTTTCTCCACCTACACCGGGGTCCGTGCCCAGGGCGCCATCGTGAACACCAGGGTTATCGGCGTGCTGGCAGCCGGTCTTTTAGGCGGTCCCTATGTGGGAATCGGAGCCGCCGTCATAGGAGGACTTCACCGGTATCTCTTTGATATCGGAGGCTTTACTGCCGTGAGCTGCGCTGTCTCCACCTTTGTGGAGGGCCTGATCGGCTCCGCCTTTTCCAAACGTTTTAAGGCCGGCAAGATTGACGGCGCCGGGGTATTTCTCATCACGGCTCTGGCTGAAATTGGGCAGATGGCCATTATCCTTCTCATCTCCCGCCCATTTCCGGCAGCACTGGACCTGGTGCGTCTTATTGCCTTTCCCATGATAATCATGAACGCCCTGGGCATGGTTGTATTTCTGGGCACCTTTAACATGGTATTCATGGAGGAGGACAGCCAGTTCGCGGAGAAGATGCGTCTGGCCATGGGAATTGTGGACCAGAGTCTGCCTCACCTGAGAAAGGGACTTTACAGCACCGCGGATATGGAGGCCACCGCAGACATCATCTACCAGTCCACTTCCTGTGCGGCTGTGATGATCACGGATGCCCAGAAAATCCTGGCCATGAAGGGTGAGAACTGGTACGATGTCCTCCGGGATGAAGCCGTGCTGAAACCCATTCTAAGCTCTATCCACGACAGGAAGCCCACCACCTTTTCCTATGCGGAAAAGACAGATCCCCTGTACCATATTCTGAAGAACCACATCATTGTCGCCGCCCCTCTCATCGAGATGGACAAACCAGTGGGGAGTCTGACCATGATGGTAAAGAAACACTGGCATACCTCCCAGTCCAACCTGGACTTTGCCTCGGAGCTGGCCCGTCTTTTCTCCACCCAGTTAGAGCTGTCCGACCTGGATTATCAGAAACAGCTCCGCCGCAAAGCGGAGTTCAAGGCCCTTCAGTCCCAGGTGAATCCCCACTTCCTTTACAATGCGCTGAACACCATTTCGTGCGTATGCCGGGAGAATCCGGACCGGGCCAGGGAACTGATTCTAACCCTCTCCTCCTACTACCGCCAGGCCCTGGAAAACGACCAGTACATGCTGAGCCTTCACACAGAACTGTACCATGTGGCCAGTTACCTGGAACTGGAGCAGGCGCGGTTTGAGGAAAAACTGGTTGTGGAGCTGGATGTGGAGGACGACCTCAACTGCAAGGTTCCCTCCTTCATCCTCCAGCCCCTGGTAGAAAACGCGGTCCGCCACGGCGGGG
>OIYD01001769.1_pt1 | contig 11876 bp, 9 predicted proteins | sample 1588141 | NCBI WGS metagenome assembly OIYD01 (sample SAMN03283259) | human gut metagenome | biome: human-associated habitat; material: feces | host: Homo sapiens | place: USA | collected 2013
TCGGCGGAAGTTGCTCCCCCTGGGGGACAGATGGCGAACCACCAGCATCTCCACCCAGGGGCGGCTGGACTCGTTGTCCTCGCTGTTGACACCATAGTTGCCAATGAGGGGATAGGACATGACCACGCCCTGCCCCGCGTAGGATGGGTCGGTCAGGATCTCCTGGTACCCGGCCATGGAGGTGTTAAACACCATCTCACAGATCCGGTCGGAGGTGCTGCCGATGCTGGTGCCGGAAAATACGCTTCCGTTGGCCAGGATCAAAGTCGCTTTCATTGAATTCTCACACGCCTTCCGTTCCAGTTCTATTGTTTGGTTAAATCAAGTTATTTTATCGAAAAATCGTCTGGTTGGCAAGATGTATCTTTCCTTTTTTCAGCAGAATTTTCGGGGGAGCTTTTGGGCAATTTGCAGGATATTTTCCATCCGGCGGGGAAAGACTGAAAGAAAGAGCCGTCCATATCCCGCGGCCCTCCCCAAAGGGCGCGGACATCGATACCGCGAGGTGATCTTTTGTTCACAGGACTGATCCGCACTATCATCCTATACATCTTCATTATTATAGGAATCCGCCTGATGGGCAAGCGCCAGGTTGGGGAGCTGGAGCCCTCCGAGCTGGTCCTGTCCCTCATCATCGCCGACCTGGCTTCCGTCCCTATGCAGGATTACGGCATCCCTCTGCTCACCGGCATCCTCCCCATTTTGGCCCTATTGGCCATGACCATGATCCTGTCCGTCCTCACTATGAAAAGCGTCCGGTTCCGGGCCCTCATGTGCGGCCGACCCAGCATCGTCATCCGGGATGGGCTGGTAGACCAGCGGGAGATGGCCCGAAACCGGCTGACCATAGATGAGCTTTTGGAAGAGCTGCGGGCCAAGGGTTACACCGATCCGGCCACAGTGAAATACGCAATCCTGGAAACCAATGGACAGTTGTCCGTCCTGCCCTATGCCAACCAGAAGCCCCCCACCGCCCAGCAGCTGCAGGTGTCGGCGGAGGAATCGGGCCTGCCCCTGGTGGTAATCAGCGACGGCCGACTGCTGGAGCATAACCTGCGGGCTCTGGGCCGGGACCGGAAGTGGCTGGACCAGCGTCTGGAGGAGCGGGGCTGCTCCGGCCTTGAGGCCGTCTTTCTGCTGCTGGTGGATCAAACGGGCAGCATCTACCTGGCCCGGAAGGATATGAGCGTATAAGGAGGGATCGCCATGAAGCGTCTCTGGATCGCCGTCGCCCTGCTGGCGGCCATGTGCGGGGCAACCCTGGTCAACGCCTACTACTGCCAACAGCTGGCAGACAGCCTGTCCGGCCGGCTGAACCAGGCCCAGACTCTGGTGGAGCGGGAGCAGTGGGACCAGGCGGAGGAGCTGACCCGGCAGGTCTACCAGGACTGGCAGGACAGCCACTTTTATCTCCATGTGGTCATGCGCCACTCGGACACCGATCAGATTTTACGGACCTTTCAATCTGTCCTCCAATATCTGGAGCTCCAGGAGCTGGACCAGTATGCCGCGGCCAACGCCGACCTGGCGGCACAGATCCAGCTGTTGGCTGAGATGGAGCAGGCCAGCCTGGTCAATGTGCTGTGATTTGCTTTCAAAAATTCACAAATATATATAAAATTCACTTTTATATCAACGATTTTATGTTCGATATTTACAGTTTTATGTTAATATGGTAAAATTAAATTATTAAAAATAGTTATCAGCCCTATTATAGAAGAAAAGGGGCAGTGCTGTATGGAGACCCACAAAGCTGGGAGAAAACTTCTTCGCCCGGAGTATTTTCTTATGCTCGTCCAGCTCCTCGTCCTGGCATCGCAGCTCTTCTATTGGCTGTGCGGCGTCCGGCTCCGGCTGTTTAAGCCCGGCTGGGAGGGAGCCGCTGTTGTCATCTTCGTTTCGTACAGCATCCTGTGTGAAATCCTGAGTTACTCCACCATTTTTGTCCGGCGGGAGCATCTGATCACCGTTTCTCCCCCCTGGCGGAGAAACTGGAGGCGCTGGTTTTTCCTGCTGTTCACGCCCCATGTCCTGTACAGCCTCTGGTATGGGCTGTGGATGACCTTCTTCGGCCGCTTTCCTCCGGCTCTTATTCTGTCGGCTTTGATCCTTGTCTTTCTCTATCTCGCCTACCAGCGGCTTTCGGAGCACGCATAAAAACGAGGGACAGCAGCGCTGTCCCTCGTTTCTGCTTGTTCCGGTATCAAAGCCCCTGGGCGATCATGGCCTCCGATATCTTCTTGAACGCGGCGATGTCGTTGCCGGCGATCAGGTCATAGCCCAGCCCATACTCCTGGGCTGCGGCGGCAGAGGCGTCATAGATGCCGCTCATGATCTCTCGCAGCTTATTGTCCACCTCTTCCCGGTCCCAGTTGTACCGTATGGAGTTTTGGGCCATCTCCAGGGCGGACACGGCCACGCCCCCAGAGCCCGAGGCCTTGGCCCCGGCTGTCAAAATCTTGGGACTGAGCCGGAGGAGCTTCAGCGCCTCGGCGGTGGCGGGCATATTGGCCCCCTCTACATAAAAGCCCACGTCGTTGGCCAGGATGCGTACCGCATCCTCCACATCCAGCTCGTTCTGAGTCGCGCAGGGGATGACTATGTCTGTCTTTATCTCCCAGGGCTTTCTGCCTGGGAAAAACTCTACTCCGAACCGCTGGGCATAGGGCGCCACTTTGTCCCGGCCGCTGGCCCGGAGCTCCAGCAGGAAATCCAGCTTCTCCTGGGTACACACACCCTCCGGGTCGTAGATATAGCCGTCCGGGCCGGACAGGGTAACCACCTTAGCACCCAGTTGGGCCGCCTTACGGCAGACGCCCCAGGTCATGTTGCCAAAGCCGGAGGCCGCAATGGTCTTGCCCTCCAGGGTATCCCGCTGATGCTCCAGCATTCTGGCCAGAAAATAGATAGTGCCGGAACCGGCGGCCTCTTGGCGGACCTTACTGCCCCCGTAAGTCAGTCCCTTGCCGGTCAGGGCGCTGCTCTCCGCTTTTCCCATCAGGCGCTTATACTGGCCATAGAGGTAGCCGATCTCCCGGCTGCCCACTCCAATATCCCCGGCGGGCACGTCGGTGTCCGCGCCGATATAGCGGTACAGCGCATTCATGAAGGACTGGCAGAAACGCATGATCTCTCGGTCGCTCTTTCCCCTTGGGTCAAAGTCAGCGCCACCCGCGGCGCCGCCAATGGGCAATCCAGTAAGGGCGTTTTTATAGGTCTGCTCAAAGCCCAGGAATTTCACCACCGAGGAGGTCACCCCCGGATGGAAGCGCAGCCCGCCCTTATAAGGACCGATGGCGCTGCTGAACTGGGCGCGGTAGCCGTGGCTGGTGTGGGCCACACCCCTATCATCCACCCAGGGGACAAGAAAGGTAAACATCCGCTCCGGCTCCACCATCCTGGTGAGCAGGTCCAGCTTCTCATACCTGGGGTCGTCAAGGGCTGGATCGATCATCTCCAGCCAGGTCAAAACACACTGGAGGTACTCGGGCTCGTGGGCGTAGCGCCGCCGCAGCTGGGCGGCCACCCGGACAGCGTACTCATTCATCGTATTCCTCCTTTACACGATGCCGTAGGCCAGCATGGAGTCGGCCACCTTCAGGAAGCCCGCGATATTGGCCCCCGCCACCAGGTCACCTGCCATGCCGTACTGGGCGGCGGCATTGGAGGCGTTGCGGTACAGGTCATCCATAATGGTCTTGAGCCGCTGGTCCACCTCCTCAAAGGTCCAAGAGAAGCGCATGGAATTTTGGCTCATCTCTAGGGCGGACACGGCCACGCCGCCGGCGTTGGCCGCCTTAGCGGGGGCGAACAGCAGGCCGGAGCCCTGGATAACCTCCACCGCCTCAGGCGTACAGGGCATATTGGCCCCCTCCGCCACGGCGAAGCAGCCGTTGGCCACCAGTGCCTTGGCCGCCTCCCCGTTGAGCTCATTTTGGGTGGCGCAGGGCAGGGCAATGTGACAGGGGATCTGCCAAATGTTGGAGCAGCCCTCCTGATAGCGCGCGGAAGGCCGGCGCTGAACATACTCTCGGATCCGGGCGTGCTCCACCTCCTTGAGCTGCTTGACCAAGTCCAGGTCGATGCCCTCCGGATCGTAAATATAGCCGTTGGAGTCGGACATGGCCACCACCTTGGCTCCCATCTGGCGGGCCTTTTTGCAGGCGTAGATAGCCACGTTGCCCGAGCCGGAGATGACCACGGTGGACCCGTCAAAGGACCGCCCCGCCTCCCGCAGCATATTGTCGGCAAAATAGCACAGTCCATAGCCGGTGGCCTCCTTGCGGGCCAAGGAGCCGCCATAGGTCAACCCCTTGCCAGTAAGAACTCCGGTAAACTCATTGCGCAGCTTCTTATACTGTCCGAAGAGATAGCCGATCTCCCTGGCCCCTACACCGATATCTCCAGCCGGAACATCGGTGTCCGGCCCGATGTATTTGAACAGCTCATTCATGAAGGACTGGCAAAACCGCATGATCTCCAGGTCCGACTTGCCTTTTGGGTCAAAGTTGGCGCCGCCCTTGCCGCCACCGATGGGCAGTCCGGTCAGACTGTTTTTGAAGGTCTGTTCAAAGCCCAGGAACTTGATGATGCTCTCATTGACTGAGGGGTGGAACCGCAGCCCGCCCTTATAGGGGCCGATGGCACTGTTGAACTGGATGCGGTAACCCCGGTTTACATGGATTTTCCCCTGTTCATCCTCCCAGGGCACCCGGAAGGAGATGGTACGCTCCGGCTCCACCAGGCAGTCCATCACACCCTGGGAAATCAGCTCCGGCCGGGCGTTTACCACAGGTGCCAGAGAGGAGAGCACCTCCCGCACCGCCTGGTGAAACTCTGGCTGGGCCGGGTTATTGCTTACCACCCGCTCCATCAGACCATTCAAATACTCATTTCGGATGCCCATATCGTTACCTCCTAAAAATTTTTTGCAGAGCTCCGCTCCTCATGTCCCCCTTCTCTGCTCTTTGGCGCTTTAGTGTGATACCGTTATAGCACTTCTCTGTTTTGCAAGTCAATGATTGTTTTCTTGCATTTTTAATCTTTGTAGGATTATTCACATTTCATATGCATCTCTCAATATTTTTCGTTTATTTTTTAACTAACTTGAAAATTATCCTGCAAGATGGTTCCTTTTTAACAGAATCCCTTCATTTTTTATGTCCCAAAATTTTCATTTTTTCCTTTTTACATTCAAAAGAGCTCCCCTGTGTTTTTACACAGGGGAGCTCTTTTAACTTAATATCAGCCCGCTGTTGTCCAAACAGCAGCCTATTCCACTGTAACGCTCTTAGCCAAATTCCGGGGCTTATCGATGTCACAGCCCCGCATCAACGCCACATAGTACGCGAAAAGCTGGAGGGGCACCACGCCCAGAGAAGGCAGGAGCAGCTCATGGGTATCCGGGATGGTCATGACGCCGTCGGCGGTCTTTTCCATCTCCCCGCTGTGGCTCTCGGTGGTGAGGGCCAACACGTCGGCCCCACGGGCCTTTACCTCCACCACGTTGCTCATAGCCTTTTCAAAAAGCCTGTCGTATGTCCCCAGTGCCACCACCAGGGTCCCCTCCTCCACCAGGCTGATGGTACCGTGTTTCAGCTCACCGGAGGCGTAGGCCTCCGAGTGGATGTAGGAGATCTCCTTCAGCTTCAGCGACCCCTCCAGCCCTAGAGCATAGTCCAGGTTGCGGCCCATGAAGAAAATGGAGTTGTGGTTAAACCAGTGGGAGGCAAAGTACTGGATGCTGTCCCGTTCAGCCAGTACCCGCTCCATCTTGTCTGGCAGGCGGGTCATCTCATCCAAGATCGTGTGGTACTCCTCTGGGGCGACAGTGCCCAGCACTCTGGCAAACCACAGGGCCAGCAGGTCCAGCACCGCCAGTTGGGTGGAGTAACCCTTGGTGGTGGCCACGGCAATCTCCGGACCCGCCCAGGTGTACAGCACCTCGTCAGACTCTCGGGCGATGGAGCTGCCCACCACATTGACGATGGACAGAACCTTGGCCCCAAGCCGTTTGGCCTCCCGCAGGGCGGCCATGGTGTCCAGAGTCTCTCCCGACTGGCTGATGACTACCACCAGCGTACTCCCGTCTACGATGGGATCCATATACCGGAATTCAGAGGCCAGCGCCACCTCCACCGGCCTGCGGGTCAGCCGCTCCAGCACATATTTGCCCACCATGCCCACATGGTAGCTGGAGCCACAGGCCACAATGTACACCTTGCTCATCGCCCGGACATAGTCCTGACTGAGTCCAAAGTCCTCAAAGCAGACCTCTCCCTCCCGGATACGGGGCAGGATAGCCCGACGCAGAGCCTGGGGCTGCTCCATGATCTCCTTGAACATGAAGTGCTCATAACCGCCCTTCTCCGCCGCGTCGATCTCCCAGTCCACATAGGATATCTCTTTGTCCACAGGCTCCAACAGCCGGTCATAGCACTGGATGCCCTCCCGGGTCAGGACGGCCAGCTCTCCATCCTCCATATAGCCCACCCGCCGGGTATGCTTGATGATGGCCGTGACGTCGCTGGCCAGAAAATTGCATCCGTCTCCATACCCCAAGATCAGCGGGCTATCTTTTCGGACAGCGATGATCTGGTCCGGATAGTCGGCACACAGGATGCCAAGGGCATAGGCCCCTTGGATCCGGTGAAGCACCTGCCCCACCGCCTTCAGCAGATCCCCCTGATAGAAATACTCAATGAGCTGGGCCACCACCTCCGTATCCGTATCGGACAGGAAGGAAACGCCCTTACCCATCAAAAAGGACTTCAATTCCCCATAGTTTTCAATGATCCCGTTGTGGACCACGGCGATCTTGCCGCTTTGGCTCACCTGGGGATGGGAATTGACATCGCTGGGCGCCCCGTGGGTGGCCCAGCGGGTGTGACCGATGCCCACGGTGCCCTTGACCGCCGCCCCGTTCTGGAGCTGGTCGGCCAGCACCTTCAGCCGGCCCTTAGCCTTGTGGACAGAAAGGGTGTCCCGATCCTGGTCATAGACCGCCATCCCTGCCGAGTCATAGCCCCGGTACTCCAGTCGGGACAGTCCTTCCAGAAGAATGGGAGCCGCTTGCTCCTTGCCAATATAGCCTACAATTCCGCACATATTCTGTTTTCCTCCTGATTTCACACGTTTGATTTCTTCAAGAGGACAAACTCGCAGCCATTTGCCTCGTCCCCCGGTCACAGCCCCTCTGTTTTGCGGTCGCCCGCATATTTCTGACTGTGTCACGCACCCGGAGCCCGCACGGAGGGGCATCCGCCGAATCTTTCGATCATGGCCGGATATTGAAGGAAACAGTCCTTCCCAGCCATTTTCCCCTCTCCTCGTCGTCCCCCAGTTCAGCCGGGGGCACTGGCGCTTCTGATGGGCCCAAGCCCATAGTCCTCCTTTCTTTCTGCGACATTTGGTATATAAAAGCCTATTCAGCTCTCATATCAAGTCTTTGATTCCCTTGGAAATTGAATCGTCCCGTCCTCCTGGGTGATAGGCCGAACCGGACGGCAGGGATTGCCTGCCGCCAGCACATGGGGCGGGATGTTCCGGGTGACCACGCTTCCCGCGCCGATGACCGCCCCGTCCCCGATGGTCACTCCAGGCAGCACCGTCACTCCGCCGCCGAACCATACATCGCTGCCCACAGTGATGGGGGCGGCATACTCCCAGCCGGCCCGGCGCCGCTCCGCGTCCATCGGGTGGCTGGCCGTGTAAAAGCCGCAGTTGGGGCCGATCATCACGTTGTCCCCAAAGGTGACAGGCATACAGTCCAAAATGACGCAATTATGGTTGACATAAAAATCATCTCCCACTCGGATGTTATACCCGTAGTCGCACCAGAAGACCGAATTTACCACAATATTTCCTCCGGTGTGTCCAAAGAGTTGGGAAAGTACCCGCTCTCTGGCCGGACCGTCCCCGCTGGGCAGGACGTTGAGCTTCTCACACAAAGCCTTGGCCCTGTCCCTTTCCCAGACCAGCTCCAGGTCTCCGGCGTTATACAGGGCGCCAGAGAGCATCTTCTCCTTTTCCGTCATGGTTCACCCTCCTTTCCAAGCTGTCCTCTGCATTATAGTACGCGGTCACCTGTCCCGTAAAGAAAAAATTGCCGTGGACAGGGAAACGCGCGCGGAAGATGACTCCCCCGCGTGCGTTCTCCCTCTGTGCGTTTACTTGTCCAGCATGGCTCGGATGCGGTCCACCGCTTCCTGGGTGGCGTCCGCGTCTCCGAAGGCGGTCAAACGGATATAGCCCTCGCCGCTGGGACCAAACCCGGCGCCTGGGGTAGTGGCCACATTGGCCCGGTCTAACACCAGGTCAAAGAAGTCCCAGGAGCCCATGCCATCCGGCGTCTTGAGCCAGATATAGGGGGCGTTGACTCCGCCAAAGCACTCCAGCCCGGCGGCGGACAGCCCCTCCCGGATGACCTTGGCGTTGTTCTGGTAATAGGCGATGGCGGCGCGGGTCTGCTCTCTGCCCTCTGGGGTATAGATGGCCGCGGCTCCCCGCTGAATCACATAGGGGACACCGTTGAACTTGGTGCACTGACGGCGGTTCCACAGGCTGTTCAGCTTGACACCCTGGCGCTCCAGTTCCATGGGCACCACGGTGTAGGCGCAGCGGTTGCCGGTAAAGCCGGCAGTCTTGGAGTAGGACCGGAACTCAATGGCACAGGTCCGGGCACCTTCGATCTCAAAGATGGTGTGGGGAATCTCCTCCTCGGTGATAAATGCCTCGTAAGCCGAGTCATAGAGGATGACAGATCCGTTTTTGTTGGCGTAGTCCACCCAGGCCTTCAACTGTTCCCGGCTGGCCACAGCGCCAGTGGGATTATTGGGGAAGCAGAGATAAATGATATCCGCTTTCTCCTTGGGGGGCTCCGGGGAAAAACCGTTGGACTCCACACAGGGCATGTAGACCAGCCGATCCCACTTGCCTAACTCCTCCTGATAGCTGCCGGCCCGGCCAGCCATGGCATTGGTGTCCACATAGACGGGGTAGACCGGGTCACAGACGGCCACAATGTTGTCTACTCCAAAGATGTCCCCGATGTTGCCGCAGTCACTCTTGGCACCGTCGGACACAAAGATCTCCTCCGGCTTGATATCCACCCCGCGGGCGGCATAATCATGCTGGGCGATGGCCTGCCGCAGGAAGTCATAGCCCTGCTCCGGACCATAGCCGTGGAACCCCGCAAAAGTCCCCATCTCCTCCACGGCCTTCTGCATGGCCTGGATGACCGCTGGGGCCAGCGGCCGGGTCACATCCCCGATAGACAGCTTGATGATCCTGGCCTCCGGGTGGGCGGCGGAATAGACAGAGATGCGCCGGGCTACCTCAGAAAACAGGTAGCTGCCGGGCAGCTTCTGATAGTTCTCATTGATCTTTACCATGGTACCAACTCCTTCGTATGGCAGTTTCTAAGGTCTTAATGGTTGATATTATCCCTGATGGACAGGGGGTTGTCAATGGAAAACTGAAATTTTCATCCCATCTCTATCTCTCCCTCGAACACCGTCCGGGCTGGGCCGGTCATAAAGATCCGTCCCTCCCTCCACTCCAATCCCAGCGTCCCTCCGGGCAGACGAGCCTCCGCCCGACTTCCGCACAATCCCTGCCGTCTGGCCGCCTCAAAAGCAGCGCAGGCCCCGGTGCCGCAGGCTAGGGTGATCCCGCTCCCTCGTTCCCACACCCGGACGTGGAGATCATGCCCATCCTGACAGGACACAAATTCCACATTGGACCGCTCCCGCAGATTGGGATGACATTCCAGCACCGGGCCCAGTTCTTCCAGCCTGACCCCCTCTGGGTCTGGGCAGAAAATGACGGCGTGAGGGTTCCCCACTCCAACCTGGTGGACCGTGTACTGCTCCCCCATCGCCTCCAGCTCCACCTCTGGATAGAGAATCGCCTGCCCCATGTCTACGGTGACCTGTTCCGCCTTCCCTCCCCGCACCGCCAGCTCTAGCCCACGGGGGCCGGCATCGGTGTCAATAGTCAGGCAGGTCTTCCGGGTCAGCTTCCTGTCATAGACGTACTTGCCCATACAGCGGATGCCGTTCCCACACATGGCCCCCCGAGAACCGTCGGCATTGTACATCTCCATGGTAAAATCTCCGGTCCGCCCTGGTTTGATACAAATCAGTCCGTCCGCGCCCACTCCGAAGTGCCGGTCAGACAACCGGACTGCCAGAGTCGGTAAATCCTCCGGCTCCCCTTCCATGCAGTTTACATAAATATAGTCGTTGCCCAGCCCCTCCATCTTTGTAAAACGCATATTCTCGCCCCTTTCTGGGGTGAAGGCGCGCAAGCGCCGCCACCCCGGTCCAGCCTATGCGTCCCCCTCTCCTCTCATGCCGCCCTCCGGGTGGCCCCTTTGTGGATTTTCTCTACAACTTCTTTTGGCTCCGACGGGATATTTGCAAGATTTTTTCTTGCCATAGGGGGGAGAGATAGGCTATTATGGTAGTAATTTGAAAGGGGCTGATCAGCTTGAGCGACTGTATCACTGAAATTTTTGCTTCCAACGTATTCAGCAGAACCGTCATGCAGGAACGCCTGCCCAAAAAGGTATACGCCGAATTGGTAGATGTGATGGATAACGGCGGCAACATCTCCATGGCCACCGCTGACATCGTGGCCACTGCCATGAAGGACTGGGCCGTGGAAAAGGGCGCTACCCACTACGCCCACTGGTTCCAGCCCCTTACCGGCATCACCGCCGAGAAGCACGACTCCTTCCTCACGCCGCCGCAGGACAGCAGAACCCTGCTTCAGTTCACCGGCAAGCAGCTGATCATGGGAGAGCCAGACGCCTCCTCCTTCCCCTCCGGCGGCCTCCGGGCCACCCACTACGCCCGGGGCTACACGGCCTGGGACATGACCTCCCCCGCCTTTGTCAAGGAGATGTCCTGCGGCACCGTCCTGTGCATTCCCACCATCTTCGTGTCCTACACTGGCGATGCCTTGGATAAGAAGACCCCCCTCCTCCGGTCCATGGAGGCCATCAACACCCAGGCCCTGCGCATCCTGCGGCTGTTCGGCAACACCCAGGCAAAAAAAGTTACCCCCTCCGTAGGGGCCGAGCAGGAGTATTTCTTGGTAGACCGGGAGAAGTACCTCAAGCGCCGTGACTTGATCTATACCGGCAGAACACTCTTCGGGGCTCCGGCCCCCAAGGGGCAGGAGATGGACGACCAGTATTTCGGCGTGATCCGCCCACGGGTGGGCGAATTTATGGCTGACCTGAACCGGGAGCTGTGGAAATTGGGGATCCCCGCCACCACCCAGCACAACGAGGCTGCCCCCGCCCAGCATGAACTGGCCCCCATCTATACCACCTGTAACCTGGCCGTTGATCAGAACCAACTGACCATGGAGACCATGAAGCGGGTGGCCACTCGCCACGGCCTGGTCTGCCTGCTCCACGAAAAGCCCTTCGTGGGGGTCAACGGCTCTGGCAAGCACAACAACTGGTCCATCTCCACCGATCAGGGGGAGAACCTGCTGGCTCCAGGCGACACGCCCAACGAAAACCTCCAGTTCCTGTTGGTGCTGGCCTGTATCATGAAGGCGGTGGACGACCACGCCGACCTGCTGCGCTGCTCCGCCTCCTGCGTGGGTAACGAGAGCCGTCTGGGCGCTCAGGAAGCCCCGCCCGCCATCATCTCTATCTTCCTGGGGGACCAGTTGGACGACGTGGTGGCACAGATCGTGTCCAACTCTGAATCCATCAAGCTGCTGGCCAGCGGCAAGCTGGACTCCGGCGTATCCACTATCCCTGTCCTGGACAAGGACGGCACCGACCGGAACCGCACCTCCCCCTTCGCCTTCACTGGCAACAAGTTTGAGTTCCGCATGGTGGGCTCCTCCGACTC
>OIYD01001782.1_pt1 | contig 11822 bp, 12 predicted proteins | sample 1588141 | NCBI WGS metagenome assembly OIYD01 (sample SAMN03283259) | human gut metagenome | biome: human-associated habitat; material: feces | host: Homo sapiens | place: USA | collected 2013
TGTCGCAAGCGACCGCCGCAGGCGCGAGAATGTGCCAAGGCACATTCTTTGTTCCGCGATAACTCGAGAAATACGCAAAGCGTATTTCTCGTAGTTTACGCGAGTCGGTAAAAATATAGTTGACAACAGAAATGCTTATGTATATACTTTGAGTTGCAAATAATTTGATAGTCAAAATATTTGCAACTCAAAGTATTATCAAAGAAAAGACAAAAAAGGAGAACGAAATAATGTTAGAGAAATTAGCAGAATTAATCAAAGAGCAGTTAAACTATGATGGAGAGGTAAAAGCAGAATCCAATTTCAAGGATGATTTAGGAGCAGATTCTTTAGACTTGTTTGAACTGGTTATGAGCATGGAAGAGGAATTCGGTGTAGAGATTCCATCAGAAGATTTAGAGAAAATCGCAACTGTAGGAGATGTTATTGACTACTTAAAAGCAAAGGGCGTTGAGGAATAAAAGATGAAAACAAGAATCACAGAACTGTTAGGAATAGAAGAGCCTGTTATCCAGGGCGGAATGGCATGGGTTGCAGAATATCATCTGGCTGTTGCAGTATCTGAAGCAGGTGGACTTGGTATTATCGGTGCAGCCAGTGCTCCACCTGAAGTGGTTCGGGAGCAGATTCGCAAGGTGAAGGAACGCACCAGCAAACCATTTGGTGTAAATGTCATGTTGATGAATCCGAATGCACCGGAAGTGGCAAAGGTGGTAGTTGAGGAGCAGGTTCCGGTTGTCACAACAGGAGCCGGAAATCCAGTCAAATTCATGAGCCTCTGGAAAGAAGCAGGTGTTAAAGTAATTCCGGTAGTAGCAAGTGTAGCTATGGCAAAACTTATGGTCCGCGGTGGCGCAGATGCTGTTGTGGCAGAGGGAATGGAATCCGGTGGCCATATCGGTTCCACTACAACCATGGCATTGGTGCCACAGGTGGCAGATGCCATTGATGCACCGGTGATTGCAGCCGGAGGAATTGCAGATGGAAGAGGAATGGCTGCAGCATTTATGCTGGGTGCAGAAGCAGTTCAGATGGGAACAAGATTTGTGGCAGCTAAAGAATCTATCGTACATGCAAACTACAAAGAGAAGCTGATAAAATCCAAAGACATTGATTCTGAAATAACAGGTTCCAGTACCGGACATCCAATCCGTGTCATCCGTAATAAGATGAGCCGTGAGTATCTGAAGATGGAAAAAGAAGGCGCAACATTAGATGAATTAGAACAGCTTACCCTTGGTTCCCTCCGCAAAGCAGTGATGGACGGCGATGTGGTAAATGGAAGTCTGATGGCAGGTCAGATTGCCGGAATGATACAGGATGAATTGTCCTGTAAGGAAATTATTACTTCTATCGTATCAGAGGCAGAACGTCTGATGAATCGGAAATAAGGAGAAGAAAATGAGTAAGGTTGTATTCATGTTCCCTGGACAGGGAGCGCAGTATATTGGAATGGGCAAAGATTTCTATGATGCCTGTGAAGAGAGTAAAGCCGTATATGAGCTTGCTTCAAAAGTAACCGGACTTGACATTGCAAAGCTTTGTTTTGAAGAAAATGAAGAAATCAATATTACAGAGTATACACAGATTGCCATGCTGACCACAGAGGCAGCAATTTATGCAGCATTAAAGAAAGCTGGAAAAGAACCGGCAGCCTGTGCAGGATTAAGCCTTGGAGAATACGGTGCATTGATTGCATCCGGTGTCATGAGTATGGAAGATGCATTCCGTGTCATTCGTGCAAGAGGAATCTTTATGCAGGAAGCAGTACCAACCGGCGGAGCAATGGCAGCCGTTTTAGGACTGGATGCGAAGGCAATTGAAGAAGTATGCAGCAATACCGAAGGAATTGTATCTATAGCAAATTATAACTGTCCGGGGCAGATTGTAATTACCGGAGAAGAAGCGGCAGTAGAAAAAGCCGGTGCAGCATTAAAGGAAGCTGGAGCAAAGCGTGTGGTTCCGTTAAAAGTAAGCGGACCGTTCCATTCCGCCATGTTGACCGGAGCCGGAGAAAAATTAGCAGAAGTATTGGAAAATACAAAGCTGCAGGAATTTAGCATTCCGTATGTAACCAATGTGACAGCAGATTACGTTACCACAACAGAACCGGTAAAAGAGCTGTTAAAGAAGCAGGTATCTTCTTCTGTAAGATGGCAGCAGAGCATCGAGCGTCTGATAGCAGACGGTTATGATGAATTCGTAGAAATCGGACCGGGACATACTTTATCTGGATTTATGCGTAAAATCAACCGGGATGTCAAAACGGTAAGCATTGAAAAACTGGAGGATTATAAAGCTTATGTTGGAGAATAAAGTAGCACTGGTAACCGGCGCAGCCAAAGGGATTGGTCGTGCCATTGCACTTCGTCTGGCAGAAGACAAAGCAACGGTAATTGTAAATTACAATGGCAGTAAAGAACGGGCTGAAGAAGTGGTAAAAATGATTACCGATATGGGTGGCAGAGCAGAATCCTATCAGTGCAATGTGGCAGATGACGAGGCATGTCAGACCATGCTCAGAGATATCATAAAGAAATACGGACATCTGGATATTCTTGTAAATAATGCAGGAATTACAAGAGATAATCTTGTGATGAAGATGAATGATGAAGAATTTGATGCAGTCTATGAGACAAACTTAAAGGGTGTATTCCATACCATTCATTATACATCCCGCTATTTCTTAAAACAGAAAAGTGGAAGGATAATCAATATATCATCCGTATCCGGAATTACCGGAAATGCCGGCCAGGCAAATTATTGTGCAGCCAAAGCCGGAGTCATCGGATTGACTAAAAGTGTTGCGAGAGAACTTTCCTCCCGCGGTATTACTGCAAATGTAGTAGCACCGGGAATGATTGAGACCGATATGACAAAGGATTTACCGGATACGGTAAAAGAAAATATGCTTCATAACATTCCGCTTGGAAGAATCGGAAAGCCGGAAGAAATTGCGGCAGCAGTTGCATTCTTAGCATCCGAAGAGGCAGGTTATATCACAGGACAGGTGCTGGCTGTAGATGGCGGAATGACTATGTAGATGCAGAAATAATACTGGCTGATGAAAAAGCTAGAAAGAACAGCGGATGACGAATGACGAGAGATGGATTGTTTAGATAGAGAGGATAAGAACATGAATCGTAGAGTTGTAGTAACAGGATTGGGTGCAATTACCCCGATTGGAAATAATGTGCCGGAATTCTGGTCTGCAGTAAAGCAGCAGAAGGTAGGTATTGGAGAGATTACACATTTTGATGCAACAGACTATAAATGTCATCTTGCAGCAGAAGTAAAGGATTTTGATGCAAAAGAATATATGGATTTCCGCTCTGCAAAGAGAATGGAAGCATTCTGCCAGTTTGCCGTAGCGGCAGCCGGAGAAGCACTGGAGGATTCCGGACTTTCCATGGAAGCAGAGGATGCATACCGTGTGGGTACTTCCATCAGTTCCGGAGTCGGAAGTTTACAGGCAATCGAAAGAGAGCATAGCAAATTATTGGAAAAGGGACCGGGAAGAGTAAATCCGTTATTCGTCCCGATGATGATTTCCAATATGGCAGCAGGAAATGTATCCATTCAGTTTGGATTAAAAGGAAAGAGCTTAAATATCAGTACCGCCTGTGCATCCGGAACGAATGCCATTGGTGAAGCCTTCCGTACCATCCAGTATGGTGATGCAGAAGTGATGGTAGCAGGTGGAACAGAAAGCTGCATTACTCCGCTTGGAATAGCAGGATTTACATCTTTAACCGCACTTACTTCTTCAGATGATCCAAAACATGCATCCATTCCGTTTGATAAAAACAGAAGTGGATTTGTTATGGGAGAAGGTGCCGCAATCGTAATTCTGGAAGAATTAGAACATGCCAAAAAACGTGGAGCAAAGATTTATGCAGAAGTAACCGGATATGGATGTTCTTCGGATGCATACCATATTACATCTCCGGCAGAGGATGGTGCAGGCGCAGCAACCGCAATGATAAATGCAATGAAGGATGCCGGTGTAAATCCGGAAGAAATTACTTATATCAATGCCCATGGAACCAGCACCCATCATAATGACTTATTTGAGACAAGAGCAATCAAGCTGGCGTTTGGTGAGCATGCAAAGGATATCCGTATTAATTCCACTAAATCCATGATTGGACATCTTCTTGGAGCAGCAGGAGCCATCGAGTGCCTGACCTGTGTAAAGGAAATCGAAGAAGGTTACATTCATGCAACCGTAGGTTATGAGACACCGGATGAAGAACTGGATCTGAATTATTGCAAAGAGGCATATGAAGAAGAAGTGCCATATGCCATCAGCAATTCACTGGGCTTTGGCGGACATAATGCAAGTCTGCTTCTGAAAAAATATCAGGCATAAAGGAGAAGGGAACAATGTCAGTACTGACAACGAAAGAAATTATGGAAATCATCCCACATCGTCATCCGTTTCTTCTGATTGACACGATTGAAGAACTGGTGCCGGGACTTCGTGCAGTAGGGAAAAAATGTGTTACCTTTGATGAACCTTATTTTGCAGGACATTTTCCGGGAGAACCGGTAATGCCGGGTGTTTTAATTATAGAAGCACTGGCACAGACCGGCGCGGTTGCAATGCTCTGTCAGGATGAATTCAAAGGAAAAACCGCATATTTTGCAGGAATCAGCAATGCAAAATTTAAGAAAAAGGTGGTTCCGGGGGATGTACTTGTTTTAGAGACAGAAATCATAAAAGTAAAGGGACCGATTGGAATTGGAAAGGCAACTGCAACAGTAGATGGAAAAATAGCTGCAACAGCAGAGTTGACATTTGCGATTGGAAGTGGTGAGTAAAGTGAGCAGATTACTGGATAAAATCAAGGAAAATAGAGCTGTAAAGGATGCCGCAGAAGGTATTTTACAGGAAGAAAAAAAGAAAGAGGAAGTACTTTGTAAAGCCTGTGGCAAAATGGTAAACAAAGCAGAGGTAGTAAGAAACCGCTATGTCTGTTATGAGTGTGGAGCATATTTCCGCGTAAAAACCGGAAACCGCCTGAAGATGGTATTAGACCCACAGAGCTTTGAAGAATGGTTTGCCGAAGAGCATGGAACGAATCCACTGGATTTTCCGGGCTATGCCGATAAGCTGACGGCAGTCCGTGAGAAAACCGGATTAAAAGAAGCAGTAACCGTAGGAAAAGGTAAGATTTATGGAGAAGATGCAGTCATTGGTGTGTGCGATGCCAGATTTATGATGGGAAGCATGGGCCATGCAGTCGGAGAGAAAATTGCGGGGGCAGTAGAACGCGCTACGGAAGAAAAACTTCCGGTTATTCTTTTCTGTTGTTCCGGTGGAGCCAGAATGCAGGAGGGTATTGTATCCCTGATGCAGATGGCAAAGACAGCAGCAGCTTTAAAGAAACATTCCGATGCCGGACTTTTATATATTTCCGTATTAACTGACCCGACAACCGGAGGTGTAACAGCAAGTTTTGCTATGTTAGGTGATATTATTTTAGCAGAGCCTGGCGCACTGATTGGATTTGCCGGAGCAAGAGTAATTGAGCAGACCATCGGACAGAAACTGCCGGAGGGATTCCAGAGAGCAGAGTTCCAGTTAGAGCATGGTTTTGTGGATGCCATTGTAGAGCGGAAAGATTTAAAGAAACGTCTGTATGAAATCCTTCGTATGCATAAAGTAAGTGGATATGCCAAATTTGACCCGGCAACTGAAGTAGACGGAAGACCGACAGAGCTGATGCGGGAACGCGCTTACAATACAAAAGAAAAGAGTGCATGGGAAAAGGTTAAGATGGCACGTAAGGTAGACCGTCTGTCCGCAGAGGATTATATCAACAGTATCTTTACCAAATTCATAGAATTTCATGGAGACCGTTATTACAGGGATGACCCGGCAATTGTGGGCGGTATCGCATACCTTGACGGACAACCGGTTACGGTAATCGGAATCCAGAAGGGAAAGGACATGAAGGACTGCATGCGTCATAATTACGGAATGCCATCTCCGGAAGGATACCGTAAAGCAATCCGCCTGATGAAGCAGGCTGAAAAATTCCATCGTCCGGTTATCACCTTTGTTAATACAGCCGGAGCATTCTGCGGTATGGAAGCAGAGGAAGGCGGACAGGGAGAAGCTATTGCAAGAAATCTTTATGAAATGTCAGGGTTGAAAGTTCCGGTTATTACCTTTATGATAGGAGAAGGTGGAAGCGGCGGTGCATTGGCACTGGCAGTTGGAAATGAAGTCTGCATGATGGAGAATGCAACTTATTCCGTACTTTCTCCGGAAGGCTTTGCATCTATTCTCTGGAAGGATGGCAAGCGTGCCAAAGAAGCAGCAGAAGTAATGAAGATAACAGCAAAGGATCTTTTAGAACTTGGCATTATCGAGAAAATTATACCGGAGTATGGTGGAGCAGATGATGAGGCATTGAGTTCCATTGCAGTTTATATGCATAAATGTATCCGCGAATTTTTAGAATCATATGAAGGAAAAAGCGGAGAAGAGATTGCAAAAGCACGTTATGAACGTTTCCGTAAATTTTAAAGGAGCAGAGCATGAACATTCGAATATGTGGAACTGGAAGTGCGTTACCGGAAAGAAAAATTACCAATGACGATTTAAGTCAGATTATGGATACTTCCGATGAATGGATTTCCAGCAGAACAGGAATAAAAACAAGACACCTTGCAACGGAAGAGACAACAACATCACTTGCCACAGAAGCTGCAAAAAAAGCACTTGCAGATGCAGACATGAAGCCGGAAGAAGTGGAACTTATCATTGCAGCGACGGTAACACCGGATCATCTTGTGCCGACACTTTCCTGTGAAGTGCAGCGGGAAATCGGAGCAGTGAATGCCGTAGCCTTTGACCTTGGTGCAGCATGTTCCGGATTCTTATTTGCATTGAGTACAGCACAGGCATATATTGCCAGTGGCAGATTTAAAAATGCACTCTTAATCGGAGCAGAAGTACTTTCTAAAATTATGGACTGGAATGACCGCAGTACCTGTGTTCTTTTTGGAGATGGCGCAGGAGCAGCGGTAGTCCGGGCAGACGAAGAAAATATCTGTCATGTGGTGCAGGGCTCAGACGGTGCGAAGGGACTGGTACTGGCATGTGAGAACCGTCCAGTCAATAATCCATATCATAAGATGGAAAGTCCGCTGGGTTATGTAAGCATGAATGGACAGGAGGTTTATAAATTTGCTGTCCGCACAGTTCCGGCAACCATTACAAAGGTGCTGGAAGAGGCGGATTTAGAGGCAGAGGAAATTTCACTTTTCGTATTACATCAGGCAAACTTAAGAATTATTGAAGCGGTAGCAAAACGATTGAAACAGCCGATGGAGAAATTCCCGGTAAATTTGACGGAATGTGGCAATATTTCGGCAGCAAGTGTGCCGATTTTGCTTGATAATATCAACCGGCATGGTATGATACATAGAGGAGATAAAGTTGTACTGGCTGGTTTCGGCGGCGGACTCACATGGGGCGCAGCGGTACTGGTCTGGTAAAAGGAGATAAGAATGAATGCGGATAAAACCTTAAATGACATTCTGGTAAAGCTGTTTAATGATTTGATGGAAATTGAGGAAAAATGCTTAATCTCCGGAGAATTCATGAACATTTCCGGAAATGATATGCATATTATTGAAGCAATTGGTCTGGATGAACCAAAGCGGATGTCGGAAGTGGCGGCGAAGATGAATGTTACAACAGGAACCCTGACAAAAGCAATTGAAGCACTGGAACAGAAAGGTTATGTAAACCGTTGCAGAAATGACAGGGATAAAAGGGTGGTCCGTGTATCACTCACCGATTCCGGAGTCCGGGCATATGAGCATCATGCACGTTTTCACAGCAATATGATACATGATATCAAGGAGAGCCTGACTGACCAGGAGAGTGAGATTCTGATTGGAACACTGGGAAAACTGGTGAAGTTCTTCCAGAAGAAATATGAACCATATCTGAAAAATAAAAAATAGTATATTTATACAAAAAAAGAAGTGGAGAAGGGAAATAGAAAACTGTTTTCTACTTCTTTTTAATTATAAAAATGAATTTTTCTGGTACAAAACTTGCAAAAAAGAAGAAAAAGTACACAAAAGTATAAAGTTTTTGACACAAATATGAAAAAAACGTTGCGAAAAAATTCATTTCATACTAAAATAGTAGTGTTGATGTATATATAATACTCAAATTAATATGTAAAGGAGATATAATATGAGCTACGTTGATGAAGTATTAGAAAGAGTAAAAGCAAAAAACGCTTCTGAGCCAGAATTCCTTCAGGCAGTAGAAGAAGTACTGGAGTCTTTAAGACCGGTAATCGAAGCAAATGAGGAGAAATATCGTAAAGAAGCATTACTTGAGAGAATAACCGAGCCGGATAGACAGCTTAAATTCCGTGTACCTTGGGTAGATGACAAGGGACAGGTTCAGGTTAATACAGGATACAGAGTACAGTTCAACAATTCTATTGGACCGTACAAGGGAGGTCTTCGTCTCCATCCTTCCGTAAATATCGGAATCATCAAATTCTTAGGATTTGAGCAGGTATTTAAAAACTCTTTAACAGGACTTCCAATCGGCGGTGGTAAAGGTGGTTCTGACTTTGATCCTAAGGGAAAATCAGACCGTGAAGTAATGGCATTCTGCCAGAGCTTTATGACCGAGCTTTGCAAATATATTGGCGCTGACGTTGACGTTCCGGCAGGAGATATCGGAACAGGCGCAAGAGAGATCGGATACATGTTTGGACAGTATAAGAGAATCCGTGGAATGTACGAAGGTGTTCTGACAGGTAAGGGACTTACCTATGGTGGATCTTTAGCTCGTACAGAAGCTACCGGATATGGTCTTTTATACATTACAGAAGAATTAATGAAATGCCATGGTGAATCTATGGAAGGTAAGACAGTTGTTGTATCCGGTGCTGGTAACGTTGCAATCTACGCTATCCAGAAAGCGCAGCAGATGGGTGCAAAAGTTGTTACCTGTTCTGATTCTACCGGATGGATTTATGATCCGGAAGGAATCGATGTTGCATTATTAAAAGAAGTAAAAGAAGTAAAACGTGCTCGTCTTACTGAGTATGCTGCTGCAAGAAAGAGTGCAGAATATCATGAAGGCCGTGGTGTATGGCAGATTAAATGTGATATCGCTCTTCCATGTGCTACACAGAACGAGCTCCTTATCGATGATGCAAAACAGTTAGTAGCAAACGGATGTAAAGCAGTTTGTGAAGGTGCTAACATGCCTACAACCTTAGATGCAACCAAATACTTACAGGATAACGGAGTATGGTTCATCTGTGGTAAAGCTTCTAATGCAGGTGGAGTTGCAACTTCTGCATTAGAGATGAGCCAGAACTCAGAGCGTTTAAGCTGGACATTCGAAGAAGTAGATGCTAAGTTAAAACAGATTATGGTAAATATCTATCATAACATTGATGATGCTGCAAAACGTTACAATATGGAAGGTAACTATGTAGCAGGAGCTAACATCGCAGGCTTCGAAAAAGTAGCTGAGGCTATGCTTGCCCAGGGCGTTTGCTAGGCATTGAACACTTAGAGAACGCGAGCCATAGGCGAAGCGTGAACTTAGTGTGAAAGCCCATCCCGAGACTTGATGAAAACGAGTCGCAGACGAAGTTTGAATCCTAGCCGAGTGGATGTCATTGAACACATAGAAAACATCCCCGAAACGTTATGTTTCGGGGACTTTTTAATTTACACGAGAAACTCGCAAAGCATTTCCGGTGGAATTTCTTTCCTGTTTGGAGTATAATAGAACGAACAACGGGAAGGAAAGAGACCGGAGGCAATTTAGATGCAGAAAAAAGAAAGAAATGAAGAATTAGAATATATAGATGACTTTGAGAATATCGAAGAACCGGAAGAGTCAGAGGACAACCGGGAAGAATTAGAAGAACCAGAAGAGGAATATTCAGAAGGCGGCAGACACAGGAAGAAAGGAAGAAAATCCGATACAAAGAATGCAGCTTCTGTGGCAGGGGAATTTCTAAGCTGGGTAATTACGATTGTAGCAGCGGTGCTGATTGCTATGTTTTTAAATCGTTTTGTGTTAATTAATGCAGAGATTCCATCCGGTTCCATGGAAAATACAATCATGACCGGAGATAAGCTGATTGGATTCCGATGGTCATATCTGTTTTCCGGACCGGAGCGGGGAGACATCATTATCTTTAAGTTTCCAGATGATGAGAGCCAGAATTATGTAAAACGTGTCATTGGCTGTCCGGGAGATACGGTAAAGATAGAAGATGGCAAAGTATATGTCAACGGAGAACTCTTAGAGGAGAATTATCTCAAAGAGACATGGACGGTAGCTACAGGACCGTATACCTTTGAAGTGCCGGAGGACAGCTATTTTGTAATGGGAGATAACCGGAATAACTCCTATGATGGAAGATACTGGACCAATACCTATGTGAAGAAAGGTAAAATACTTGGAAAAGCGATTTTCCGATATTGGCCACTGAAGAATTTTAAAATATTGAATTAGTGCGGAACGAATAAGGGAGCAAAAGGAGAAGATTTATGATAACATTATTAGCCAGGATATTTATCCGGGAAGATGATAAGCCGGAGAAGGTACGGCTTGCCTACGGTATTTTATGTGGTATTGTAGGTATTTTGCTAAATGTATTATTATTTACAGGAAAATTTATTGCGGGAACCATCAGTAAATCCATTGCAATTACAGCGGACGCATTTAATAACCTGTCGGATGCCGGCTCATCCATTGTAACATTGCTGGGCTTTAAACTGGGAGCAGCAAAGCCGGATCCGGAGCATCCATTTGGACATGGAAGAATGGAATACGTTTCCGGGCTTGTGGTTGCTGCAGTTATTTTAATTATGGCAGTGGAACTGATACAGGATTCCATCAGAAAGATTCTTCATCCGGAAGCAACGGAATGCTCTGCATTAATTATCGTGATTCTGCTGATATCGATTGCTGTAAAGCTGTATATGACCTTCTACAACAGGGGAGTCGCAAAGAAGATTAATTCAGCGGCTATGCGGGCAACGGCCATGGACAGCTTAAGCGACAGCATTACCACATCTGTGGTTTTAATCACCACATTGATTGCAGAATTTACGTCAGTCAATATTGACGGCTACTGTGGTGTGGCGGTAGGATTGTTTATCTTATATGGTGGAATTAATGCAGCGAAGGAGACTTTAAATCCACTGCTGGGACAGCCACCGGAGGAAGAATTCGTAAAAGAGATAGAACATCTGGTGTTGGAAGAAAAAATGATTATCGGTATTCATGATTTAGTCGTACATGATTATGGGCCGGGACGTCTGATGGTATCACTACATGCGGAAGTGCCGGCAGAAATGAATATCCTTGTAATACATGATATGATAGACAATGTAGAAATGAAATTGAAAAGGGAACTGAATTGTGAGGCTGTCATACATATGGATCCGGTGATTACCGGAAGCAAGGAACTGACCGAGATAAAAGAAACGGTTACAGGTATTTTGAAGGATATTGATGAGGTCATTACTATGCATGATTTCCGTATGGTTCAGGGACCGACCCATACCAATCTTATTTTTGATGTAGTGATTCCATTTGGCTACCGTTCCAGTGATGAAGCAGTGTTAAAAGAACTGGAGCATCAGGTAAAGGAAAAGCTGGGCGAACAGTATCATATCGTGGTCAACGTAGACAAAAATTATGTGAAATAAAAGAAATAACAAAGCCCCGATGGGAGAAATCTAATAGTGATATGTACCCTCTTTACTGGACAACCAGTAAGGAGGGTGTTTTTATGCGTTAT
>OIYD01001792.1_pt1 | contig 11770 bp, 9 predicted proteins | sample 1588141 | NCBI WGS metagenome assembly OIYD01 (sample SAMN03283259) | human gut metagenome | biome: human-associated habitat; material: feces | host: Homo sapiens | place: USA | collected 2013
CGGCAAACTCGCTGTCCGTCAGGGCTTCTGCCGGAACCTGATAGTCGATGCCCGGTGTGCCGGAGCCATCCGAGCCACCGGGCGGCAAGCCTCCATTAAAAAGATAAGGTCTGCCGCCCAGCGTATCCTGAAAGATCTCATAGCGTTTCCACTGGTCGTTGTCCAGTTCCTCCCGGATAACGACCTCCAGTCCTTTATTCACCAGCTTTGTGTGAAAAATTCGATACTCATAGGGCACTTGCACGGTGTAGGGGATGCCAGTAAAAATGTCGATCATCACTACCGTGCGGTATCGGGTCTGGACTTCTACCCATGTGGTCAGCTTGTATTGCTTGGCAAACGTCTCCTTGAGTTTTGCCTGCACCTCGCTGCGGGTGTAGTCGTCGTAGAGAGTAGTCAGGAACGAAGTGAGCTGCCAAGGATCGTGCTCGATAGCATCCAGATGGTATCGGTATTCGTCATAGCCGGGGTGGTCGGTGGGGGTACGCTTGATCTTTTTATCCAGTTCCTTTTCCAGCTTCTTGTAGTCGGTTTCGGCTCCCCGGATGTCCCGGTCCTCTGCGGTGTAAATGGTCTGCCCGGATACCTGCGTGGTGCCGGAGAACAGAATGGAACAGGACGAAAACGCTGACATGACCAGCAGCAGGAGCAAAAGAAAAACGCCCACGATCAAAAGAACGTGCGCGTTGCTCTTTGCAAAATTGGCAATGCCGTTGACTGCGGTGCTGACCACCGATCTTCCTTTGTCGATGACCTGCTCCATGCCGGACTTTGCGGCATTGGTGCCATTTGATGCCGCTTTGCCGCCTGCGGTCTGTGCAGCGGTGCCGTCCGACCGGGTTGCGGCACGGTAGCTTTTCTGAATATCCTGTTTCTGCCACCACCGGGAGAACCAGTTGGAGTTGCCCTCACTGCTGGTTGCTTCTGCACTTTGAGCCTTGTCTGACCCGAACGCAGAAGATTTTGCAGTAGGCGTGTTTTTCTTTGCTTGCAGCTTGGCTTTCTTTTTCAGCTTCCTTGCATAACGATTCTTTGAGAAATCGCTGACTGCTTCTTCGGACTTCACGCCTTCATTGAGAGCCTGTGTGCCCACATTGTCGTCCTCGTACTGGTCAATCTCCCGATGTGCCGCAGACCGGGCGGCAGCGGCGGCATACATAGCACGTTTCTGCTGCTTTGTCATGCGGGATGCTTCATCCGGGGTGATCTCAGCTTTGCCAAAACGCAGATGCTGGGATTTCTCCGCAGCTTTGTCTGCATCCTGTTTCAGTTTCTGCTTTTTGGGCACCGACTGCTCCACTTTAGACTTTTTCGGAGGGGAGCGTGTAGCTGTGCGCTCCTTTTCCTCCTCGAATCTCAGCTTCGGCTGTTTCTCACTCATGCTTTTGCGCCTCCGCAACTTCGGAAAGGCGGGTCGTAAGGATGCGGTAGAGTTCAAGGTCTTTCGGGAAGTGGTCAACAAAGGGTAGGATCACGTTGCCGAAGAACAGCAGCCCTTCGCCCTCACCGGAGTGAGTGACGTAGGAAAGCTGATGGGGCGAGATGTTGAGCTGCTTTGCGAGAATCTGCCGGTCTCCGTTGGCCTGATTGAGCATATACACAAAGTCCGAGTTTTCAAAAATATTCGATACTTCGGGACTTGCCAGCAGATCTTTGACATTCTGCGTTAGGGCTGTTGGAATGCCGCCCCACTTACGGAAACGCTTCCAAATCTCCACGGAATAAGCAGCAGTCTGCTCTTCCTTCAAGAGCAAATGGAACTCGTCTGCATAGTACCGGGTGGATTTTCCGGCACTGCGGTTGGCGGTCACACGCCCCCACACGGCATCCTGCACGATGAGCATACCGAGTTTTTTCAGCTGCTTGCCAAGCTGCTTGATATCAAAACAGACAATGCGATTATTGATATCCACATTGGTGTGGTGGTTAAAAATATTCAAAGAACCCTTAACGTAAATTTCCAGCGCAGCCGCCACATGGCGCGCTTCCGGTTCGTCTTGCGTCAGCAGGGCGTTGTACAGATCTTCCAACAGCGGCATATTTTCTGGGGTGGGATTCTCGAAATACTTGCGATAGATCACATGGACGCAGCGGTCAATGACCGTCTTTTCCACCGGCTGCAAACCCTCTTTGCCGCCCACCACCAGTTCGCACAGGGACAGCACAAAGTCGGCTTTCAAAGCCAGAGGGTTATCCTCTTCCGAGTAGTTGCTGTTGATGTCCATCGGGTTGATATATTGGGTGCTGGCAGGGCTGATGTGGATGACCTGCCCATGCAGACGCTCCACCAGCGGAGCATAATCGGCTGGGTCAGCGGTGTTACCACCGCCTTCCCGCCTAGGAACCGTACGTGACAGTTTCCCGTCATACGGCTCAAGCATTTCATCACTTTTTCAAGCGGTTCTCAGCATAAATTCTCTGACAGGCGCAATGAATGTAGCGCATATTACGAACATCTTCCTCGCCAGTCTTTGCTTTTGGTGCAAGGTAGAAGATCTCTCTTTCTTCCGTTACATCCATCGGCATTCCGCAGTGGTAGCACAGTCCATTCTGGCTTTTCCAAATCATCTTGAATTTTCCAGTCAGCCGGTGCATTCCTTTATCGAATTTCCTTTTTTGGAAATACGCCTCATCGAGGAACGGATTTGCAGTAGCTTTTATCTTGGTATGTCGCACAATGGCTGTGCTGTCCACCCGTATCAGCTCCTTGTTTTCCGTAGAGAACACCCAGTTCCGATTACCGACACGATGCCAGTATCTCGTGGAAATCCACCACTTGTTCTTCTTTGGGTGCCGTCTTTTTGCCCATCGCCACAGCAGTTCGTACAGGACGTAGTCCAGATGCGCGAACGCATCACTTGCGCATACGGACTGGTGGTAATTAGTCCAACCTCGAATTTGTTCGTTCAACTTCATAATCAGAACATCTTGCTGCCACGCTTTTCCTCTGCGGAGAATCGTGTCAGAGATATTGGAAACGATAGCCTTGACCGCCTTTTGGGACGGCTTGATAATCAGCTTTTCGTTATACTTTCTGAAGTTCCAGCCGAGGAAGTCAAAACCATCGTCAATGTTGGTGACAACGGTCTTTTCATCAGAAAGTTCCAATCCGCGTTCAGCGAGAAACTCTCGAATCAGCTCCTTTGCTTCAAGAGCCAGTTCAGGTGTTGCCGCTGTGACCACAAAATCGTCTGCATAGCGGACGAAGTTTACTTTGTGGGCATTCTTAAATCTTGAATCGACCTTGCCGAGCGCGTTCGTGTGAAAGCGTTCGACCAGCTTCTTCTCGATACCATCCAGCGTCATGTTCGCCAGAATTGGGGAGATAATACCACCTTGCGGAGTTCCTTCCTCGGTAGGAAAGAGTTCGCGCTGATAGATAAATCCCGCCTTTAAGAACTGCTTCAAAATGTTCTTGTCCATGGGGATGTTCGCCAGAAGCCAATCATGGCTGATATGGTCGAAGCAACCTTTGATGTCACCCTCCAAAACCCACTTCGGAGAAATGTGCTTGCGCGACAGTGCATTGAACAGATATTCGCAGGCATCCTGTGCGCATCGTCCTTTTCGGAAACCAAAGGATTTCCCATCTGCTGTTGTTTCCGCCACCGGCTCCAGTGCCAAAGCATAGAGAGCCTGCATTGCGCGGTCATACATCGTGGGAATCCCCAACGGACGTTTTTTCTTCTTGTCCTTCTTTTCGATATACACTCTACGGAGAGGACGTGCACGATACCCTTTATCTGTCAGCGATAGAACCGCTGCCATTTTCTTCGCCGGAGTGTTCCAGAGAACACCATCCACACCGGGAGTTCTGCGCCCGTCGTTGGTAACGACACGCTTAACAGCCAGTGCTTTGGCGTAAAAGGAATGTGTCAGAAGATACTGAAGTCGTTTTACTGCGTTGTAGTCTTTTTGCTGAGTTGCCTTGACAATCCTGATTTGTAGCCTGTTGACTTCCCGCTCTGCCTTATGCCAGTCAATGTTTTTCCATTGGGCACTCAACATAGCTTCGTCCGACAGCTTCTCAGAAGTTTTACCTTCCGTCGTTGAATACTTATCGTTCACAGGGATACCTCCAATCTTGCCATGAAATACCCGGAATAAGTCAGCACCCTTTCAGGTCAGGGCAAATTTTGAACCCCTATGCTCACCGTTACAGTGAACCGTTCGCTTTTTATTCCATCTCATACCCTCTGCACCGTTTCTCCCTCTTGCGAGGTCAATACCTTTATTAAAGGAGTGCATAGGGTTTTCCACGTTCCACGTAATGCATAGTTCATGAATGCCTTAGCCGCCATCTTTGAACCGGGAGGATTTGTGTCCATTTGCTTCGGGGTACAGAAAGGCCCCTTGGCCACCTCCAGCACCTTTTGGTGTAGGTGTATCAGCCTTATTTCACCTATTCCCTGTAACGATCCTTACGATGGTTCACATTACATTCGACATAGCATTCTTTACCCTAACGGTACGTCTGCTTTTAGGCTGGCAGATTTCCCATATTGTCCTGTGAGCTTCCCAACGCCGGCTTTTGACCAGTGCAGGTCACAGTAGGGTTACTCCAAATGGATAGAGTAGCGTTTACACGCAATACATTACGCGACTTCGTGTCGCACTTCTGCCTCCGGGTCGCAGATGATAATATCATCGTCTGTCACGAGGAATGCGTTGCAGATCTCACGCTTTGCGCTGAAGGATTTACCGGAACCGGGAGTGCCCAAAATCAGACCGTTGGGGTTCTTTAGCTTTTTGCGGTCAACCATAATCAGGTTGTTGGACAGGGCGTTCAAGCCATAATACAGGCTTTCCTTGCCATTGTCGAACAACTCCTGTGTGGTAAACGGCACAAAGATTGCCGTGCTGCTGGTGGTCAGACCGCGCTGGATCTCGATTTGGCAGTCTGCCAGCGGCAGCGAGGACATAAGCCCCTGCTCCTGCTGAAAATCGAGGCGGCATAATTCGCAGTTGTGCTTCTGGGCAATGCTGACTGCCTGAAACACGTTGGTTTCCAGTTCCTGCTCGGTTTTCCCGGTGTTCAGCACCAGAAAAGTAACAAGGAACATACGCTCGTTTTGCGACTGCAATTCTTTCAGCAGGGCTTTTGCATCCCGCCCATAAGTCGCCAAATCAGACGGCAATAGCGATAGGTAAACCTTTGAAATTATCTCCGATTTTTCCCCCGCTTCACACCGGACAAGCGACTTTCACCGCATCCGGCGTTCCATCAATTAAACAGTTTTCTTAATCTCCTTAGTCATACCATTGTGAGAATTGAGCTCTAAAGCGATTTCTTCCGAATCAATAGGTTTCACTTCTGCCGAAATCCTCAGCCTATTCAGTTTTGCCAGTTGTTGCCGATTTAGCTTTAAGACAGAAAGACGCGAATCAATGGCACTTTTGTTCGTTGCGTGAATCAATTCATGCACTGGTGCTAAGACCAGCACAAGGTTTCCATAGCAGTCCGTTCCTCCAAGGCTCTTCGGCCTTTTGTGGTGACAGTGAATATCTGACACGCTTTCAAACGTTTTCCCGGTAACTGCACATTTTCCCTGCTGGGCAGAGAAAAGTGAGATACGGTTATCCATATATTCTGCGCTGCGGCTGTATGCTGTAGCTTTCATAAGCTGTAAAAGCAGAGTGGTGTCCATTTGCAAATCATTGTGGATTTCACTTCGCCCCTGCGGTGTATAAGCACACACATTCCGCTTCAAATCCATCGGTTTTTTACACCGGATATAGCTTATCGGGTAAACCGGCTCCTTGGATTGAGCAAGGTATCTCAGCCTTTTAGATTTTCCATATCGTTGGATTTCGCTTTTTGTCAGGTCGCGGCCTTCTTTTTTCAGACGATGGGATTTTCCGGCTTTCAGCCTGTTCTTAAGAACAATATCGACTGCTCTGCCAATGTTGTTGCAGTCAAGACTAATATCTGTTGCTAGCCGGTAGTAGTTCTGGATTCCCATGACCATAGAGTTGAACAGGTGGACTTCACCCGATTCTCCTCGGCAGGCTCTTGGAAACTTAATATTTCCAACCTGCTTTACAAGGTCGGCTTTGACCCGCTTGTATGCCTTATCGCACATGTGCGACTGCACAACATGCTTTTTCCCTTTTTTGCGCAATCGGATTTTGAATCCGAGAAATTCTGAATAGCTCCTTCTGACATCGACAACTCTCGTTTTCTCTGGTGAAACTTCAAGTTTTAAGCGTTCGGTCAACCATTTTGTTACCGCTATCAGCGTTCGATTCGCTTGTTCTTTTGTTCTGCAAAGAATCCGAAAGTCATCCGCATATCGCACGATATACATTTCTTTCAGGTTTGTATTCCGCATAGCCCGGTACGCATGACTGTGTATCGGGCATCCTGCTGCATTTTCCCTGTAGGAGTATTTCTCTATAACCGGATGGTTCTGCCATTGACTTTCGACCCAGTGGTCAAGCTCATTCAGCACAACATTTGCCAACAGGGGAGATATTATTCCACCTTGCGGTGTTCCTTTCTTGGGATTTTCCAGATGTCCATCGGGCATCTGAATTGGGGCTTTTAGGATTCTGCGGATAACGTAGAGCAATTCTTTATCTCGAATATTCATCGACCACAGTTGCCGTATCAGTTTCGAGTGGTCTACATTGTCAAAGAAGCCTTTCACATCGAACTCTACTACATAGTAAAGTCCTGACCTTTGCATAAGGCGATAGATTGCAGCGATTGCATTTTCAACCGACCTATTCGGACGGAATCCATAGCTATTACTGCTGAATTTTGCTTCGCAGATTGGCTCCATGACTTGCTTAATACATTGCTGTATCAGCCTGTCCCAAATGCACGGGATTCCCAGTGGTCTGGTCTTTCCGTTCGGCTTCGGGATTTCTTTTCTTCTTACGCTTCTGGGGGTATAGCCGTTTGTTCCTCCTCTGACAATTTTTCGTACCCTTGCAACAACTTCATCAGCAGGTAGTCTGCCAATATCTGTTATCCGCAGTCTGTCCGTTCCCGGGGTTGCACTTCCGGAATTGGACTTAATGTTCCGATACGCCAGCATGATATTATCTTTCGACAAAATCAGTTCCATCAGGTTATCGAATACTTCTCTGGCCTGACTCCTGGTATATAGTTCATCAAAGGTACGCTGCATGTCATAGTATTCTGCGTGGCGGAGGGATTCCACGCTTTTTGCTTTGGGATGTTTCTCACTTGGCATTAGGCATCACTCTCCTTTGCGGCGAGTGACTTCTTTTGGTCATACTCGCAATCCTAATTGCGACTAAGTGCTAAGAGTTTCTGTTTAACTGACTTGAGGCCATTCCTGTGCTTTTCTCTTTTTCGCAAAAAGCATTATCGGTTCGACCTCTGCTTTTCAGCAGTGATTCAAAGGCTTATATGATTCGTCCTCTTGCTTTCAAATGAGAAAGCTCACTGCCTTTCCTCGTTCCAACAATCCTATCTCTCCATATACCTTTAGGTTTCCGCTTTGGTCCTGCCAGCTTGAGCAGGCCTGTAACCTGCTATGGTGTTTCATAACGTACATTTTTACTCCACCACACTGGCTAGCGATTAACGCTACCAGCACATTTCTATGCTGTCATGGTATAGACCCGTACATCCGCGGTTTTCGTCAGTTATCTTGCAAACATTCTAACCTTGGGTATTTTGTAGACCTCCGGCCTATGGGCAGCACCGTCCACCTCTGGACGGCTTTCGTGGGGCTGGTGACTTTCCAGCATTTCTTACGGCTGCTCTCGGCCGCCTTCACCGAGCTTCTGACACCGGATGTTTCCATCTTTGGTGCCAGTCGGAGTATTAAGGGGGCGTTTCAGGGCGTTACTCCATCATTCCACCGCTTGGATTGTTAGTTCTCCTAACTTTAGAACCTCGTTCTTTTGTTAGTGCCTGATTTTATCCTTCAACCACGAAGGTTTTGTTCAGGAACGAGTCGCACGCACGTCCATGTCGTATCCGGCGCGAACAGCTTTTTTCTGCTCTTCGATCTTGCTGCGGTCGAGTTCGGTGATGGTGTGCTTGATGGTTTTGATGGCCTTGTTCTGGTCAACAGACTGGATGTGCATGGTAACGATCTGGCTGGAATCCATGTCCAGAAAATCCTTCAGCAACTGGTCACTCAGGTCAGAAGCCGTGATATTCAGGAAGCTGACCGCCCCGAAGATGCCGCCCATCTGAAAGGTACGGCTGTTCTTAAACGCCAGTGCAGTGGGTGCAATGGCATCCTTTACGGAAAGGCCGCTTTTTACAAGGTCTTTCCAGTTGAAGTGGAACTTGTTGGCACCGTCCATGTTCAGCATCCCGTGCATCAGCCGCAGGCGCTCCGTACCGTCCAGCGGCTTTGCCAGAACGCCCAACCTGTGAAAGTTGTTCATCAGGTCGTTCTGGATGTGCTCCAGCCGCGGCTTGACCTGCGCCATGCTGTCGCCCTCGATGCCGTAGGTCAGGAACTTGGTCTTTGTCAAGCCGTTGTTGCCCTTGGAAAGCTGCTGCCGCAGCATCTGGCTGTACTCGGCGCGCACATCGTCAAAGCCATCCTGCTGGTACGGGATGCGGATGGACTTTTCAAAGTCTGCCGAATCGGTGGCGGTATTCACAAAGGACAGCTCAAAGTGGATAGAGCTGTCGAAAAAGTTGAGAAAACTGCACCATTCCTCAAAAATGGCGGTCTTATCCTCCTGCTGCGCCAACTGATAGTTGATATCCTGATACTGGATGGTGCGGGTGTAGTAGCCGGGACGGACACGGCAGGTGCCGTCCTCAAACATCCGCTGGAACGGGATGCTCTCCTGTGCCGTGCGGGGCACCGTGGACTTGGGCGGCTTTTTGCCATCCTTATTCTTTTTCAGAAACGGAATCACTGGAACCCTCCTTCATCAAAATCGAATAATAGTTATTGGTTTGGTACGGACGTACCTTCGGGCGAACAAAGCGCGCCTGAAAGTAGTACCGCAGAATCTTTTCGGCGGGCTGACCGTTCTTCTGGTACATGGCCAGAAAGAACATGGGCAGCATGACCGCCATCATGCCAAGTGTAGCGCCAGAGTTGCCTGCGGTATCCCGCAGAATAAAGAACAGCGGCACGCCAACGACTGCCGCTGCCCCAAAACAGACAAGCTGCCGGGCGGTCAGGTTGAAGGCCACTTTGGACTTCACCTTGCTGAAGTCACGCGGCACGGAAATATAAGCTGCCAAATTTTTACCTCCGAATCAATGGGCACCCAGCAAAGTTTTTGCAACCGAGCTGGTTTTGAACAGTGAGAAGCAGAGCAGCACCGTATAGCCGACAATGCTCCAGATTGAGTTGATGGCATCCCCGGAAATTGCAACATTCTGAAGCAGAACAGCGTAGATCGCCACGCAGATCAGGATCAGAAAGCCCTGAAATCCCAGCGCAAACAGAGAACGAAGGTAGTTCTGTCCCACATGGGATTGCTCGTGGTTACCCCATGTGGCCATGGGCACCGGAGCCAGACTGACCATCATGTAGATCTCAATCATTCTTCCGTAGACGATGACGAAAATCACAATGGACAGGATGCGCATGGTGATGCCGATAAAGAAGGACTGCAAGAACAGCCCGAACAGGGGTCCTACGTCCATCTGCATCATGCTGGATTGCAGCATCGACAAGCCGATATCGTTGACCCTTGTGTTGCCGCTGATGATGCCGCTGGAATTTGCCACCACCTGCTGAGTCACGTCGAACACCGCCATGATGATATCGAAAGTGTTGGAGATCATCCAGACCGAAATGGCAGTTTTGAAGATCCATTTCATCAGCAGCGCAGGCTCAAATTGTGCCATGTTGTTGTGCTGTGTGATCATCTCAATCAACTCATAACAGGCGATGAAGGTCAGAATCACGCCTGCAATGGGAAGCACTACGTTCCGGGACAACGCCTCGATCATAGCGAAAACGCGCGGTTCAAAATTGGATGGTTTGGTGCCGACCTGCTGTGCGATGTTGCCCACTTGGGTGTTGACGTCATCAAACAAGCCGGAGAGATTGGACATGATCGCCGCTGTCAGCAGTGACTTGATCCAATCGGAGATTGCTTTGAGAACAGTTTCCACTCAGCGCCACCACCCATCAAGAAAAATGGTTGATAAGGGTCTTGAGCAGGTTGAGCAGAAAAATAAGGTGAGTCAGAATCTGCATAATAGCACCATCCTTTCAAAATAAAGGTGAATATTCGATTTGCAATGCGTTTCCTCTTTATAATAAGAATCCGTTTGCCACGGAGGGGCTGGAAATGCTTGCAAGTAAATATGTACGGGGCGGCAAACGCCGCCCGGAAAAGATCAGCCGAACAGACCGCTCAGCAGGGGGATCAGGGTGATACCGATGAGGGCAACGCCACCGCCAGCCATCAGCTGCTTCATACCCTGACTCTTGGCAGAGGGGTTATCGCCGCCGTAGCCTTCCATGAGGTTCACAGCACCCCACACGCCCAGACCGGCACCCAGTGCCACAACCAGAGTCTTCAGAACATCCACTGCACTATTAAAGAATTCCATAGTAATCTCCTTTGTTTTGAAAAAGCGACCCTGCACACCCCTGAAATCCGTTTGCAAAAAGCCGAAAACCACGGCGAAGGCTGATTTTCCGGTGTACCTGTTGGGTCAATGGGTAAAAAATAACCGCTCGTCTTATCAGGCGGGCGGGAGTGAATCGGCATCCACCATGATGAAGGTATCATCCGGGTGGATTTTTTCTTTTCGTTTCAAGAACTTCTCGATATCGAGTGCGTTCTTGGGGTCATAGTCGGAGGTGTACTTGTAGTTCGGGTGCTGGGTCAGGTCGTACTTGTCGCTCAAAAACGGGCGCACACCCCGCAGTTGAAGGATGCACTTGCCGCCATCCAGCACCGCCAGTTCATCCCGGCTCATAAGTTCGTGGCCGAGTTTTTGATAGTTGGTGCCATAGCTTGGGCTATTGCCACGGGTATCAGAATTGTTGTAGCTGTCGATGGTTTCCTTACCGAGTGCTTCGGCAAGATCTTTCAGGGTGGTAGGCTCGCTGCCGCCGAGAAAAATCTGGCTGTCCATGTTGCCCACGATGGTATCCGCATTGTCCTTGTAGATGGCTTTCAACTGGCTGCGGGTCTGCAAGACCAGACACGCCGAGATCTCACGGCTGCGGATAGTGGCCACCAGTTTTTCCAGTTGTGGAATCTGACCGATGTTAGCACACTCATCAATGAGGCACCGCACATGGATGGGCAGCTTACCGCCGTACACATCATCGGCTTTGTCGCAGAGCAGATTGAAAAGCTGGGTGTAGATCATAGAGATCAAGAAGTTGAATGTACTGTCGGTATCACTCATAATCAGGAACAATGCCGTTTTCCGGTCGCCCAGCTTGTCGAGTTCCAGCTCATCATACATGGTGGCATCCCGAACTTCCTGAATGTCGAATGGAGATAAACGGGCACCGCAGGAAATAAGGATCGACTTAGCCGTCTTGCCAGAAACTAAATGTCAACAGTAATTTAATACTTTCTACGAATCAGGCAGAAAGTTCGGCGTTTTGCACATCAGAGCTCAGCATTCTTTTCACCTTATCCTGCACCTTTTCACGGCATCCGGCACGGAAATGAATCAGAACGGTAAATTCCTGACCGTTGATGGTGCGCTTGATGAAAGGGGCGTTCTTGTTTTCGGGCACTTTCACATTTTCCATTCAATTTCTCCTTAAATCGTCATTTTCCGAATTTGGCTGGCAGACTGGCAACTGTGGGTGTACCATGATTTTTTTGCCAGCCA
>OIYD01001794.1_pt1 | contig 11757 bp, 6 predicted proteins | sample 1588141 | NCBI WGS metagenome assembly OIYD01 (sample SAMN03283259) | human gut metagenome | biome: human-associated habitat; material: feces | host: Homo sapiens | place: USA | collected 2013
ACTCCCTGGTCACCCAGCAGCCTCTGGGCGGCAAGGCCCAGTTCGGCGGCCAGCGCTTCGGCGAGATGGAGGTGTGGGCCCTGGAGGCCTACGGCGCGGCCTACACCCTGCAGGAGATCCTCACCGTCAAGTCCGACGATGTCACCGGTCGCGTGCGCACCTACGAGTCCATCGTCAAGGGCCACAACGTGCCCAAGCCCGGCGTGCCCGAGTCCTTCAAGGTCCTGGTCAAGGAGCTGCAGTCCCTGTGCCTGGACATCAAGGTGCTGGACGACCAGGGCGCGGAGATCGAGCTGAAGGACGACGACGAGGACAACTACCAGCCCGGTAAGTTCCGCGACGAGGACGACGACTACTACGGCTACGACGCCGGCGGGGAGTCCGACTTCGCTGCCGCGGGCTACACCCTCAAGGAGGGCAGCGACGACGACGACCTGGCCGCCGCGGACGCAGAGGAGCTGGACGACAGCGACGACTTCTCGGATGACTATTCCGATGAGGATATGGACTAATTAAGGGAGGACGAGCAAAGATATGAGTTACGCTGAATTCGACGCCATCCAGATCGGCATCGCCTCCCCGGAGCAGATCCGCGAGTGGTCCTACGGCGAGGTCAAGAAGCCGGAGACCATCAACTACCGCACCCTCAAGCCGGAGCGGGACGGTCTGTTCTGCGAGCGGATCTTTGGCCCCACCAAGGACTGGGAGTGCCACTGCGGCAAGTACAAAAAGATCCGCTACAAGGGCAAGATCTGCGACCGCTGCGGCGTGGAGGTCACCCGTGCCAAGGTGCGCCGTGAGCGCATGGGCCACATCGAGCTGGCCGCCCCGGTGAGCCACATCTGGTATTTCAAGGGCATCCCCTCCCGCATGGGCCTGCTGTTGGACATCAGCCCCCGTATTCTGGAGAAGGTGCTCTACTTCGCCAGCTATATTGTCACTGACCCCGGCTTCTCCCCCCTGGCCAAGAATCAGATCCTCTCCGAGAAGGAGTACCGCGACATGCGGGAGAAGTACGAGGACGACTTCGAGGCCGGCATGGGCGCCGAGGCCGTGAAGAAGCTGCTCCAGGACATTGATCTGGAGGAGCTGTCCAACCAGCTCCGCGCCGAGCTGAAGGACGCCTCCGGCCAGAAGAAGGCCCGCATTGTCAAGCGCCTGGAGGTGGTGGACGCCTTCCGTATCTCCGGCAACAAGCCCGAGTGGATGATCATCGACGTGCTGCCGGTGATCCCCCCCGAGCTGCGCCCCATGGTACAGCTGGACGGCGGCCGCTTCGCCACCTCCGATCTGAACGACCTGTACCGCCGGGTGATCAACCGCAACAACCGCCTGAAGCGTTTGATCCAGCTCAACGCCCCCGACATCATCGTGCGCAATGAGAAGCGGATGCTCCAGGAGGCGGTGGACGCCCTCATCGACAACGGCCGCCGGGGCCGCGCCGTCACCGGCGCCAACAACCGCGCCCTCAAGAGCCTGTCCGACATGCTCAAGGGCAAGCAGGGCCGCTTCCGCCAGAACCTGCTGGGCAAGCGCGTGGACTACTCCGGCCGTTCCGTCATCGTGGTCGGCCCCGAGCTGAAGATCTACCAGTGCGGCCTGCCCAAGGAGATGGCCATCGAGCTCTTCCGCCCCTTCGTGATGAAAAAGCTTGTGGAGGACGGCCTGGCCAACAACATCAAGTCCGCCAAGAAGATGGTGGACAAGGGCAAGGCCGAGGTGTGGGACGCCCTGGAGTTTGTCATCAAGGACCACCCCGTCATGCTCAACCGCGCCCCCACCCTGCACCGCCTGGGCATCCAGGCCTTCGAGCCCGTGCTCGTGGAGGGCCGCGCCATCAAGCTGCACCCCCTGGTGTGTACCGCCTTCAACGCCGACTTCGACGGCGACCAGATGGCTGTCCACGTGCCCCTGTCCGCCGAGGCCCAGACCGAGGCCCGGGTGCTCATGCTCTCGGCCAACAACCTGCTGCGGCCCCAGGACGGCGGCCCCGTCACCGTGCCCACCCAGGACATGGTGCTCGGCTCCTACTACCTGACCTATGAGAAGTATCCCGAGCACACCGCCGAGGAGACCTATGACGACGTGGCTGCGGTGAAGGCCGCCCTGGCCGCGGGCGCCATCACCCCCGATTCCTATGTCTGGGTGAAGAACCCCGGCTCCCTGGATGATATTCCCACCTACGCCGGCATCTGCGCCGAGACCGAGGACGGCGCGCTGCCCCGCGAGGTGCTCCACGTCTTCTCCAACGACATCGAGGCCCGCCTGGCCTACGACGAGGGCGAGCTGGAGCTCCACGTGCCCATCCTGGTCCGCCGGGAGGCGGAGGTGGACGGCGTTGTCCGCCACAAGCTGGTGCGCACCACCGTGGGACGCCTGCTCTTCAACGAGGGCATCCCCCAGGATCTGGGCTTCGTGGACCGCAGCGACCCCGAGCAGATGTTCGACCCCGAGGTCAACTTCATCGTGGGCAAGAAGCAGCTTGGCAAGATCATCGACAAGTGCATCGTCAAGCACGGCTTCACCGTGTCTGCCCATGTGCTGGACACCATCAAGAACCGGGGCTACAAGTTCTCCACCCGCGGCTCCCTCACCGTCTCCATCTACGACATGACCATCCCCGAGAAGAAGTATGGCCTGATCGCCGATACCGAGAAGGAGATCGTCAAGATCGAGCGGCAGTACAAGCGCGGCTTCCTCACCAATGAGGAGCGTTACCGCCTGGTGGTCGAGGCCTGGGAAAAGACCACCAAGGACGTGACCGACGCCCTGATGGCCGGCCTGGACCGCTACAACCCCATCTGGATGATGGCGGACTCCGGCGCCCGTGGTTCCTCCGCCCAGATCCGCCAGTTGGCCGGCATGCGCGGCCTGATGGCCGACACCTCCGGCCGCACCATCGAGATCCCCATCAAGTCCAACTTCCGTGAGGGCCTGTCCGTGCTGGAGTACTTCATCTCCTCCAGAGGCGCCCGAAAGGGCATGGCCGATACGGCCCTGCGTACCGCCGACTCGGGTTACCTGACCCGCCGACTGGTGGATGTGTCCCAGGAGGTCATCATCCGCGAGCACGACTGCGGCACCGACGACGGCATCACCGTCAGCGAGATCGTGGAGAACGGCCAGGTGATCGAGACCTTCGGCGAGCGGCTCAAGGGCCGTTATCCGGTGGAGGATATCTGCGATCCCCAGACCGGCGAGGTGCTCATCGACCACCACACCATGATGACCGCCGACCACGCCAAGCTGCTGGAGGACCACGGCATCCACTCCGTGAAGATCCGCAGCGTGCTCACCTGCCGCGCCCGCAGTGGCGTTTGTTCCAAGTGCTATGGCATCAACCTGGCCATTGGCGAGCCCGTGGGCGAGGGCGAGGCCGTGGGCATCATCGCCGCCCAGTCCATCGGCGAACCGGGCACCCAGCTGACCATGCGTACCTTCCACACCGGCGGCGTGGCCGGGGGCGACATCACCCAAGGTCTGCCCCGTGTTGAGGAACTCTTCGAGGCCCGCAAGCCCAAGAAGATGGCCCAGCTGGCTGAAATCAGCGGTGTGGTGTCCATGGAGGAGACCAAGCGCAACGTGATGTGCAACGTGACCATCACCGCCGATGACGGCGAGGTGGTGACCTACGCCCTGCCTTACTCCGCTGGCATTAAGGTGAAGGAGGGCGACATGGTGGAAAAGGGCTACCAGCTTACCGAGGGCGCCCTATCCCCCCATGAGGTGCTGCGTATCCGCGGCCTGTCCGACTGCCACAACTACCTGATCCGCGAGGTGCAGAAGGTGTACCGTCAGCAGGGCGTGGACACCAATGATAAGCATATCGAGGTTATTGTCCGCCAGATGATGCGGAAGGTCCGGGTGGAGGATGCCGGGGACTCCGATTTGTTGTCCGGCGCTACCGTGGACATCACCGAGTTCCGGGACGCCGAGGAGGCGGTCCAGGCCCGCATTGACGCCGGGGAGAAGAACGAGATGGGCGAGGATCTGCGCCTGCCCACCTGCACCCGCCTACTCATGGGAATTACCAAGGCATCTCTGGCTACTGAGTCCTTCCTGTCCGCCGCCTCCTTCCAAGAGACCACCAAGGTGCTCACTGAAGCGGCGATCAAGGGCAAGGTGGACCACCTGCAGGGTCTGAAGGAGAACGTCATCATCGGCAAGCTCATCCCCGCCGGCTCTGGCCTGGCCCAGTACCGTAAGGAGGATGTTATCGACGACGAGGGCAACCTAGTCTCTGACCAGAGCGGGGCCATCGTAGCCGATGCCCTGGAGGAACCCACCCAGATGGAAAACGAGGAGGACCTGTCCTTCGAGGTTGGCTCTATCGAGCTGGAAACAGCCGCTGGAAGCCAGAGCGAGGACGCGCTGGTCTAAAATGACCAGGAAACCTGCACAGTAGAGCGGACCGAGGGAGTGTATAACGCTCCCTCGGTCCGCTCTTTTTTCAACTTTTAAAAGAGAAAAATTCGTTTTTTCACAAGTCTTACCTTTTTAAAGCGAAAAATAGTTGCTATCGGGCCTAAAAGAAAGAAAAAATGATGGCTCAAATATCTTCTCTTGCAATTTTGCGGGACTGTCTTTATAATGTTTCTAAAAGAGGGAGAGGGATGATCGACAATGCTGGAGATGCTTACATCAGTCAACAGCGCCTTGAATGGCTTTGTATGGGGCCCCGTCATGCTGGCTCTGCTGGTGGGAACCGGCATCTACCTTACCTGCCGCACCGGCTGGATTCAGGTGCGGCGCTTCGGCTATATCATGAAAAGCACGGTGGGCTCTCTGTTCCGCAAGTCGGAAAAAGACCATGGCAGCAACCTGTCCCCCTTTCAGGCGGTGACCACAGCCCTGGCCGGGACAGTGGGCACGGGCAACATCGCCGGTGTCACTGGCGCCATCTTTGTGGGCGGGTCCGGCGCTGTGTTCTGGATGTGGGTGTCCGCCTTTTTTGGAATGTGTACCAAGTATGCCGAGATCGCCCTATCCATCCAGTACCGGGAGACAGATGAGGGCGGCGCCCACCGGGGCGGCCCCATGTATTACATCGAAAAGGGGCTGGGCAGGGGGTGGAAGCCCCTGGCTGTTTTGTTTGCCCTGTTTGGGGGCTTCGCCTCTTTTGGGATCGGAAACATCTCTCAGTCCAGTGAAATTGCCGGCGCCATGAACGGACTGTTCGGAATTGATCCTCTGGTTACCGGTATTCTTTTGGCAGTTATTGTGGGAGTGGTGATCATCGGCGGCGTCAAGCGCATCGGGCAGGTGGCCTCCTATCTGGTCCCCTTTATGGCCAGCTTCTATATCCTGGCCGGCATCGCTGTTATTTTGCTGCGGATTACCCAGGTTCCCGCCGCTTTGGCATCCATTGTCATCAGCGCCTTCAGCTTTGAGGCAGTGGGAGGGGGCGTCTTTGGCTACGCCATCATGGCGGCCATGAAGCAGGGATTTGCCCGTGGGGTGTTCTCCAACGAGGCCGGCCTCGGCTCCGCCCCGATGGCCCATGCGGCCTCCTCCACCGACGAGCCTGCCGAGCAGGCCATGTGGGGCGTGTTCGAGGTGTTTGTGGATACCATCGTGATCTGTACCATTACCTCCCTCACCGTGCTGCTGTCCGGCCTGCCTCTGGGGGAGGCCGCCCTGGACAGCTATACCTCCAATGGTGCCGCCGCTGTGGCCGCCTTCAACACGATCCTGCCTGGTACCATAGGGGGCGTGGTCATCCAAATCAGCCTGCTCTTTTTTGCCCTTTCCACCATTTTGGGCTGGAGTTACTACGGCGAGCAGTGCTGGGGCTATCTGACCCATGACAGCAAGGTGGTCAAGGCTCTTTTCAAAGCTGTATTCGCCTTAATCTGCATCGTGGGAGCCACCGGCTCCGGCAAACTGATGTGGGATATCGCCGATACCCTGAACGGCATGATGGCGATTCCAAACCTGGTGGGCCTTCTAGCCCTGTCGGGAGTGGTGGCCCGGATCACTAGGGACTATTTCAAGGAGCGGTAAGCTGATTGTGTGTATAAAAAATAATATTTGAATTTCTGCTATCGAAAGACCTCGAACCGCAAAAACCCCTGCAAATACAGACTTTTTTGCTCATTATGACACTTATGGAAGCAATGCTTTCTGATGTTTTGGTGTCCAGATTTTCTATAGCGATATAAAACGATATGGGCAGATATGAGAAAAAACATGGCATCCAAATTTGCCTCGGTCTTTTTTGCTTTTTAGAAAATTATGATACCGATAAATTGAAGTTGTAGGAAGAAATAGATATGCAAGAAAGATATAATTTTTGTGAATGGGATGAAGAAACATTCAAACTCCCAGATGAATACTTACTTGATGAAAATAGTGATTTGGCAGAGGCTTTGAATGTCTTTTATTCAGCAGGTGGTTACGATTTTTTTAATGTTATGGAACCTAAATATTATTCTGGTAATTGGTTGGATTTTGTAGGGAATTTATATGCTGAAATAGAGGATAATAAATATCAACCCAGAGGAAAGAAATATATTATCCCCTTGACTGGTTCACAAAAACAAGAATTACTTGACAGAGGTGTTCCAAAAATCTTTTTAACAAACTTGTGAAGTTGAATTTAGCGCACAGTCAATACAATAAGGCGGAAATATTATTTGTGCTGCTAAAATGGTACTCAACTTTACAGAACCAACTTATGCGGGGATATGGGAAAATACACACAGAAACGGGAAGACCATGGAAAATACAGGTTTTTTCTTCCCTTATATAAATACTTGTAAGAAGTTATAAGACGAGTTTCGTCTATAAAACCCATAAAAAAATCCGCCCATACCGATGCGTGGGCGGATTTTTTATGGGGAAAGATACCTCTCCAGGGCGGAGAGAAGGGCGGAACGCTCGTTGGGCAGCTCTCCCTGGGCCACATGGTCCAGGAGCTCGTGCAGAGCCTGTCCGATTTGGGGACCGGCCAGGCCGACCTTCAGGGCGTCGTGCCCGTTGACCGCCAGAGTCCGGAGGGAAAGACAGGCATTTTCCTCCAACAACTGCCGCCCCAGCGCCTCCGCCCGCTCCAGCGGAGCGGACTCCTCCGCCTTGAGCGGCGGGGCACAGGCGGATGCGTCCGCCCCTTTGAGAGCCAGCAATTGGAAGAAGCACTCCTCTCCCAGCCTGGACAGCCACCGGCCGGCCCACCGCCGGGTAGGCTCCACCGGCAGGTGATGGCGGGAGATCAGGATGGCCGCCCGCTCCCGGGTGGCGTTGTCCAGGCGAAGGCGGGCCATAGCCCGCTCGGCCAGCGGTACGCCCAGGCGGTCGTGGCCATAGAAATGCCCGATGCCCCGCTCATCCAGGAAAAAGGAGGCGGGCTTCCCCACGTCATGAAGAAGGGCGGCAAGTCGGAGAGCGGGGGAGGGGGGGACCAGGGCAGCCGTCTTGACGCTGTGGGTATACACGTCCCAGCGGTGGTGTGGATTACGCTGGTCAAAGCCCACCGCAGGGCCCAGCTCCGGAAGAATTTGGGTCACTACGTCGGGGAAGTCCAACAACACCTGCTCCGCTCCGGGGGAGCAGAGTAGCCGGAGAAATTCAGCGGAAATACGTTCCCAAGCCACCATGGACAGCTGGGAAGCGTGTCCGTGGATGGCGTCGGCGGTGTCCGGGTGGATGGTAAAACGAAGCTGACCGGCCAGCCGGAGTCCCCGGAGGAGCCGCAGGGCGTCCTCCTCCATTCGCCGGTCCGGATCCCCTACACAGCGGATCAGCCGAGCGTTCAAATCCTCTTGACCGCCAAACCGGTCGATCAGTCCCTCCGGACCCCAGGCCATGGCGTTGATCGTGAAGTCCCGGCGGGCCAGGTCATCAGTGAGGTCGCTGGTAAATTCCACCTGGTCCGGATGCCGGTGGTCGGAGTAGCTCCCCTCCCGGCGGAAGGTGGTTACCTCCACAGAGAGGCCGCCGGACAGGACAGTGACCGTGCCGTGCTTCAGACCGGTATTCAGACATGGAAAGCCGGCGCAGCAGGACAGTATCTCCCAAGGCAGGGCGGAGGTGGTCACATCGTAGTCATGGGGCGGGATGGACAGAAGGCTGTCCCGGACGCAGCCCCCCACCAGCACCGCCTGATGGCCGGACCGCCTCAACTGCTGGACGACCGCCAGCGCCCTGCTGTCCCAGTTTGTCATGCCACTCACCTCCTGTTGGGATTATCTTATCAGAGCGGGTGGAAAAAAACAAGGCCGGGACGTCCCAATGTCCCGGCCCGGAAATCACCGCCCCAGAACAAAAAGATTCTGGTCGGTGGCAAAATTGGAGAAAGAGTAGAGCACAAGCACCGAGTCAATGCCGTTGTCTGCTACATAGTCCTTCACGCTGCTCAGATTGTTCCGGGGATCAAAGAGGTGAACCTCAGAAAATCGCTCCGTCAGGAAGGGAGCCAGGGAGTCGGAGTAGGAATCCCGGATGACCAGCACCTTGGGGCCATCCACCTGTGGGTTCTCGATGACGCACAGGGGCTGGCGCCCCCCCAGGAAGTAGGAGTATTTATCCTTCACTTCTAAAAAGCTGTCCACATATAGACTGCCTTCACTGGGCTCAGAGCCGAACCAGGAGGTCACCTTCAGCCCCTCGCCAGACACATAGGTATCGATGGAGTCAGGGGCCACCCAGCGAACTCCGGAGGTGGAGAAGGTAGTGCCGAAGAACTGGTCAGTGACCGTAGTCTTCTGGTAATCATCCAGATCCAGCGGATCCAGACTCATAGCCTCAAAGATGGCGTTGGCCCCGTAGAAGGCCCCCAGGCTGGTCCAGTGGTGGTCGGTGCGGTAGTAGATGTCCTCGCCGCTGTGGGCGGCCAGAGCGCCTGCCATGTCGATGGTAGAGGCCCCGCTCTGAAAATACATCTGGTCAATGAGGGAAAACTCGTCCGCTGTGGGCGCACCAGCGGGCAGGCGGTCTGCCCAGATGGCAGAGGAGGAGGGGATGATGCCCAGGTACACCGGGACAGACACATTGCCTGCCAGCGTGTCCACAAAGCCGAGGCGGGTCAGAAGCCCCTGCTTGGCGGAAACGCCCGCCTGAGCGGGGGTATCCTCCCAGGCGGGGGTATCCACCCGGTTCAGGAGGGTGTCCTGCTTACCGAAATAGACCCCGTTGTTCTCCCGCTTGCCGGACAGACGCTCACACCAGGCTTTGGCGGCCACCCAGAAGTCCCGGCCGGCGATATGGTCGGCCACATAGTCCTCGGCCTGTTCCATAAAGGTGCCGTCTGTGACTGTTTCCACGCTGAATTTGGGCGGCTTCTGGAGATAGCGGTTCTCCAGCTCGGACATCTCCTTGTCCGGCAGGAGAGTGCTGACCACCAGCATCCCGCCAAGGAAGGTGCAGAACAGGGCAGTGATAAACTTGTTGTACTTGTTTGACATAGTCTGCGCCTCCTTAGAAACGGAAATAGAGGAAGGGATTGTAGGTGCCGTCCACCAGATAGGCGGTGCACACCAACAGGCCGGCTATGATGGCGGCGGCACCTGTTACCTGCGCTGCCCGCTGAGGGAGCCTGTGGTACAGTTTTGCGCCCAGAGGGGTGGAGGAGAGGGCCGCCAGCGCCAGGATGGGCAGATAGCTGATGAAATAGTAGCCCAAAGTGCCGTCCGCCAGAGGAGCGCCCCCCAGACCGAACATCACCTTCAGATAGCCGCCCAGCCGAGAGGCGTCCTCGATGCCAAAGATAGCCCAGCTGACAAGGACAAAAAACATGGTATAGACATGGCCCACCAGGGCTGGGGCCTTTTTCAACGCATCCAGCAGGAAAAACTTTTCTACCATCAGAAGGGCAAAGAAATACAGTCCCCAGATGAGATAGTTCCAACTGGCCCCGTGCCAGATGCCGGTGGCCGCCCACACGACGAACAGGTTGAACATCCAGCGGCCCTTGGAGCAGCGGTTGCCCCCCAGGGGGATATACAGGTATTCCCGGAACCAGGTGGACAGGGAGATGTGCCACCGCCGCCAGAACTCGGTGATACTCTTGGAAATATAGGGGTAGTTGAAGTTGGGCAGGAACTCAAAGCCCAGCATCCGGCCCAGGCCTACCGCCATGTCGGAGTAGCCAGAGAAGTCAAAGTAGATCTGGAAGGTGAAGGCCAGCACACCCAGCCAAGCCCCCGCCACGGTCAGGTCCGCCAGCGCCATGGTCTTATAGCTGTCCCACAGCATCCCCACGTTGTTGGCGATGAGCAGCTTTTTGCCAAGGCCGATCATAAACATCTGGACGCCAGAGGCAAACTTGTCCACAGTGCAGTCCCGCTGATCGATTTGGTCTCCCAGGTCCTTATACTTGATGATGGGACCGGCGATGAGCTGGGGAAACAGAGTGACGAAGGTGCCAAAGTTAAGGATGGATCGCTGCGCTCGGGCGTCTCCCCGGTACACATCGATGGTGTAGCTCATGGTTTGGAAGGTATAGAAGGAGATACCGATAGGCAGGTGGATACCCAGCACCGGCATGAAGTTCAGCCCGACCGACTGGAGAGAGGCGGCGATAAAGTCCCAGTACTTGAAGAAGAACAGCAGGGCCAGGTTGAATACAATGGAGGAGGCCACCGCCATCCGGGCACCCCTATCGTTGTCCCTCCGCTTGCAGCGTTCTACCAGCAGGCCGTGGGTATAGTCGATGGCGGTGGACAGGAACATGATGACGACATAGACCCGCTCCCCCCAGTAGTAGAAAAACAGAGAGGCGCACAGGATTACTACGTTCCGGAACTTTCGGGGCACCAAGTAGTAGATCAGCAGAGTGAGCGCCAGAAAATAAAATAAAAAGGTAGGGGTGGAAAAGACCATGAGCAACACTCCTTAAAGGAACGGCGGACGACTTGTCGTCCGCCGTGGGATCATATGGATCATAACACTGGGGATAGGGACTTTTGCTTCGAATCAGAACAGGGCGTTGAAGGCGTCTACGATGGCGTCGCAGTTCTCATGGACGACCATCATGACATAGTTGCCGTTGCTGACAACACGGGAGTTTTCGGTCCAGATCCGGGTGGGTTCGGGATACCAGGCTCCTCCGTTGATCATACCATCGATCCGGGTCTGGAAGATGGACTTCACAGTATCCACGTCCTTACTGTCCTTCACCTGGACCAGGCCGAACTCGCCGTTGTTCATGGTCATCAGTGTGCCATAGATCAATTTTTGTTCCGCGCTTACCGCGCCCATGCCAGGATAGAGCTGTTCCATCAGATCGGCGTCTAAGAGTTGGAGCATACCAAACTCATACTGGCCCATGATATCGCTAGCAAAGGCGGATAGGTCCACGTTGCCGGCAGGGGTGGAAGTATCGCCGGAGGAGCTGCCGCTGGAGGAATCGCTGCCATCTGCGGGGCCACCCTCCTCGGGCTTCTGTTCCTCCCAGTTGCACCGGACGATGCAGGAGGCGGTCAGGCCCGTTTCGCTGTCGGTAACAGTGATAGTGGCGTTTCCAACGGCCACAGCGGTGACCAGGCCCTTGTCAGACACAGTGGCCACAGACTCATCGCTGGATTTCCAGGCCAGAACACCGCCGGCGGGATCAGCCTTGGCCTTCATTTGGAAGGTGGCTCCCGCCTTGAACAGGGTAAAGTCGCTGCGGTTTAGGGACAGGGAGGCCTGTGCCTGGGGCTCGTCCACAGGGGGCTGGGAGCTATCAGAGGAGGTGCTCCCAGAACCGTCCGGCTGGCTGCCGTCCGGCTGAGAGGCATCCGGAGCGGAGCTGTCGGGGATGGAGGTGGAGCCGTCCGG
>OIYD01001796.1_pt1 | contig 11727 bp, 7 predicted proteins | sample 1588141 | NCBI WGS metagenome assembly OIYD01 (sample SAMN03283259) | human gut metagenome | biome: human-associated habitat; material: feces | host: Homo sapiens | place: USA | collected 2013
TGATATCCTGGACCTTTTTCTCCTTGAGCAATGTTATAAGACATTCACGAAGCTGTCTTCGGGTCTTACGCACCCGGCGGTCCACAGGTTCAATGCCCATTATCTGTTCCTCCTTTTGTTTATGTGGGTTTGCGTGTATTTACAAAGATTTAACAATTGTATTTTGCACAAAAATGGAAAAAATGTTGATTAACCATCAAAATGAAGGAAATTAATCATTGTATTTTTGCCATAATTTATTATAATCCATTATAGTCAATAAATAAACAAAAGTCAATTAACAAAATGGACGTTGTTTAACAGTATAAAAGGTGTATAATGGATATATATATAAGGAACGGGGGCAAATGGCATGAGATATAGAATATGTGCAGTCATTCTGGCTGCTGCGGGAGCTCTGTGGGCCTTTGAGGGGACCGGACCCGTGACGGCTCTGGCAGATGAGCAGGCGCAGGAGATAAGCCTTTCATTTGTACCGGGCTGGAACCAGACAGAGGGAATATGGTATTGGCTGGAACCGGATGGAACTTTACACAGGGGATGGCTGCAGGCAGACGGAAGGTCCTATTACATGGATGAAAATGGGGCCATGGTTACAGGCTGGCGGGAAGTGGACGGGGAGTGGTATTACTTCCACGAAGATGGGGGCATGAACCTGGGAGAGCTGATACTGGATAACGGGAAATACGAGTTCTCAGCACAGGGAGCCCTGGTTTCGGCAGGCTGGGTGGAAAATACAGGCGGAGGGGCCTATGACGCAGGATGCTACGACCATATGGCCCAGGATTTGTTTGACCAGCTGAATGAGGAAAAGAAGGATTTATTCTTTGAGGAATACCCGGACCGTGAGGATGAATATGACGGTGATATGCACCGTGTCTATGACCGGTACGCGGGCTTTCAGATGGATATGACCCTCAACAAGGCGGCGGACCACAGGCTGGAGGGAGCCATGGCAGGGGGCTATGCAGATGACAGGATTCCCGGAGAAGGTACCATTAACGATTACCTCTCCGTTATCAACTACAGAAGGAGTGCTTCCTGTCTGGAGCTGTACGTGAGGGACTGTGAGGACGCGTCAGAGGCCTTTGATAAAATAAAGGAAAAGCTGGATAAACGTTTCCAGTCAAAGACCGACCGGAAGTATTCCCTGGAATATTACCGCAGCCTGGGGATGGCCCACAGGGAAAAGGACGGGAAGCAGTATTTTGTGGTGATTCTGATGCGGTGAGCGTAAGGATTTTGCGGAGGAATATTGAAGCAAATTGCCGGAGCGGAAATATCGCAGCGGTAATGCCGGAGCAGAAACGCCGGAGCGGAAATATCGCAGCGGTAATGCCGGAGCAGAAACGCCACAGTAGAAATACCGGAGCAGAAATACCGCAGCAGAATTGCGCGGTACAGGGTATAAGGCCTGCAGGGCACAGCCGCAATGGGCGGCAGCATAAGGAGCATGGAAATATGGGACAGAAGCTGTTTGGCAGAATCAAGGACAGAATGCACAGGGTAAAAGGCCGGGAGCCGCAGGAGGGGGATAAGTTTTCCTTCCGTATGGCCCGGTTTATCATACATAAAAAAGGCTGGATTGAGAGCGTATTTGTGGCAGGGTGTGTTTTCTCCCTGATAGCGATGCTTTTTGTAAATGTGAATTATGACCTGACGGAGTACCTGCCTGCATCGGCCAGATCCTGTATTGGACTGGACCTGATGGAGGATGAATTCGGCTATCCGGGCACTGCCAGGCTGATGATTAAGGATGTGAGCCTGTATGAGGCAAAGCAGTACAAGGATAAACTGGAAGCAGTGGACGGGGTGGACCAGATTCTCTGGTGCGACAGTACGGTAAATATCTATTCAGGCGAGGATTTTATACGCCAGAAGGATATTGAGGACTACTACAAGGACGGATGTGCTGTTATGGACATCACCTTTGACCAGGGGGATACGGCGAAGAAGACATCCCAGGCCATTGACGAGATGAAAGCCATTACAGGGGATAAGGGATATTATGTGGGAATGGCTGTACAGAACAAATCCCTGACGGAAAATGTGGAGAGCGAGATGAACCTCATTCTTACGGTTGCCGTCATTATGATATTTGCGGTGCTGTGCATCAGTACCACCGCCTGGTCGGAACCATTCCTTTTTCTGCTGGTTATGGGTGTGGCTATTTTGCTGAACCGGGGCACGAATATTTTTATCGGGACAGTCTCGTTCCTCACCAATAATGTGGCTATGGTGCTGCAGCTGGCCACCTCCATGGACTACTCTATTTTCCTGCTGGATGCATTTTCCAGGGAAAAGCAGAAGGGGCTCTCAGAAGAACAGGCCATGATCAATGCCATTGACGCTGCCATCAACTCCATATTTGCCAGCAGCCTGACCACGGTGGTGGGCTTTCTGGCATTGGTATCCATGAAGTTTACCATTGGATTTGATATGGGACTGGTGCTGGCAAAGGGAATTGTGTTCAGCCTTATAACCGTGCTGTTCTTTATGCCGGCTATGATTCTCAAATTTTCCAGGTGGAATGATAAGACCAGGCACCGTCCTTTCCTGCCCTCCTTCCGGAAATTCAGCGAATGGGTCTACAGGGTGCGTTACGCATCCCTTATCATTATGCTGATTCTGGCGCCGCCCGCTTATGTGGCCCAGGGAATGAATGATTTCCTGTACGGCAACAGTGCGGTGGGAGCCAGCGAGGGAACCCAGGTCTATGCGGATGACCAGGTAATCTCCCGGGAATTTGGAAGAAGCAATATGATGCTGGCCATGTATCCCAATACTTCGGCTGTAACGGAGAAAGAGATGTCAGATGAGATAGAGGATCTTCCCTATGTGAAAAGTGTGACGTCCATGTCCAATACCCTTCCGGAGGGAATACCCGAGGAGTTCCTGCCATATTCCGTTACCAGTGAGCTCCACACAAAGGATTACTGCAGGATGCTTATTTACATACGGACCAAGACAGAGAGCGACCAGGCATTTAAGGGCGCGGATGAAATACGGGATATTCTGGAGCGGTATTATCCGGAGAATTCCTATCTGGTGGGGGAAACACCTTCCACACAGGATATCAAGACTACGATTACGGCGGATAATTCCAGGGTAAACTTGTTATCCATGCTGGGCGTGTTCCTGGTGGTCATGTTCAGCTTCCGGTCCTTTGCCATACCTATGATTGTCATGGTGCCCATTGAGGCTGCGATTTTCCTCAATATGGCCATGCCTTACCTGGCAGGGGATACCATGGTGTTTATGGGGTACATCATAGTGAGCAGCATCCAGCTGGGAGCCACGGTGGATTATTCCATTCTGCTCACCAACAATTATGTGTCCTGTAGAAAGTCCCTGGAGAAGAAGGAAGCGTGTATCCAGGCGCTGATGCTGTCCTGTCCCTCTATTTTTACTTCGGGAACCATTATCATATTGGCTGGATATATCATTCATTTCATATCAACCACAGCGGCTATAGGGGACCTGGGCCATTTGATTGGACGGGGGGCGCTGTTCAGCGTGATTCTGGTGCTGACTGTGCTGCCGGCCCTTCTGGTGCTCTTTGACCGTATCATTACCAGCAATGAATGGGACCGCCTGCAGAAGTATCTGAAACGGCGCCATGAAAAGCGCAAAGCCCTGATAAAGGCAGGAATAGGTACCATTGTCAACAAGGCGTCCGCATTGAAACGGACTGATTTAGAACCAGCGGAGGTGGAAAGCAATGAAAATGAAATATAAGAGAATCATGGCAGCGGGAATGGTCTTTGTCATGCTTTGCACCGGCACTGGCAGCGCGCCTGTATACGGAGCACAGCCTTCTGTGGACGTGGATGAAACCATGTATGTGAACCTGGACTATTACGGCAGGGTGGATAAGATTAATGTGGTAAAGGGGGTGGGCCTCAACGGCCAGACGGAATTTACGGATTACGGAACCTATGAAAATGTGATTAACATGTCTAACAGCATCGAACCTGTGCTGGGGGACGGAATGGTGACGTGGCAGCTTCCGGAGGACCAGAGGGGAAGATTTTATTTTAAATGCGCTGTGGATAAAGGCATGATGGTACTGCCCTGGGACTTTGACGTATCTTACAAGCTGAACGGTGTACCCATGGACGGCGATAAGCTGGCAGGAGCTTCGGGGCTGATTGAGATCAATGTGAAGGCAGAGCCCAATGACAATGCCGGGGAGTATTACCGCAACAACATGATGCTTATGGTGGCTGTGCCCGTGGATATGAGCAAATGCTACAGCGTGGAGGCTGAAGGGTCCCAGACCCAGAACCTGGGTGAAACCACAGCGGTGGTATTTACCGCCCTCCCCGGGGAGGACGGGGATTACACGGTGCGCATCGGCACGGACAGCTTTGAGACCATTGGCGTGATTATGGCCATGGTACCGGGTACGGTGGAGGATCTGGAACATATCAAGGACCTGAAGGAAGCCAAGGATACATGGCAGGACGCGGGAGATGAGCTTTACGACAGCCTGGAACAGATGGCAAAGTCTGTGGAGAACATGAGGCAGGGCGTGAATCAGGTCCGCCAGGGCATGGATTCAGCGGAGAGCGCCAGACAGAAGTGGAGTAATTCCAAGGACAGCATACTGGCCGGAAATGACCAGACGCTGGCAGCGCTTACATCGGTGTCACAGCAGATGGATACCATGATTCCCCATTTGCAGACGGCCAAGGACTGTGCCGAGGTGGTTCACAGCAGCATGAATGACATTGTCAACACGCTGGGAGACATGCAGGACCCTTTGAGAAAGCTGCAGACCAGACTTAAGAACATAGAAAACAGCGCAGGCGGTATCAGCAGCGATTTGCCGGAACTCCAGAAGACCATGGAATCCATCATTGCGCTGGATACCCAGCTTCAGGCATCCCAGGACACACTGCTGACGTATCTCAGTCTGTATAAGAGTTCCAGTACCAAGGCCAGAAGGCTCTATGACGAGGAGCTGGATGAGGAAGAACTGGAAAACATGGAGGATGTGGATTACGGGACATCAAATGGCGGGAGCCATTCGTCATCCGGCGGAGGCAGCAGCCAGGAAAACTCCCAGAATAATAATCAGGGGAATGACCAGGAAAGCGGAAATTCCGGCGGCAGTACGGAGGGGAAAGATAACCCGGATGGAAGTGCCGGAGGAAGCGGAAGCACAGACGGAAACGGAAGCACCAGCGGAACTGGGAGCGGGAGCGGAAATACGGACGGAGGCACAAGCACGGACGGAAGCGGAACTGGAGCCGGAAGCGGAAATACAACCGGAGGCGAGAGCACCAACGGAAGCGCAACCGGGAGCAGCAGCGCAAGCGCAGCAGAAAGTGGAAATTCCAGCGGAAATTCCAGCGGAAACTCCGGCAGTAACACCCCGGATACAGGCACTGCTATTAGCTCTGCCATAAATACAGGAAACACCGGCCTGGCAGGCCTGGCGGCCACCGCATCCATAGAGAAGAAAAACATCCCTCTGGTAAGCAGTATCGACCAGCAGGCCGCCGCAGAAGCCGCGATAGCCATTGAACAATCCCTGTATGACAAGGTGGCAGTCCTTCAGGATTTATCTGCCCGGAGCAAATCCCTGACAGACAAGATGGCGAACCTGATGGATGACACGTCTGATTCTGCGAAATACAGCGCCGAGATAGTTGACAATATGGATTATCTGATTGAGGATTTAAAGGCCCTCAATGATTCTCTGGACGTATATTATCCGGATCTCCAGACTGCCCTGGATGACTCCCAGGAACTGGTAAGGCGTACCACAGATGCACTCAACAATGGAATCAGCACCCTGACTATCATCCAGAACACATTAAAAGACAGCAGCGATGATTTTGACGCGGCTGCCAGGGACAGCCTGCGCGGCAGTATGGAACTTCTGGATAAAAGCCTGAACATCCTGGACAGCACCACGGTGATGCGCCAGGCCGGACGTACCATGAAAGATACCATTGACAATGAGCTGGATAAGTTTGATACGGATAACCGCTTCCTGTTTATGGATCCGTCCGCAGACAAGGTATCCTTTACCTCGGACCGGAACAAGCCGCCTAAGACATTGCAGATTGTCATGCGTACCGATGAGATCAGCGTGGATGACGACACGGCCAAGACCGCGGATGCGGAAGTGGCCAAGGCCAAGGAAAGCCCCTTAAAGCGGATGTGGAATGTTCTGGTGCAGATGTGGAAGGCAATGGTAAGCATTTTCAAAAACAGGTAGAAGCCTGTCTCAAAATTTGATATACTGTCCATAGAAGCAGCGGGCAGTGCAGCGCAACCAGGGCTGCACTGCCTGTTGTGGCGCAGGGATATGTTACAAAATACACAGGTACCGGAGGGTTTCCGTGCAGTACCTGCCGCAGGAGGAATACCATGGCCGTTACAGGAAAGCAGGAGAAAACAAAATACAAGCTGGCTGAATCCGTTAAGGAGTGCATGAAGACAGCGCCCGTGGATAAGATTACGGTCAAAAATATTGTGGAGGGCTGCGGTGTGACCCGGCAGACCTTTTACCGGAATTTTCTGGACAAGTACGATCTGATAAACTGGTATTTTGACAAGCTGGTGCTTCAGTCCTTTGAACAGATTGGCATGGGGCACACGGTGGGGGAGAGCCTGACCCGGAAGTTTGAGTTCATTCTCAATGAAAAGGTGTTTTTCACAGAAGCGTTCCGCTCCGATGACAGGAACTCATTAAAGGAACATGATTTTGAACTGATTCTCCAGTTTTATACGGACCTGATTGCAAAAAAGACCAGCCAGCCTTTGGGCCAGGAGCTTCAGTTCCTTTTGGAGATGTACTGCCAGGGATCCGTATACATGACTGTGAAGTGGGTTCTGGGAGGCATGAAGGACTCGCCCCGTGAAATGTCTGATAAGCTGGTGGAAGCCATGCCGCCAAAGCTGGCAGAGGTGTTCGGAAAATTGAAACTGCTTTAAGCCCCGGAAAGTCCCGGATATCCCCAGCCGCAGCAGAGACAGAACATGGTGATTATGCATAATCCTAAATGGTGAAACTGCACAAAACTTAAAGGAAAGTGACAGACAGGGATGTTTGTCACTTTTATTTTAAAACAGGACTTGTTATAATATTAACAAAAGCAACCAGGTAAATCCACGGACACTTAAGATGGGTCCGGCGGTGTACTGTCAATGTAAAGGAGAAGAAAATCATGGCAAACAGAATCGTATTAAACGAGACATCCTATCACGGCGCAGGTGCAATCCAGGAGATTGCAAATGAGGCAAAGGCAAGGGGATTTAAGAAGGCTTTTGTATGTTCCGACCCTGACCTGATTAAGTTCAATGTAACCTGCAAGGTGACAAAGGTACTGGAGGATGCAGGACTGGCCTACGAGATTTATTCCAATATCAAACCTAACCCGACCATCGAGAACGTGCAGACCGGCGTTGCGGCTTTCAAGGCATCCGGAGCCGATTATATCATTGCCATTGGCGGCGGTTCCTCCATGGATACCTCCAAGGCTATCGGCGTTATCATCACCAACCCTGAATTCGAGGATGTGAGAAGTCTGGAAGGCGTTGCTCCGACCAAGAATCCGTGTGTGCCGATTATTGCAGTTCCCACCACAGCAGGCACCGCGGCGGAAGTTACCATTAACTACGTGATCACGGATGTGGAGAAAAAGCGTAAATTCGTATGCGTGGATACCCATGATATCCCGGCAGTGGCAGTGGTTGATCCGGAGATGATGTCCTCCATGCCTAAGGGACTGACAGCAGCCACCGGCATGGATGCCCTGACCCATGCAATCGAGGGATATACCACAAAGGGCGCCTGGGAGATGACCGACATGTTTAACTTAAAAGCCATTGAAGTAATCGCCCGCAGCCTGAGGGATGCGGTGGAGAACAAGCCAGAGGGCAGGGAAGGCATGGCTTTGGGCCAGTATCTGACCGGAATGGGATTCTCCAACTGCGGTCTGGGCATTGTGCACTCCATGGCTCATGGCCTGGGCGCTTTATATGATACCCCCCACGGCGTTGCCAATGCCATCATCCTTCCAACCGTCATGGAATACAATGCGCCATGTACAGGAACCAAGTTTAAAGACATTGCCATTGCCATGGGCGTGGATGGTGTTGAGAATATGACACAGGAGGAATACCGCAAAGCAGCAGTGGACGCGGTAAAGAAACTGTCCGCTGACGTGGGAATCCCTGCTGACTTAAAGGAAATCCTTAAGCCAGAGGATGTGGACTTCCTGTCACAGTCCGCCATGGATGATGCCTGCCGCCCGGGCAATCCAAAGGATCCGTCCTTTGAGGATATCAAGAACCTGTATCTGTCACTGATGTAATTACATATACAGCCGCCTACGGCACAAAAAGGCCGCAGGACATGCCCATGTTAGGGTATGTCCCGCGGCTTAACATTTGCCTGCGGCAAAGTCCTGCATGGGCCGGGAAACAGTCTGCGGCAAAGTCTGGTATCACCCCTGCAGCCACGCCTGTCCAGGTGCCAATTTCTCGCAGAATATACGGCCCTGGTCTTTTTCATATTTTGCCTGATAATATTTAAAAAGCATGTTTTTGTCGGGCATTTGGCCCAGGATTTCGATTTTGCCGGTGACGTGGGACATGGCGTAGCGGATGCATTTGCCCTGGCCGTTCTGCATGTTTTTTGCCTCTTCCACAATGCGGCAGCCCTCTGTCAAAGGAATCTGGAACTGACTCTTTACCCCGGATACGGGACGGCACTGGAAAATGTAATAGGGAATGACACCGTATCTTGTCAGATTCTTTAACAGGGTTCCGAGACTCCCTGCGTCATCGTTGATTCCTTTTAACAGAACGGTCTGGTTCTTTACAATGACACCAGCGTCCATCAGGCACCGGATCGCTTTTACTGCTTGCGGAGTCAGTTCATTTGAATGGTTAAACTGGGTCACCACATAGATTTGTTTGATTTTTGTATAGCGGGCCAGAATATCCAGAAGTTCCGGGTCATCATAAATCCGCATAGGCAGCACCACCGGGGTGCGGGTGCCGAAACGGATTAAATCCAGATGGCTGATGGAGCTGAATGCTTCCAGATACCGGCGTATGGTTTGGTTGCTGTTCAGAAAGGAATCCCCGCCGGATATGAGCACATTGGTGATTTCAGGGTGGGAACCGATGTAGGCAGTCATCTCGTCCACATTTCCGGCTGTCTCGCCGCCGGAGATTCCCACCAGCCGCTTGCGGAAGCAATGCCTGCAATACATGGCGCACCGGTGGGTGGACAGGATGAGCGCCGTCTGCCTGTACTTGTGCTGCAGGCCGGGCAGCACTGTGTTATCCGCCTCCCCGCTGGTATCAAAGTCCCCCGACAGGTCGGTTTCACGAATGGAGGGTATAGACATCCTGAACACAGGATCCTGTTCCGGATTGTTCCAGTCAATAAGAGACAGATAGTATCTTGTGACTGTCATGGGAAACTGTTCCAGGATTCGGGTCATGTGTTCTTCCTCCTGGCTGGTAAGCCTCATATAGGTTTTCAGTTCCTGGGCGCGGGTTACGTTGTTTCTCAATGTTTCATTCCAATTCATCCAATCATCCCCTTCATTCATTATTTTTTCCATTATACCATCAGCAATAGCAGGTTCTGATGAATAAAAAGTGAAGGTTTTGTAAATATTAGAATATTCGCTAATGCTTAAAATATTATAAAATTTCGCCTTTTTTGTATATGGTATTCCCTGGGACTCCATGGTAGAATGAAAGAACCCAAAAGAAATTGTTGGAAAGAGGAGTGTGTAAATATATGGGAATGCAGATTACAGTGAAGGATAAAAACGATGCGGTAAAGGCGGAGGCCGCAGGCAGGGAACAGGCCGTACTGGCATGGAAGGGTGAGTATGAGGAGGGAGACAGGATTATATTTTCTCTTCCGGAAAAGAACCGTTTCTATATCATGCGTGTGGATGATACCATGGATGAAGCCTTTATCTATGGGGCGGGAAATGAGCTGGTTTATGAGGTTCCCTTTGCAGAGGGTAAGACATCCTATAACCCCAAATCATTTACAGGAGAGCGCCACTATCTGACTATGCGGTATGCCAGGGATTATGAAATTAAATCATACCGGAATCTGGCCAAGAACGTTATGGACCAGCACAGGGGCCAGGAATGTTATCCCCACGCCCACGCCAATGTGGAAACCAGGGGAGAGGCTGTGTTTGCGGCCCGCAACGCCATTGACGGTGTGACGGCAAATCTGTCCCATGGAAAGTGGCCATATGAGTCATGGGGAATCAATATGCAGGACGATGCCCAAATGACGCTGGAGTTTGGCCGCCCCGTGGATTTTGACCAGATTGTCCTCTATACAAGGGCTGATTTTCCTCATGACAACTGGTGGGAGAAGGTGACATTTACCTTTTCCGACGGAACCTCTGAGACCGTGGAGCTTGAAAAGAGCGTTGAACCTCATATCATCAGCCTGGAGCGCAAGGGTATCACATGGCTTACCTTCGGGCAGCTCATAAAGGCAGACGATCCTTCCCCCTTCCCTGCCCTGACACAGATTGAGGTCTATGGCCGGGAGCATGAGGCCGCGCTTTAGGGCTTTGCCGGAAGCGGAATGAAGGAAGCGGTATGAAGGAAACGGAATGAAGGAAACGGAATAAAGAAAACGGAATGAAGGAAACGGGGAGGAGGGACCGCATAAGTGGCCCTTAAAGATAATTACAACCAAACATTGAATGCCAGCTACCTGGGATATGTGGTCCAGGCAGTGGTCAATAATTTTGCTCCGCTTTTATTTCTCACTTTCCAGAAAAGCTATGGCATATCTCTGGCGCGCATTGCTATGCTGGTTACGGTGAATTTTGGCATTCAGCTTGCGGTGGACCTGTTGTCGGCGCGGTTTGTGGACAGGATTGGATACAGGACATGCATTGTGGCGGCTCATGTGTTCGCTGCCCTGGGGCTGGCCGGGCTGAGCTTTCTGCCGGATATGGTTCCGGGACATTTTGGAGGACTGCTTGTGTGCGTTGCCCTGTACGCAGTGGGGGGAGGTATCATAGAAGTACTGATCAGCCCCATTGTGGAAGCCTGTCCAACGGCCCGCAAAGATGCGGCCATGAGCCTGCTGCACTCTTTTTACTGCTGGGGGTCCGTGGCCGTGGTGGTACTGTCCACTGTCTTTTTTCAGACAGCGGGTCTGAACAGCTGGCGGGTATTGGCCCTTCTCTGGGCAGCAGTCCCTGTTATGAACGCTGTCCTGTTTTCGCGGGTTCCCATTCTGGCACTGACAGAGGATGGGCAGGAGATGGGGATTCGGGGACTGTTAAAAAGCAGCCTGTTCTGGCTTTTTATTTTTATTATGGTCTGCGCAGGGGCATCGGAACAGGCTATGAGCCAGTGGGCCTCCGCTTTTGCTGAATCAGGGCTTAATGTGTCAAAGACAGTGGGAGATCTGGCCGGACCTTGTATGTTTTCAATTCTCATGGGCATATCCAGGGCAATGTATGCCAGATACAGCCAGCGCATCCGTCTCACCGCCTTTATGACAGGCAGCGCCGTTTTGTGCATTTTCAGCTATGGGCTGGCGTCCACTGCCGCCAGCCCTGTTCTGGGACTGGCCGGCTGCGGGCTGTGCGGGTTTTCCGTGGGTATCCTGTGGCCGGGAGCATTCTCGCTGGCGTCCGTGAGCTGTCCGCGGGGCGGTACTGCCATGTTTGCCCTGCTGGCCCTGGCCGGGGATCTGGG
>OIYD01001800.1_pt1 | contig 11681 bp, 10 predicted proteins | sample 1588141 | NCBI WGS metagenome assembly OIYD01 (sample SAMN03283259) | human gut metagenome | biome: human-associated habitat; material: feces | host: Homo sapiens | place: USA | collected 2013
AGACCGGCGAGGGATGGTTCCTGACCGGCGAAATGCTGGAGCTGATTCACAGCGGTGTGAACAACATCATCTGTACCCAGCCCTTTGGATGCCTGCCCAACCACATCGTGGGAAAGGGCGTCATCAAGGAGCTGCGCCGGAATTACCCCCAGTCCAATATCATTGCCGTTGACTATGATCCTGGCGCCAGCGAGGTAAACCAGCTGAACAGAATCAAGCTGATGCTGGCCACGGCCCAGAAAAACCTGAAAGCAGAGAGTTCCAGGGAGGACCGCGGAAACGGAAGGCGTCCTGTGACTGCCTACAGCCCCTGTCTGGGAACCATGTCCCATACATAAGATGGTGTATGATAAGATGGTGCATGGAAACCATAATATGCATCAGATAATGTACTGAATCAGAGCATGACAAAACCCCGCCGACCAATAAAGGTATCCATTGATTGATACTTTATTGGCGGCGGGGTTCGTTTATTGCTTTTTACATAATTCCGCGAACAGCGGCACTATCCGTTTTGCAGTCACCTGCACCAGGCCCAGGGCTATGTTCTCATTGCCCTCATAGCGGTGATGGTATGAATCAAGTTCAAAAAGGAGGACAAACTTGACAACCAGAAAACATTCCCGAAAGAAAAGAAACCAAAAAGGCATCAAGTGGTTTTATATCACGGCGGCAGGGCTGGTGTCTGCTGTAATTCTCGCCGCCATCCTATTTAAAATCCGGGCTGACAGCGCTGATTCCCAGCGTCCGGCCGGGACAAGTGTCTCACAGAAAATTGCCGGCAGCGGAGACAGGGCAGGAGATTCCCCAAATGAAGAGAACCGGCCGGATAAGGGAAATCAATGGAATAAGACCAATACGGATAACACAAACATCCGGACCATAATCAGCCAAATGTCTCTGGAACAGAAGGCGGCCCAGCTCTTCATCATCACCCCGGAAGCCCTCACCGGCTTTCAGACCGTGACCCAGGCAGGGGACGCCACATACAAGGCATTGCAGGAATACCCGGTGGGCGGGCTTATCTATTTTCCCCAAAACCTGCAAAACCCAGGCCAGCTTAAAACCATGACAGCCAAAACCCAGGAATTTGCGTCCGGCCTGAACCAGCCCCCACTGTTCCTCTCCATTGACGAGGAAGGCGGTAAGGTGGCACGTATCGCAAACCACCAGGGCTTTGATCTGCCCAAGGTGGATACCATGGCTGAAATAGGAAAGACCGGGGATACTTCCAGGGCATACGAGGCAGGTTCTGTTATCGGAGGATATTTGGAAGAATTTGGAATTAATTTGGACTTTGCGCCGGATGCAGACGTACTGACCAACCCGGACAATACCGTTGTGCTGGACCGCTCCTTTGGTTCGGATCCGGTTCTGGTAACACAGATGGTAAAGGCCTACATGAAGGGGCTGGAAGAACACCATGTCTATGGGACTCCCAAACACTTTCCGGGCCACGGGGCCACAGAGGGGGACAGCCATAAGGGATTTGCTTATACCTATAAGACATGGGACGAACTGGAGCAGGCAGAGCTGGTTCCCTTTGCCGGCCTGATTCAGGACAACACGCCCTTCATTATGGCAGGCCATATCTCTCTGCCTCAGGTTACAGGAGACGACACCCCATCCTCCCTGTCCTCCCAAGTGCTCACAGATTACCTGCGGGAGACTATGGGGTATAATGGAATCATCATCACCGACGCCCTTAACATGGGAGCCATACAGGACAATTATCCCCCGGACCGGGCCGCTGTCATGGCCCTGCAGGCAGGCGCTGACCTGTTGCTCATGCCCGCTGACTTTAAGGAAGCTTATAACGGGGTACTGGATGCAGTAAAAACAGGAGAATTGACAGAGGAGCGCATCGACCAGTCTCTGACCCGCATTCTGGGCCTAAAACTGACCCTTCCCCGTCACAAACGCTGAGAATCACACCTGAACATTTCCTCCCATCTATACAAGGGGACAGGTATAAATAGAACAAGTATATATAGAACAAGTATAATAGAACAAGCCGCCCTGCCTTCGCAAAGCGGCTTGTCCTGCCTTCTTCTACAGATCGTTCTCTTCCAAAACGTTCCTTATCCAATCAGTTCCCTGATATAAGCGGCCAGCTTCTCATCTTTACATTTTCCAAAGAACAGTTCCCCGAACTTTTCTCCTGAAAACGCGCCTTTCACCAGTTCCTGGTCCAGTCCCTTAAAGATTTCCACCAGATCCTCCCTGAAGGAAGCCTTTCTCACATCATCCAGAATCCGCTTGTTTCTCTGCTCCGGAACAGCCCTCTCCCTGGGATATCCCTGGCCGGAAGGCTCGCAGAACAGCTTCTCAAATATATATTCCAGGTTCAGATCGCCGCCCCAGCCAAATCCCTTGGCAAATGGAATGGCAATGGCGTTCCCGTCGTTAATCTGGGCAAATGTATAGGCGTCCAGCGCATCCTCCACATGGCCGCAAATCACGCCCGGGAACGAATTGCAGGCCAGCATGGCTCCTTCGCCCGTGCCGCAGCCCGTAATCACATAATCCGCCGCCTTTGCGTTCAGCAGGGCTGCTGCCAGAATTCCCACCTGTACATAGGTAAGCTGCGCTTCATCCTCTGCTGTGTACATGCCGTAGTTGTCCACCTCAAAGCCGTACTGGTCAGCCACTTTCTTTAAGGAATTGTAGATCATGCCATTCTTGGCGCCCTGGCTGTTCTCATTAATCAGTGCTATCCTCATGTCTCCACCTCTCAACTTTATTCTTTTGGTTTTTCCTGATATTGTAAGCATATCTCCCAAAAGATTTTCTGTCAATAGATATATAACCAGGCATCATTGCTTCTTCTGTTCCCGCGCCATTTTCTCCATGCGCCACAGGGTCGTCCTGCTGACCCCCAGCTCCTTCGCTATATCCTGTTTTTTCTTCCTGGGCTTCAAATTGGCATACACAATCCCGGTTTCCGGCTGGTCCGTTTCCTTGTCCGGTGTCTGAGTGCCGGGCAGAGGGCCTTCCTTTTTCCTGAATATCTTCAGCATCTGTATTTCCCTGAGTCCGATTTCCGTGGTGTCGCTCAGCACAATCAGGCGCTCGCAGATATTGCGCAGCTCCCTGACATTGCCGGGCCAGCCGTAATGGGTCATCAAATCCACTGCCTCCTTTGACAGTCTGGGGATGGGCTTTCCCATCTCACAGGCAAAGCGGGTCAGGTAGAAATCCACCATTTCCCGGATATCGTCTCCCCGTTCCCTGAGCGGCGGGATGGTAATGTCCAACAGGTTAAGGCGGTAATACAGGTCGGCGCGGAACTGTCCTTCCCGGATTTTTTCCTCAATATTTATATTGGTAGCAGAAATAACGCGCACATCCACCGGTTGTACCCGGTTGCTGCCGATGCGGCGGATTTCCCGCTCCTGAAGTACCCTGAGAAGCTTTGCCTGGAGCGATATGGGAATCTCCCCGATTTCATCCAGGAAAATGGTCCCCTTATGGGCCAGTTCAAACAAGCCCGTCTTGCCGTTTTTAGACGCCCCGGAAAATGCTCCCGGCTCATATCCAAAAAGCTCGCTCTCCAGAAGGTTTTCCGGCAGGGCCGCACAGTTTAACGCCACAAAGGGCTCTGCGCTGCGCCTGCTCTCCCGGTGGATGCTGTGGGCAAAAAGTTCTTTTCCGGTTCCTGTCTCTCCCACAATCAGCACATTGGAATCCACCCGGCTGTAACGCTTTGCCATGAGAATATTCTCCCGAATGGCAGGGCTGCTTCCAATGATGTCGTCAAAGGAATACTTTGCCGTAAGACCCTGCTTCGCAAGGCTCTGCCGGATTTTAGTCTCTGCCTCAATAATCTGCTCGGTGTAGCGGGCAACAATGATGGCGCCCTTTCCCATCTTGTCCACCAGCACGGGCCTGTATTCCGTATACAGTTTCCTGTCCTTCCACTGGATAACCTCCTCCCGTTCCCGTCCGGTCTCCACCACGTGCTTCCACTTAAGGGCAGGGCAGACCTCCTCCACGGGACGGCCTGTGTAGTCAGCCTGGGAGGAAAGCCCAAAGGTGCGGTACGCCTGGTTGTTCAATGCCTGAATCAGCCCGCTGCCGTTTACAGCAATCAGGGCATCGGCGCTGGTGTTGAGGATGGTGCTGGTCATTTTGGACCTGGCCCGCTCCATATTGATGGTCCTGGCCGCATCCATGGCCTGCTTCAGGGCCTGCTCTATGGCGATATCCTTTGTGTGGATGTGGACCCGGTTCAATGCCTCTTTATCGCACAGTCCGCACATGGTACCGGCTCCCACAAACACATCGGCGCCATTGGCCCTGGCACTGTGGATGGCTTCCAGGGTGGAGGCCTCGTCATGGACCGTATAATACGCAATCTCCGCCTGGCACAGCTTTTCCAGCTCGGACACAGCGCTCTCATCCATATACCGCACACAGAGGGCTATCTTCTTGGGATGGAACTCCTGTCTGGCGCAAATCAGGGCTTTCAGTATATCAAAGCTGGAGAGCTGTATCTCCACCACATGCTTTTCCGGAAACAGATACCTGAGGCGGTCATAAGTCATGCCCCTGGCCACTAATATGTCGGCGTCCCCGTACCGCGACAGGGATTCCGGTGTGCCGAATACGTGAAGCAGCTCCACCCTCACATCGTCCTGAGGCTCCAGACGGCTCACCGCCGCCTCGAACCTGCTTTTCATATTCATATATGGAATAAACATCCGCACTGTTACCATGAATTCACGCCCTCTTTCCCTCTGTGTCTGCCCCATTTGCGCCAATACGGAAATACGCCGGGAGGAATCAAAGCATTCTCATGCCCTCTTCTGCCGCCCGGCGTCTGTCATGGGCCTGCGCTGCAGGCTGTCTGATTTTCCTACTATTTATTTACCACATTCTGTGGTGCTCCGTCTACAAAATGTTTCAGATTATCCACTGCAATGTCCATAAGTCTCTGTCTGGATTCCCTGGGAGCCCAGGCAATATGAGGGGTAATAATCATATTCTTGGCGCCCAGAAGAGGATTGTCCTCGCGGATAGGCTCTGTGGATACCACGTCCACGGCTGCGCCGCTGACTTTTCCACTGTCCAGCGCTTCTCTTAAGTCTTTTTCCACAATCAGAGGACCTCTGGAGGTATTGATGATTTTTACTCCATCCTTCATCTTTGCAATGGAATCCCTGTTGATGATTCCCTCTGTGGATGGGAACAGCGGGCAGTGCAGGCTGATGACATCGGCCTGAGCCAGAAGCTGGTCCAGGGAAGCATATTTGCAGTTATCTGTCTCCAAAGCCTTGTTGGGATACTCGTCATACGCCAATACCTTCATGCCCAGAGCCTCCGCAATTTTGGCCGTACCCTGTCCAATCCTTCCAAAGCCGATGACGCCGAATGTCTTTCCGGCCAGCTCCACCAGGGGATGCTTCCAGAAGCACCAGTCAGCATTGTGGGTCCACTCCCCTGCCTTTACGCAGTCAGAATGCTCCCCGATGTGATGGCACAGCTCCAGCAAAAGGGCAATGGCATACTGTGCCACTGCATCCGTACCATAGGTTGGGATGTTGGACACGATCACGCCTGCCGCCTTGGCTGCCGCTGTATCAATCACATTGTAGCCAGTGGCCAGCACTCCGATGAACTTTAAATTCGGACACTGTCCGATGGTCTGCGCGCTGATCGGGGTTTTATTGGTATAAACCGCCTCTGCGTCCCCAATCCGCTCTGCAATCTTGTCAGCAGGAGTCCTGTCATATACGGTTAACTCCCCTAATCTTTCAAGTCCCTCCCAGCTTAAATCACCTGGATTTTCTGTATATCCGTCTAACACTACGATTTTCATGACTTATTCCTCCTTTTTCCAATTATTCAATTCTATCCTATCTTATGCGCCACTGTCAAGCACACCTCCGGCACAATGATACTGCAGACGCTGTTTAATCCTCTACCAGCGCCCAGGCCCTGTTGATGACTCTCTTGGTGTTGGCCAGTATGATATCTCCGTCCTCGTCTGCCCACGGCTTTACCTCCAGGGACAATACATAGGGATTTTCCTTATTAAAGAAGCCCTCTTCCTTCAGGACAGTGAAGAAATCCACAAGCTGCTCTGTGTCGTTGGCGCTGTCAGGGAACCCGAACCTTGGGTGCTGGTCGCCGTACGCCTCAAAACCTTCCTTCACCACCGCATTACCGATGTGCAGGTGGGTGATATAGGGACGCAGCGTCTGAATCACGAACCTGGAAGTCTCATAGGTGGTGGGGAAATGGGAAAGGTCCACCAGCAGGCCGAAATTGTTGTGGGTGGTGCGCATATCCGCGGCAAACCTGGCCGCATAAGGAGCCGGCCCGATGAGGGCTGCCTTATCCATGTCAAAGTCAAACACTTCCAGCTCCACCATCATTCCCTTGGTTACAGCATAGCTGCACACAGCCCTGGTGGTCTTAAGCAGCTGGGCATATGCCTGGTCCTTTGTCTCCGGTTCCCATTTTCCTGCCAGGAAGGCAATTCCCTTTGCACCCATGTACCGGGCCTCATCAATGGAATCCATCAGGACAGCCTCGGCCTTCTTCCTGCCTTCCTCGTCCAGATCATTGGGGTTAAGCTTTGGTCCCAGCAGGCGGGGCTGTGCGCCGTAGCACACCTTCATGTGGCTCTGGGCCAGCATATCCCTTACCTTGTCCTTTGTCTCCTGGTCCTCGATATGGGTTATCTCCAGGGCATTAAAGTATTCGTCGCAGCAGATGGTCTTAACGGAATCCAGTATGGGATAATTCACCGGAGGATGGGTCATCCACTGTATGGTTCCTACCTGAAAATATTTCTGAATTGGGTCTTTCATAATTAAATACCTCCTTATTTCTGTTTACAAATCTTGTTTGATTCAATTGCATTAGCTCAATATGTATTTATATATATCAAATGCAGGTACCTGTCACACCAGCTCCCATGCCAGGTTCAACGTACGTTTTGCATTTGCTATAATCACTTCGGGGGATTCATCCTTCCAGGGCTTCACCTCAAAGCTTACAATAGGCCGTTTCTTCTCACCCAGAAATCCGATTTCCATAAGCGTCCTCAGATAATGGGCCAGCTCCTCCACATCATTTTCACTGTCCGGGAATCCGAATCTGGGATGGTTGTCCCCGTATGCCTCACAGTCCGGGCTTTTAATTACCGTGTTTCCCATATGGGCATGAATGATGTAATCCTTCACCGGCAAGATGCTTTCTTCGATGGTCTCATGAATCATGGGGATATGGCTCAAATCCACCAGCAGGCCGAAATTCCCATAGTCCCTCCGGATTTCCCCTGCATAGCGGGCAGCCAGGGCTGCCGGACCGATGAGAGCCCTCTTGTCAATATCATAGTCAAAGACCTCGCAGCAGATGGGCATATTTCCCTTCTCCCCTGCATACCCGCACAGCTGCCTGGTAGATTTAAGAAGCTGTTCAAAGGCCTGTTCCTTTCGTTCCTCGTCATACCGGCCGGACAGGAAGGAAAAACCTGCGCAGCCCATCTCATAGGCTTCATCAATTCCTTCCTTCAGTGTGTCCACTGCCATGGCCCTTCTGGTTTCATCCAGGTCGTTGATGTTGAGTCCCGCAGACAAGGTCCTGGACTGGCCGCCGTAAGCAGACACCATATGGGCCGCGCGGATCATCTCCGCCGCCTTTTTCCGGACCTGCCCGTCCTTCATTCTGGCCACCTCCACGGCTTCAAAATAATCATCCCCGCAGATCCGCTCCAGGCATTCCAGGATAGGTCCCTCGCCTCCTCCCAGCTGCGGGTAGGATACGTGGAGAATGATTCCCACCTTCATAAACCTTCTCATGGATTGTTCCATAGGCGCGCCTTCCCTCCTGACTTTTTATACTGGTTTTTAACTTTTTTGTACTGGTTTTCTGCACTGATTTTCCTGTATTACTTTTTCTGTACCTGCTTGCGCTTCATCACTTTTTCACATTTTTCTGCGATGGATTCCGGGCCATAGCCGTATTTCACCAAAAGCTGTTCATAATCCCCGGATTCTGCAAAGTCAGTGGCCCCGATGCGGGTCATGGGTACCGGCATATGCTCTGCCAGGACTTCCGCCACAGCGCTTCCCAGTCCGCCGCAGACAGAGTGTTCCTCCACGGTCACGATGGCGCCCGTCTCCCTGGCGCATTCTATAATCAGTTCCTCATCAATAGGTTTGATGGTATGCATATCCACCACTCTTGCCTGGATTCCCTTTTCTTCCAGAAGCTCTGCCGCTGCCAGGGCCTTGTGAAGCACGGTTCCCGTGGTGATAATGGTTACATCCCCGCCTTCCCTGACCGTAATGCCCCTGCCGATCTCAAATTTCATATCCTCAGGATAAAACACAGGAGCTGCCGCGCGGCTGAGCCTTAAATAGACAGGGCCCTGATGTTCTGCAATGGCAAATACCGCTTTTTTTGTCTCCACTGCGTCCGCCACTGTAATCACCGTCATATTGGGGATGGCTCTCACAAATGCCAGGTCGGTAATGGCCTGGTGGCTGGCTCCGTCATAGGAGTCCGAAAGCCCGCAGTAGGTTCCGCAGAGCTTCACGTTCAGCTTGTCATAGGCAATCAGGCTCTGTATAGGATCTGCCCCTCTGGTGGTCAGGAACACTGCGAATGTATTTACATAAGGAATCAGTCCCTCCCTGGCAAATCCGGCTGACATGGATACCATATCCAGCTCGCTGATGCCCACATTAAAGTAACGTTCCGGAAATGCCTTTCCAAAAATTCCGCTCTTTGTGGAGGAAGCCACATCCGCCTCCAGGCCCACGATCTTCTCATTCTGTTCTCCTAATTCCTTAAGCGCTGCGCCGTAAGCGTCACGGATTGCTATGTTTTCTCCCATTATCTGGCACCTCCTAATTCTGCTTTCGCTTGTGCGTATTCATTATCATTGATGGCCTTGCCGTGCCAGGTGTTCTTTCCTTCCATAAAGGAAACCCCCTTGCCCTTCACGGTGGCGGCAAGAATCAGGGAAGGACGGCCTTTGGTCTTCTTAGCCTCCTCCACGGCCCGGCAGAAATCCTCCACATCATGGCCGTCGCATGGTATCACATTCCACCCAAAAGCCTTCCATTTTGCCCCGATGTCTCCCATGGGCATGATTTCCTCCAGGGTGCCGTCCAGCTGTACTCCGTTGTTGTCCAGAATGCCGATGAGATGGTCAGCCCCGAATTTGGAGGCGGACATGGCAGCCTCCCAGATACAGCCCTCCTCAATCTCACCGTCGCCCATGACCACATAGGTATAGGCATCCAGTCCCTTAATCCTGTCTGCCATGGCCATGCCCAGGCCGGCGGAAAGTCCCAGCCCCAGAGGACCTGTGGACAGCTCCACACCCGGAGTTTTATGTACGCAGGGATGGCCCTGAAGCATGCTGTCCATCTGGCGCAGGGTCTTTAACTCCTCCTTGGGGAAAAAGCATTTCTCCGCCAGCACCAGGTACAGCATGGGTGCCGCGTGGCCTTTTGACAGAATCAGGTGGTCCCTTCCCTCCATCTCAGGATCTTCAGGATTCACATTCATGATTTCAAAATAAAGGGACGTCAGTATCTCCGTGCATGACAGGGATCCGCCGGGATGGCCGGTCTGGATGCTGTGAAGCAGGTCAATCAGGTCGTTCCGGAATTTGCTGCATTGTCTCTGTAACTCCTCTTTTCTCTCATTCGTCATCTCTATATCTCCTCCAATTTTTTCTTGATTTCTTCCATACACAGCCTGGGACTGGTAAGGACAGGGCAGCCTGTAATGGAAGCTGTCTCGTCCTCCAGATGGGCCATGGACGCCTGGGCAAGGACAATGCAGTCATAGCCCTTCAGTTCCCCGGCCTTTTCCCTGAGAATCATGTCGTGCTTCTTCATGTCCATGGCTTTCATGGCAAAGAATGCATCCATGCACACGCAGGTGGATATGTCTGCTTCCCTTCCCGCCTTATCCGCCTCAGCCTTAATCTTTGAGACAGTGGGCCCCACCGTGCTCTCTGCCGTGGCCATAACCATGATGCGCTTTCCGTAGAGAACGCTCCTTCTGGCCATGGCATCGTCGATGGCAATGACGGGAACCTGGATAAAAGGCCGGATCAGTTCCACCGCCGGGGTCAGGGTGGAGCAGGTGGTGACAATGATATCTGCTCCTGTCAGCTCCTGGGCCTTCATATCGCAGAACAGACGGTTTCGGTTCTGTATGGTAAACTCCCCAATTTCGTTGGGATTATTGGCCAGAAAATCGTCCCACAGGTTATGTATCTTCACTTCATATCCCAGATAGTTTCTCAGGCTGTCATCAAAGCCCGATGCCACGCTCTTTACCGTATGAATCAACGCAATGCTTTTCATTGTTTCCTCCCGTTTTCTTCCATGTGTGTTATTCACCTGTTTTCTGCATCAGACAGTCCGTCCGTAAACCCGGTCCGCAATGGGCCTTAAATGCCGGATAGCGCCCGCTGCGGCCTCCTCCATGGAAGGAATCTGGAAGATTTCGGTACAGAAATTGCCGTCATATCCGCATTCTTTAAAGGTGGTGAGAATCTTCTCAAAGTCCAGACCGCAGTGGCCCGGATACCGTCTGTTGTTATCTGCCAGGTGTACGTGGATATTGTAGGAGCTGTACCTGCGGATGGCCTCATAGATGTTCTTCTCCTCCAGATTCAGATGGAAAATATCCATCATCAGCCGGAAATTGGGGCGGTCCACACGGTCCACCATGGCAGCCCCCTCTGCCAGGGTATTGATGAAATTCGTCTGCATAATAGTCACTGTCTCCAGGGCAATGTTCACGTTCCTGGGTGCCCCGTAGTCAGCCAGCTCCCGGAAGGCCTCCACTGCCAGGTTTTCGGTTTCTTCTCTGGAAAGTTCTCCGCAGTACTGGCCTCTCACACGTCCGATGTTGATATTGGCTCCCAGAAAGCCTGCAAAATCAATGATTTCCCTGCTCCTGCGGATAGCCTCCTTCCGGATCTCCTCCCTGGGGTTTGTATAGCTTAATCCCAGCTGCCCGAAGATTTCCCCTGTACATACCAGTATAACAGACAATCCGTTCTTTTCAGCTGTTTCTTTCACTTCATTCCAGTCCAGTTTTTCCGGATTCAGGGTCATCAGCTCCACCCCGTCGTATCCCAGCCTTCCCAGGTCCCCGAAGCTTTTCTCCAGGCTTCCCTGGTATGCTGTCACTGAATCAGCGATTGCCACATCTGGTGTGGCCACCTGATAACATAGTTTCATCTCCAAACCTCCTTCAGTGCTTTGCCTTATTAACAAGCAAAAATCGTGCCAATTTCAAAACACGTTGAAACCGTTAAAATCCGTTCCATTTGTCCCAAATATTTGAAACATTCCTTACTGATTCGTCGCATTTGTTTCTTAATGTTTCAATTCGTTTTTTATGTTTCAATTTTTTCCGGCATCAGTGTTTCATTTTGTTGCGTTCCCTGTTTTCCCTGCCTGTTTCAGGGTACAAAAAGGGAGAGGATGCGGCTCCGGTACCCATATGTCCCGTTCCGGTCCTCTCCCGTGTTGATTGGTTTTCTAATGCATCAGCCGTGTTTCAGCCGTGTTTACTGGATTCCGTTGGCAGCCATGAAGTCCTTTTCATAGGCTGTCACATATTCCGTTGCCGTGGCAGCATCCATATAGTTGCCAATCAGTTTGTTCTTTTCCAGATAATCATTCTTCCATGTA
>OIYD01001808.1_pt1 | contig 11661 bp, 18 predicted proteins | sample 1588141 | NCBI WGS metagenome assembly OIYD01 (sample SAMN03283259) | human gut metagenome | biome: human-associated habitat; material: feces | host: Homo sapiens | place: USA | collected 2013
GTGTCCGAGCGGTACCACATGGTGGGCAGGCAGCCCGCCACATGCACGTCCGGGTAGATGCTCCGCAAGCGGTCAATCTGGGCGGTCAGCTCATTCATGCCCCGCACGCTGTAGGCATCCACTTTGATGGGGATGACGACGTCGGTGGAGGCGGCAATGGCCGCCGCGCAGGCCGGGGACAGCGCTGGTGGGCAGTCAATCACGATGCAGTCGTATGCGTCATCCTCCGCCACCGCGTCCCGCAGGTCACGGATGGCCCGCAGATTGGGCCGCTCCCCCTGGAGCAGATCCACGTCCAGGTTGCGCAGCTCGTCGTCGGCCGGCAATACGTCCAGGCCCCGGATGCTGCTGTGATACAGCAGGTCGTCGTAGTAGGCGTCCGGGATGGTCAGCAGCCCCGCCAGGGTGTTGTACTCCCCCGGCGGGAGCAAAGACTGGGTGGCGTTGGCCTGGGGGTCTGCATCAATGAGCAGCACCCGCTGGCCGTACTCGGTGGCCAGGATGGCGGCCACATTGACGGCGGTGACGGTCTTTCCGACGCCGCCCTTCAGGTTTACAATGGCGATTGTCTTCACGTTTATCGTCCTTCCAGTTTAAAATTTGAAGCTCTCCCGCAGGATTCCCCGCCCGGTGTCCACCCGGACGGTGAAGTAGCGGTGGGCCCGGTTGATGTACTCAATATGCCCGGTCACCCGCCGGGGAATGGGTTTTGTGTCCTTGCCCCCAATTTCCGCGCCGAAGGCGGCGGGGACAAAGGTGTAAGCCTCACCGATACGCATATGGGCTCCTCCTTCCCGAGGTGGCGCAGCGCCCACGCCAGGGCCTCCGCCACCTCCTCATGCTCGGCCCGGCGGGCCGCGTCCACCCGTGCCAGGGCGGCATGCCGGCGGCACTCCGCCTCAATCAGCTCCAGCCGCCGCTTCTCCATCTGCACGCCCTCCTTCCGCTTACGGGAACGGGTCCTCTCCGCCTTCCGGCAAATCCACAACTGCCTGACGCCCGCTCAGCGCCCAGCCGTACACCTTGTCCGGGTTGCCCGTCCCCGACTTGTAAAATCGCTTGCTTTTCCGTTCGAAGTTCAGGCCAATGCTCCGGCCCCGCTCCCCAAAAAAGCGGTTTTTGAGGATCGTAAGCACCGAATCCTGCTGGCGGTCCTCCCGCTCCTCCTTCTCCAGGACGTAGACGTTGTCCGCCAGATTGGTCACGTCCCCGATGCCGGCCACCTCATCCGAATCTGAGATGCGGTCGGTTTTGCGCGGGTGGGCGACCAGATGTACGTGGACGTTGTTATCATGGGCAAAGGAGGCCAGCTCCGCAACAAACTCCGATTGCGCCCGGTAGAAGTCCCGGTCGTTCCCCCGGAAGCGGGCGGTCATGAGGTTGTCCACCAGGTAGACCTTAGCCCCATAGCGCCGGTGGGCGTAGCGGAACACCCGCAGGATATTGGCGGCGTCGTGGTAGGTGCTGGTGCCGATGTCGTAGAGCAGGAACCGTCCCCGCCACCACTCGTCGATCATCTGCTGGGCGAAAGGGGTCGGGTGCGGAATCTCCCGGCCGCTCAACTGGTCTTTGCGGACCTGGAGGTTTTTGGGGCCCGCCGCCTGGAGAGACGCCCAGTATTTGAATTTCCAGGCGGGGAGCTCACCGGAGTAAGCGCACACCGGCTGCCCCTGGTCGATGGCCTCCAGCAGAAACTGGTCCAGCAGGGTGCTCTTGCCCTCGCCCCTCTTGCCCGTCCAGACGGACAGCTCCCCCATGACGGCCCCGCCCGTGGCCCGGTCCAGGTTGGAGATGCCGAAGAGCACCTTGTCCAGTTTGGACACGTCCGGCGCGCTTACGTCCGCCAGGTCCAGGAGGCCGTAGGCTGGGATCTCCACCGCCTCCAGGAGCATCCGCTCCACCGCCCGCAGTCCGCAGGTGGCCCGGAGGTCCCGCACGGAGTTGCACCGGCAGAAGCCCTTGTCCTCCACGGCCAGCAGGATGACATTGGGCAGGCGCTGGCGCAGCTCCCGCACCATGACCGCCCGCTTCTCCGGGTCCCCGCAGACTACCAGCACGTAGCAAAATTGGAGGAAAAACCGCTCGTGGCGGCTCAATGCCTCCCAACCCGCCGACGCCCGCAGGCATCCGGCGTTGATCTGGACGGCCAGCACGTCCTCCGGGTCCGCACAGAACCAGAACCCGGTGGGCAACTCGGGGTTCAGGTAGCCGGGGTCGTAGAGCAGCACGTCGCTGAGCTCCGGGGTGTTATTCGACATATCGTTTTGGCTCCTTTCTCGTTTGGGCCTGTCCGCCTTTCAGCGGGAAAATGCCCTTCCAACTGTTGGTCACGGACTGCTCCAGGATCTGGAGCTTTACTTCCCGCGAATTGTCTGACAGGCGGTTCAGCCGGTTGAGCAGAGTGGTCACCGCCCGGGTGGAGTCCACCGCCTTTTTCGCCGCCCGGATCTCCATCAGGGCATCCAAGGCCTCGGCCAGCTCCGTGTCTCCGGCAGCGTACTCCGCCAGTAGGGACTTGACTGCCCCATCCAGCTCTGCACTTCCCCTCCGGCCCCCTTTGGGGGGCTTAGGGGGATCTATCTGGTAAGTAACTGTTTCCTTATTACATTTCACAGTTTCGTGAAATGGCTGTCCCCGATCGGTGAAATGCATTTCACCATTTCGTGAAATGGGCGGCTCACTTTCCCCATAGACCTCCAGGATGCAATCAGCCAGGGCATACCAGCGGGTGCGGTCGGTCCTGTCCTCGCTGAAATTTCCGGCCAGGAGGGCTCCGGCCTCCTTGAGCCCGTTTATGATGCGTTCCAACTGACGGCGGGACCAAAAGGGGAACAGCTTGGACAGGGCCTCCAGTGTGTTGTAGGTCCAATACCGCCCCTCATGGTAGTGCCGCCCGTTGGCCCGGTTCTTAGCCACCCAGAACGCCATGCAGTGGAGGAAAATCGCTCCATCCACGCCGTACTGCTTGGCCAGCTCTGCGTTGAAGTGAAACTCCATCAAGGCGCACCACCCCCTTGTGTAACTCAAAATTGTGTGCTATAATACAGGTGTCTTCACGTTAGGCCCTGGTCGCTGTGTCCGAGCGACTGGGGCCTTTCTTTTTTGCCTGCTGCAAAGCGTCCATGGCCTTACGGTAGCTGTTAGCCTGTCCCCGGCAAAACGCCGCCAGATTTTCCACCGCCTGGCTCCGTTCCGATGCCCCCAAGGACTCGGCGATATTGGCCCAGTCCTTGGCATCTAGCATCTTGCTGTCCTCTGCCACGATCAGCGCCGACACGGTCTCATAATCCAGCTCCATCAGCATGATTCTGCCTCCTTCTGTTTTTGCAGGCGCTCCAGTACGGCCCGCCTGCGCCGGGCGAGACGCCTATGGCGGTACTGTTCCCGGTCCAACCGGGCCAGCTTGGCCCCGTAGGCCGGGTCCCCTGTCCGGGCGCAAAACTGGTGCAGACGCCCCAGCTCGTCCGCGGCGTGCTCCCAGTCCAGGGCGCTTTCCAGCAGGGCCTCCGCGATGGTGTTATAGTCCCGATTGCTGAGCTCCAGCCGTATCATGCTCATGCGCTCAGCACCTTTCCCATGAGCGCCGACACTCCGGCCAGCCGCAGATCCAGCGCCTCCTGGACGTGGCGCACCATGACCTCCTCCAGCTCCCGGAGGCGGTAGGTAGGCAGGTCTCCCCTCTTGTACTTCACCAGTAGGCCGGGACTGATGTTGTACGTCCACGTCCCTGTCTCCTCACTGCAAACGGCAAAACCGAAGGGGGCCCGCTCTTCCCGCAGGGCTCGGTAGATGGTGGGGGACGACCAGCCTATGTATCGGGCCGCCACATCAATCGGCACGTTGTCATACGCCATGATCTTCTCGTCCGTGAGCGGCCGCTTGGTTGCCTTTTTCACTTTTCTTCCTCCTCAAGATGTCCTTGCTTGGCGTAGCGCACGGCCATGGCGGCCTCCACGATGCCCTGCAGATCCTCCATGATGGCATCAAACTCGGGGCGCTCCGCCGCGTCAATCACATTGTCCTCTGCCATCTGCATGAGCCGCCGGTCGGCGTGGCTGTCAGCGAAGGCATAGATCCGGTTGGTCAGTTTAGCCGACGCCTCCAGCACGGAGCACTGAGGCACCTCCGGTACTACCCGGCTGTACATGGCATTTCGCTCGCGCACATGCCGCACAATCAGATGTAAGGCATTGTACAGGTCCGACATTGTCTCCACTACCTCGTCAGGCGGTACCCGCTGGCCGGTCTCATAGGCCCGCAGGCTCTCCACGCTGATACCCAGCCGCTCCGCTGCCGCTTCCTGGGTAAAACCGGCAGACTTTCGACAGATTTTGTAGATATTCCGGTATTCCTCCGGCATGGTAATCACTCCTCCCTGGGGGTACAATATTGGCATGAGGTCAGACGGCCGCCTCGAAAAGCGCCGCCTCGGGAATCTGGTCCATCCGCCCATTCTGGCGGAGGATCAGGATGGTGGGCTCGTGGCCCCGGAGGGTCAGGCGCACCGCGTTCTTGGTGACTATCTCGGCGCACTGCACCTTGTCAATGTCATAATGGTTCTCAATCCAGCGGCCAATCTGCCGCTGCTCCGGTGTGCAAAACATAAGTAACTCCTTTCTCAGCTTGCGGCCCCGGTTCCGCCCCCAGGCGGCTCGGAGCCGTAGAGGGCGTCGATGCTGCATTGCAGGACGGCGGCCAGCCGGGGCAGCTTGTCGGCGCTTGGCAGCGCCGTCCCCTGCACCCATTTGGTGATGCAGGAAGGCGACACTCCCATGGCGTCGGCCAACTGGATGCGCTGGATGCCCCTCTGCTCCATCAACTCGCAGATCCTCACCCCTTCACCCCCTCTAAATTTGGTGTTGTTCGAGACTGTTTGATGTGGTATGATAGGCTTAACCCACGGTAAAATCTTGTGGAAGTTGGCTTGCGTTTTCCCTTATCGGCGCACTGTGCCTGCATTCCACGCCTAAGAGGGTGAAACCTTGAAGCCGTCAAGAGATGAACTACTAAAGCGCATCTATGAATGTGACCAACAGGACGGTACGCCTCTCCAGATTGCCTTTAAGGATGAGCAGACTGGAGGATTTATCCCCGAGCTTTCTACGCTTCGCGCGGATGTCGATTACCTGACGCAGCATGGATATATCTTTGAGCCCTTAAGTCTCGCCATGTGCTATAATCTGTCCCTCACCGAAAAGGGTGAGGAGTATGTGGAAAACAACTTCAGGCGGCCCACTCAGCAGTCCAGTAGCTTTGATTTTAGCGGCGCCACGATCACGAATGCCGTGATCGGCGGTAATGTATCGGGGAATGAGATCGCTTTTTCTAGCACCGCCGCCCTCGCCGAGCTTGAAGCCCTGATCCGCGAAAAACCCGCCGAGGATCAAGCCTTACTCCAGGAGCTGCTCGCTGTTTTGAGGGAGATTCAGCGCTCTGGCCAGCCGGTCGATAAAGGAATACTGGCCCGCTTCTACGAGGTTCTCAAAAAGAGTTCTGATCTTCTCCTTCCGATCGGCAAGTTCTTCACGGACATCTTCCTCCGGGCTGTCTGACTTCTCTAGTCCGGTTGCCTGTGCCCACAGTGAGACGGCGCAAAAGGCCAACTGCATCATGTCCAGGATTGCCTCCTGCTGCTCCTTAAGCTGCTTGATCTCTCTGTCTTTGACATCCAACATCCAGCACTTGTAGCATTTCATTGGTTATCCCCCCTTTCCGAATTGCCCCGGGCGTTGCCGCGCCCTTGTCCTCTCTCCACCCCTATGGTAATATTGGGGCGGAGAAAGGAGGTGTTTCACATGCGAAAGACAGTGTCTGGACTTTGTCCGGAAACAAACAGCCAGCAAATGATTACCGTGACCGTAGAGCGTATCCAGCTCGGCGGCGGACTGCCGCCCAGCGACAAGGTAATCGCCTATGCCTGTTCCCATGCACAGGAATATGGGTGTAGTAGAAATGGCTCAGATGGCCGGGCATGCCCGCTGCTCCATGGTGCTGGTCACTGATCATTTCGGAGCAAAGTTGGAAACACTTGGGCGGCCTCAAAAATTGGGGCCGCCGCCCTTAACCAGTCGCCTAGGCAGGTTTTCGCATACCTACAACCCACACAGATATCACCAAATTTGACAGGTATCTCAGTTGCGGCACTTTCATGAGCGGCAACGAAATGTCTGGCTGCACAGGTGACAGCCTCCTGTGTAATTCCTATATTCGCTTCCTCTGTGAGCATATGAGCACCCCCTTCCCAGTCTGCTGGGGCGTTGCCGCGCCCTCTGGTTTACCTGTGGTTAAATCATAATCCGTAAATTTACGTATGTCAACTTAGTTCCTTAAATTTATGAATATTTGTCTGTTTCACTAATTTCTTTTATTAGAGGTGAGTTGCCCTGTGGATGTTGAGTTTTTTGTGCAAAATGTTAAAGACATTTGCAAATTAAAGGGGACAACTCCGTCCGCCGCCTGTGAAGCAAGTGGTGCGGGCCGTAATTTTATGGATAACATCAAAAAAGGAAGTATCCCTTCTGTCGCAAAAGTTCAACAGTTGGCGGATTACCTTGGTGTTACTACCAGCGAACTTTTAGGGGAAGCAATGCCTGTCCACGCTTCAGATACTGTAGACCGGATTTTCCAGCTAGTGGATAACAAATACCGTGAGCAACGAGAATTTGCAGCAGAGCTCGGCCTTCCTGCTTCAAGAATAAGTGAATGGCGGCGAAGAAAGTCCGAATCATACATGAAGCGTCTCCCACAAATTGCAGAAATCCTAAATACAACCGTTGAATATCTGCTCACAGGGGGAAAAAAAGAGCCCGCCCCCACTCCACCTCCTGATTTATGGGTTAAGTTTAATAGCCTCACCCCGGAAGGCCAGAAAGAGGTTATTGCGTTCATAGAGTTCAAACGTGGGCAGGAGTCTCAATCTTAGATCTCGTTCCCCGGGCGTTGCCGCGCCCTCTGGTTTACCTGTGGTTAAATCATAATCTCGTTTTTCGAGATTGTCAATCTTATTTTACGAGAATGCTCAAGATTGTGCAAAGCGCATAATCTAAATATCTAAGATTTAGCAAAAAGGACGGTGGGTGCATGTGAGTCCAGATCTTGAGCGCATTTTTTATCGGCTTAAAGAAATGGGGCTTGAACAAAAAGCATTTGCTCAGGCCCTGGGGACAACCGATAAAACGGTAAGCGCCTGGAAAACAGGCCGCTCAAAGTCCTACACAAAATATTTACCCCAGATTGCAAAAGTAATTGATATGCCAGTTGAATATATTTTGACTGGAGAAAAAAAAGAGCCCGCCCCCGCTCCGAAGAATGGGGATGAGCTAGATCGTGATGCCATCATGGCGGCATTCATTGGCGGGGACATGGATATGAGCCCCGAGGAGAGAGACGCCCTGTGGGATGATGTGTACGAATACGCCAGGTTCAAGGCCGAACAGTGGAGGAAAAAGAAAGATCAGGAATGAATCTTTATGAGCTCTATGATTATGCCGTGGATCAGGGGATTGATGTAGATTGGTACACCATGCCCTTCGCCAAGTCCTTCTCGATTTTCATTCCATCGCTTGACCGGCGCGCGATCGCGCTGGACCCGTGGAAATTCGAGACTATAGCGGATGAGTTCACCACCCTGGGCCACGAGGTCGGTCATTGTATGACCTACAGCTTCTATAACCGCTGGGCGGCCTGCGATATAAAGAAAAAGCATGAGAACCGGGCCGACAAGTGGGAAATCGAGCAGTTCCTTCCCCTGGACGCTCTGGAGGCCGCCGCGCACGAAGGCTGCACAGAGGTCTGGGATCTAGCCGAGCGTTTCGGTGTTACTGAGGATCTTGTCCGCAAGGCCATCTGCTGGTATAAGCATGGTAACCTTGCGGTGGATCAATACTTATGAATGTGTCCAACTTGGACACCACGACAATTTAGAAATAGGAGAGGATTTGTGTGTGGGCATTTGTAATTCTGGCGGTCATTTTCCTGATCCTTTGGCTGGTTGAAAAGCAAAAAACAAAGAGTTATGAAAATCTAAAGGCCGCAAAGGCTGCCGCAGATGCTTACGTGAATCAGAAAAAAAGTGAGGGTGACAGTTTATACGAGGCCAAACACCGCGAAGCGTTGGACTACTACTGGAAAAAGACCCAAAGCGCCGATGAACGTGTAAAAAAGGCGGAGCAAGAAGTTGTAAAGCTTGCTGAAGAAAAGGAGAACCTGCAAAAGGAATTGAAAATACTGGAGCAGGATAGCCTGTGTGCCATGGTTTCTGTTGACGCTTATTCTGACCTGAAATCTGATGAAATTAAAAATAAAATCGCTCTTTTAAAGTCTCGTGAAGATGAACTGGTGAAATCCGGGGATGCCCTTGTTATTACAAATGACAGCGCAACAAAACGTGTACTGGAGAGCCAAAAGAAGCAGATTTTGAGGTGCTTTAATTCCGAAACAGTATCTTTGATCGGGAGTGTTACCCCAAATAATATTGATAGCGTCCGCACCAAAATACAACGTTCCTATGATGCATTGAATAAAATCTTTCTAGTAGATGGCGTACAGATATCTCAAAATTTTTTCTCCATGAAGCTAGAAGAATTGAGTCTGGTCTATGCTTATATGCTCAAGGTTGATGAAGAACGTGAACAGAAGAAAGCCATTCGTGAGCAAATGATTGAAGAAGAAAAGGTCCGCCGGGAGATAGAACGCGAAAAGCAGAAAATTGAGAAGGAAGAAACTCAATTTAGCAATGAAGTGAAGAAGCTTATGGGTTATATGCAAAAGGCAAAGGATGATGTTGAGAAGCAACTTTATATAGATAAAATTCAAGAGTTAGAAGAAAAACTAAAAGCATTGGCCTCTGACAAGGAAAACGTTCTCGAACGAGAGCAAAATACTCGTGCCGGATTTGTATATATTATTTCGAACATTGGCTCCTTTGGAGAAAGTATATTTAAAATTGGTATGACTAGACGACTTGATCCAATGGATCGTATAAGTGAATTGAGTAGCGCTTCTGTCCCGTTCCCGTTCGATGTGCATGCTCTGATCTTTTCTGAAGATGCACCTGCGCTGGAAACCTTATTGCACCATCATTTTCAAAAGAGGCAGGTCAATAAAGTCAATCCTAGGAAGGAATTCTTTAAGGTGGATTTGGAAGAGATCAAGAAACTCGTTTTGGAGAATCACAATGCAACTGTGCAATTTGTTGACATGCCAGACGCAGCGGAATACAGGGAAACATTACGTATAGAGCAATCTCCAGATTTAATCCAAGATTGATATCTAGCAAAGAGCCGGGGCCGTGGCCCCGGTCTCTTAAAACGCCAATAATCGAACATTTGTATCATTTCAAGGAGTAAACGCCATGAAAATTACCGTGATGCAGGTCAACAATGAACTCGCCAGCACCGGCGTCTCCGTCTACGTGGACGGGCAGCTCCTGGGCAGTATAGGCCCCGGCGGCAGCGTCTCTGCGTCTCTGGAGGCCCCTTCTTGCCTCGTTCGGGTGGAGTGCGGCGTCTACAGCCGGGAGCTCATTTTGTGGCAGGACAGCGCCCTGCAAGTCTCCTGGGGCCTAAATCCGCCCGAGATGATTGTCAGCCACACCAAAAAATAAGGGGGCCTACTCATGCGACGTGCAAACGGCACCGGCTCCATTGTAAAGCTCTCAGGCAACCGTCGGCGGCCCTATCTTGTGAAGATCTCCGCCCGGGATAAAGACGGCTATGTGCGCCAGGTGGCGCTGAGCTACCACGCCAAGCTCCAGGAGGCCCAGGAGGCGCTGGAGGAGTATAACCGCAAGGCTGCTGCCGGGCAGACCCCTGGTGCGGATATGCTCTCCTGGACCGTAGAGCAGGTCTATGCCGCCTGGTCGGAGCGGGAGTACCCCAGGAGTGGGAAGTCCTCTGTTGCCTCCCACAAGGCATCCTGGAACCAGCGTATTTCCCGCTACGCCGCTCGCAAAATGCGCAGCGTTACCCTGGACGAGTGGCAGGCCATCCTGGACGAAGGGGAGGACGAGGGCCGCTCCCAGTCCAGCATCAATAACGATGCAATTTTGATCCGCGCATTGCATGCCTATGCTATGAAACGTGATATTATTGGGAAGGATTACTCCCGGTATTTAGATATCCCCACCGTCGACATCAAGGTCAAAAAGGGGGCGCTCAATGATCTCCAGCTTGCCAAACTGGAGGAGCTGGCGCGGGCCGGTTTTCCCGGCGCATCAGAGGCCATGGTTCTGTGCTATACCGGCTTGCGCATCAGCGAGTTCTTGTCCCTTACCCCCTTCGCTTACCGCTCCGAGGATGGCGGCTACCTCCAGTGCGGTGTGAAAAGCGCGGCAGGCCGTGACCGGATTATCCCGATCCACCCCAAGATCTCCGCCTACGTGCAACAATGGCTGTCAGCGGAAAAAGGCATGTCCTCCGACCGTTACCGCATCTCGGTGTTTACCCCAGTGGTAGAGCAGCTCGGCATACCAGAGGCCACCCCGCACTGGTGCCGTCATACCTTCGCCACCCTTCTAAGCCGTTCCGGAGTGGACGAGATCAAGGTGAAGCTGCTCCTGGGTCATTCCCTCAAGGGAAATGTCACCGCCACCTACATTCATCCCACCCCCGCCGATCTCGCCAAAGAGGTGAAAAAGCTGGCCTGACAAAATCACCAGGAATCCGCCGTTAGTAACGTATTAGTAACGAGCTAGTATCATTTTTTACCTGTACGCCTAGAGCTCCAGTCACTCCAGAGCCGCACCTGGTTAAAATTTTCTTAAATCGCCGTTCTCTTAATACACCCTGCACCCCGTGGAAGGTCAAGGGAAATTTTTTTATTTTCCATGTATATCCAAGCCCAGGCCTGTCCACAATAGGCTCGGAGGTGCTAAACAGCATGAAAAAACCATTCTTGAAACGAATGGGCGACTTTCTGGAGGGCAAGGGCTTCTACATAGTCCTGTTCCTCTGCGTCGCCGCAATTGGAATTTCGGGCTATTATCTCTTTTCCTCTCTCACCCCGGATGAGCCGGACGCCCCCGTGGCGGGCACCGCTCAGATCACCGTCACCCCCTCTCCCCGGCCCACGCCGGTGGACGCGGGCCTCATGAACCGCCCGGCGGCCACCCCTGCGCCGGAGCACACCGTCCCTGCGTCCCCGGCTGTACCGGCGGCCACGCCCTCGGCGATGCCGTCGGCCACGCCCCAGCCCACTCCACAGGCTGCCCCCACCGTCTTTACCTGGCCGGTACAGGGAGATATTCTGACGGACTACAGCCTGGAGGTGCTCTCCTACAATCCCACCATGGACGACTGGCGCACCCACGACGGTCTGGACATCGCCTCCGCCGCCGGTACTGAGGTCAAGGCGGCCGCCGCGGGGACGGTCACCGCCGTCCTCCAGGACGCCATGATGGGCACCACCGTTGTGGTGGAGCACGGCGGCGGACTGACCAGCACTTACGCCAACCTGGCCTCCGTACCCACGGTGGCGGTGGGCGACACGGTTGGCGCCGGCTCCGTGCTGGGCTCGGTGGGCGGCACCGCCATCGCCGAGAGCGCCCTGGCCAGCCATCTGCACTTCAGCATGTCGCTGGACGGCTCCACTGTTGACCCCCTGGAATACCTGCCCAACTAAATTCTTTCCCTTCCTTTCCTCCCTGATATGCAGACGGCGCAT
>OIYD01001815.1_pt1 | contig 11639 bp, 9 predicted proteins | sample 1588141 | NCBI WGS metagenome assembly OIYD01 (sample SAMN03283259) | human gut metagenome | biome: human-associated habitat; material: feces | host: Homo sapiens | place: USA | collected 2013
CGCAGCGTACCTGCCACGTTGTAAGCACATCCTCCCACCGCGGACACGGTTTCGCTGCACAGGATATCCTCTCCGCTTTTAGGCAGACGCTTTATTTTCATGATAATATCAATGATGGCCGCACCTATTACAAGGGTTTTCATGCAAATCTCTCCCTTCCCTTTTCCAGTATACGGATGTAATGGTCAAAGTCCGCATCATTCTGCTGCCTCAGGGTCCGGATGTATTCCGGTTTTATCCTTCCCATCCCTGTAAATGCCCCGCAGACAGCAGTGGCCATGGCTCCGATGGTGTCTGTGTCACCTGCCATGTTGGCACAGAGCAGGCAGGACAGGTTTGGATCCTGGGCATAGTATGCCACGGACAGGGCGGCAGGGACAGACTCAATAATACCTACCCCGGTACCCACCACATCGTAGAGCTTATGGATAAATCCCTCATCATCCCCCTTATAGGATCCGGCGATGTCCAGGCCAATCCTTAAGCGCTCTCCCAGCCTTGGACTGAAGGTCTCGCAGCCCATGCCGTAACCAATCTCCTCAATCCCAAACACATCCTCCATTACTTTCTCAAAGTCATCCTTCACAATAGCCGAACTCACAGCCTCGGCAATCATGGCAGCCCCGGCTATGGTCACATCACTGGTGTGTGTGGCTCTTGACACCAGGTAGACATATCTGGCAATGTCCTCCTTTTGTTCCGGCCGGAACAGGCAGCCGATGGGTGCTATCCTCATAGCGCTTCCGTTGGACAGCGCCTTATCCGTAATCCTGGAATCCTGGATGTTATCCCTGAAATTTGCCAGGGCCACCTTGGAGGTGGGACCCAGAATATTGTTTTCAAAGGCATTTTCCTTCTCAGCCCAGGCCAGCATCCTCAGGGCAATGTCTCTGGTGTCCGGTTCATAGTCAGTGGACTCAATGGAGTCCAGAAGAACAAGGGCCTGGCCCGTATCGTCGGTGAACTGGCCCTTCTTATAGTTGAACGCCACATCATTCTCAGCCGGTCCGTCCAAGAATCCCTCAATCCGTCCAAAAAAGGCCTTTACTCTCTTTCTTCCCCACAACTCGGCAGGCATCCCCATGGCATCGCCCAGGGCCATCCCGTAAAGGGCTCCGGCAATTTTGTCTCTCATACTGTTACCTCCTGGCAATTTATTATTACATATTGTTATTACAACTTGTATTGTTATTTGCATTATAATATTACCTGACATTCCTGTCAATATAAAATTACATTTTTATGCATAAAGACATAAAATACCACTGTTTTCTTCGATGTGTTACCATTTTTTTGTTTAATTTGTACAGACACAGCAAAACCCGTTCTGTCCTTCCCTGACCGTCTCTGTACAAAAAGGGCGCGCCATGCCGGTTTGTGCCGGTATCCCTGGAGCGTAAATTTTGTCCGCCAGGGCCTGTTTTTTCGGCTTTTTGCCAGCCGGCCCTCTGGTTGACTTTCCCTTGGTTTCGAGATATAGTATTTAAATGGCTATTTTTGAAATACGAAAGGATTGAGATTTATATGGAGAAAAACAAAGAAGCAAAAGAGGTGGACCTGGGCACGGGCAGCGTGGGGAAGCTTCTTTTTCAGTTGGCCCTGCCGGCCATTACAGCCCAAATCATCAACGTGCTGTATAACATGGTGGACCGTATGTATATCGGCCACCTGCCCGGCGAAGGCGCCAACGCGCTTACAGGGGTAGGCGTCACCTTCCCGGTTATCATGGCGATTTCCGCCTTTGCCGCCCTGGTAAGCATGGGCGGCGCTCCCAGGGCATCTATCATGCTGGGCAAGGGCAGGAAGGACGAAGCAGAAAACATCCTGGGCAACTGTACCACTGCCCTTATAACCGTGGCCGTTGTGCTGACTGCCTTCTTCCTTATCTTCGGCCGCCGCATCCTGCTGATGTTCGGAGCCAGCGGCAATACCATAGAGTACGGGTGGGCTTACATGCAGATTTATTCCCTGGGAACCATTTTTGTACAGCTGGCCCTTGGACTCAACGCCTTTATCAATGCCCAGGGATATGCCAAGACAGGTATGTACACCGTGCTCATTGGGGCCATATGCAACATCATCCTGGACCCCATTCTCATGTTTGTGTTTCACATGGGTGTTCGGGGCGCTGCCCTGGCCACCATCATATCCCAGGGAATCTCCGCTGCCTGGGTTGTCCTGTTCCTGATATCGAATAAGAGCTACCTTAAAATACGCACCTGCTTCATGCGGCCCAAAAGGGAAATTCTCATGCCGGCCATTGCGCTGGGCGCGGCCCCTTTTGTCATGCAGTTCACGGAAAGCATCCTGAATATCTGCTTTAATACCTCCCTCTTAAAGTACGGGGGAGATGTGGCAGTAGGGGCCATGACCATCATGGGAAGCGTGATGCAGTTCTCCCTCCTGCCCCTTCAGGGACTGACCCAAGGCGCACAACCTATTATCAGCTTTAACTACGGCGCCAAAAAGCTGGACCGCGTAAGCAGGACCTTCCGGCTGCTTCTGACCTCATGTATGACCTACTCAACCGTACTTTGGGCTGTGGCCATGTTTGCGCCCATGGTGTATATCCGCATCTTTACCCAGGATGCAGCCCTGACAGCCTTCAGCGAGTGGTCCATCCGCATCTATATGGCCGCGTCCCTGCTCTTTGGAGCCCAGCTGGCATGCCAGCAGACCTTTATCGCTATCGGCGACAGCAAGACCTCCCTGTTTCTGGCCCTGCTGCGCAAGGTCATCCTGCTGATACCGTTGATTTACATTCTGCCTAACATCTTTGAAAATAAGGTGTTTGCCGTGTTCGTGGCAGAACCCATTGCCGATACCATAGCAGTGTGCACCACGGTAACACTGTTCATTCTTACCTTCCGGAAAATGAAGCGGAAGTTGGGAGCTCATGCCTGACTCTATCCGAGCCCGATGATCGGAAAGCAATATCCCAAACATAGAACACCCCAAAGCCTTTCTTATCAGCTTTGGGGTGTTCTATGTATTGGATTTCCACTGACCTCACTTCTCTTTTAACCGGCTTGTCAGCTCTTTTAGCCGGTTTCACGGCCTATTGTTCCGGACAGACTGCCCGCATACCGCCCTCTACACCCGGTCGTAAATCTGCTGAAGGAACTTCACATCCTCATGATAACGCTCCCTGCCGGAATTCTCCAGCAGCATGGCAATATGGGGCTTTCTCTCCTTAACATGCTTCATAAGGGGTTCATACCGGAAAAGACCGTCACCCACATGGCGGAACAGCTGTTCCTGGCCGTCAAAGACAAAATCCTTCACATGAAGGGCGCCTATGCGGTCGCCGTAATATGCAAAAGCCCTGTCAATAACCTCTTTCTGTGCCTCCGGCTCCGCCTGTTCGGGGTGGATCAGGTTCACGGCGTCCAGTATCACCTCCACATTGGGGGAATCAATGTCCTCCAGGAACCGCTTCATCCGGGCAGGGCTGTACAGCGTGTGGTTAAATACGCCCTCCACACCTACAATAACTCCCAGCTTCTCAGCCGCAGCCACGATCTCCCTCATGCTCCTTAAAAGCAGCTGGTAGGCGTCCTCTGTATAGGATTCCTCTGTGACCCTGAAATCCGGATCCAGGCGTCCTGTCTCGGTTCCCACCATATCAGCCCCTATGATTCTGGCATATTTCATATGTTCGATAAAACGCGCCACCTCTGCCTGACGTCTGGATTCAATGGGATTGACAGGATTGATATAGCAGCCCAGCACAGCCACATGGATTTGGTTCTTCTCCAGCTCCCGGGCAATGGTCCGGGCAAAACCGGAGCTGTAATGGCCTGCGGTAAAATCATAATCGCTGATGGACTTTCCGAATGCCAGCTGGATTTGACGGATATCATGTTCCCTTACCCGGGCAAACAGCTTCTCCATTTCCATCTTCGGACATAAATCATGGCATCTCATGCCTGTATTCAGTTTCATGGACCCTTCTCCTTTGCAAACGTTTTCAATCCCTATTTTACCACGGCTATTCCCGGCCGGCCAGTCCTTTTTTCGTCTTTTTTATTTTTTTCTTTCATATCTTTTTTCTTCATATAGGCATCCATGGCATCTGCAACCGTCTTGGAATAGGCCACTGCCTCCACCACTGTCTTGGCTCCCAGAACCACATCGCCGGAGGCAAAGATTCCCTCCACTGTTGTCTCCCCCTGTTCGTCCGTCTGCAGAAGGCCGTTTCTGGTGGCCTTCAGCCCCTCTGTGGTATTGACCAGCTTGCTCTTTGGCCCCTGGCTGATGGAAATAATAACAGAGTCAGCGTAAACCTGCTCTTTTTCCCCGGAATACCCCGTCACATTGCCTTCCTCATCATACAGTATCTGCTGAAATACAGGCCCGTTGTCATTGATTTCCACAATATTCCTGCTGAACTCAAATTTAGCTCCGTCCAGCATGGCGTACTGTGTCTCGTGAAGGCTGGCGTCCGAGTGGTTCCCTCTGGCATAGAGGGTCACATGGTGGGAACCCTTTCGGATGACGGTCCTGGCCACGTCCATAGCGGAATTGCCCACTCCGATAACAGCCACCCTGTCTCCCAGGTCGTAGGCATCCGGATTGGCCAGGTAATCAATGGCAAAATGCACATTTCCCAGGGATTCTCCCTTGATTCCCAGCTTCTTTGGACGCCATACACCGGTGCCGATGAAGATGCTCTCATATCCGTCCCGGAACAGGTCCTTGATTTCCAGGGCCCCTCCTATGGTGGTATTGGGACGAATCCTGATTCCTATGGACAGAAGCTTTTTCTTATAGCGCTCCAGTATCGCCTTGGGCAGACGGAATTCCGGTATGCCGTACTGCAGTACGCCGCCAATCTTGTCCCTGGAGTCAAAGATGGTCACACTGTACCCTTTCTGTGTCAGCAGAATGGCAATTGTGATTCCCGCGGGCCCCGCTCCGATGACAGCCACCTTTTTCCCGTTCTTTGGCTGGCACCGGACGTCAATACGCTCCAGGCATGTGTCTGATATATAATTCTCTATGCTGCTCACATGAACCGGCTGCCCCTTCCTTCCCAGGACACAGTGGCCCTCGCATTGCCGCTCATGATTGCATACAAGGGAACACACCAGTGACATGGGGTTGTTGGAAAACAGCATGGCCCCTGCCTCCTCCAGTCCCCCCTCTTTCAGGGCCTTAATCATGGCTGGTATGGGGGTGTGGATTGGGCATCCCTGCTGACACATGGGTTTCTTACACTGAAGACAACGGTTGGCTTCGTCGATTGCATGAACTGCCATGGCATGATTCCTCCTCTAAACTGCTCTCATCTCATTTTTGCAGCCCCAATCATAGCACAGCCATACAGGGGAATCAACAGAGCCGGTGTACTTTTTGCAAAACAGCCCGTCGCAAAATTAACAGGACAAACCGGCAATTCTCAGGGACTGTTCTGACCTGCCCGGACCACCTGACAGCAAAATGCCCCCGGGACAGGTTCATACCTGAATCCCGAGGGCATTTTGCTGTAAACAGAGAGGGACAACCGGTATCTGTCCCTCTCTGCTCTCGTTAAATGCTTCACCCGTTAAATAAATAACTTTTAATCTTCTCCTGGCGGCTGCCGGTTTTTGCTGCCGGTTTCTCTGCCGGTTTCTGCTGCCTCTTCCTGCTACCGCTGTACGGCTGCCCTGCTTCCTCTGACCACTCGGAACACGCCGGACATCTCCAGCATCTTGGCCACATTGAAGAAAATAAAGGAATCAATGGGCCATTTCACTATGTTCTGTATGACCCTGGGAGGCAGGAGTATCATGAATGCCTGCCCGTACAGGATGCTGAGACACAGGGTATTGAGAATCACATTGCACACCAGGCAGACCAGAAAATGGGCCGCCAGCACCCTGGTCAGCTTTAATGGTTTCTTATAAAAGAAAAACCCGTAAATCAGGCCAGCCAGCATGGTCACCAGGGTCAGGCCGGGAAAGAAGGCCCCCACCGGCTTGATGAGATACTTGATGATGTCCAGCGCCCCCGCAAACAGACAGCTGACTGCGGGGCCAAACAGATAGGCCACTAATTGGTTGGGTATGCCGGAAAAACCGATTCTCTGGGTGTTCGTCAGTTCGATGCGGAAATTTACCAGGATGATTGCCGCTGCCGCCAGCATGGCGCACACAGTGATGGTCCTGACACTCTTAAGCTCCCGGGACGAGCTGCCGAACAGTTCTGCTAATTTCTTCATGATTCATTACCTCCTTTGCAGATTTCACGGACTACAAACGGAGATATACAATGGCAGGTGCAGGAACCTTTCTTCCTGGCATACAAAAAACGGCCCCGAAAACCCATCCGGTGCACCATTATGCCCGGACATGGCTTCCCTGTGCGAGAACGTGCTGTATCATTGATTTTCACACACGCTTTTGGCCGGCGTAAACCGGCTGCACATAAAACAGGCCGCTCCATCTATCTCTGTTGCAGCGGGATGCGGTATATGTACCGCAGACAGATTCCCCTTGGGAATCCTCTTTCGTCCAGCTGACAACTCCCTGTCCAGCCGGCACTTAACGCACATATACCTACTCTGCTTCTGTTTTTATTGTACCTTCTACTATACACTATATATGAAGATATGCAAGCACTTTTTTGACATCTTCCTCCGCGTTCTTCCTCCGCGGCTTATTACGGCGCTTCCCAGTAATAGGTCCCGTTCTCCAGGGTACGGATGGCAAAATCCTCATCATACAGGTATTCCAGACAGGAAAAGGTCTTGCTTATGACCATCTTAAGCTTGATGAACTCAGACTGGTCCCTGGGCACATGGTCTATACCGTAAGCCAGACACGCCACCTCCTTGGTGGTCATCCTGTGGTGGCCGTGGTCCAGGATATGCTTGATCAAATCCGTCTTATCCAGATAGGCAAAGACAATCCGGTCCACCACCCGCTTCACATCCCGGATGGGCTCCTTGTGAGCCGGAAGAATCAGGCAGTCTCCGTACTGGTGCTTCAGCCTTTCCAGGGAGTCAAAATACCCCTTAAGCAGGTGCTCGTCCGGATAGGTGGTACCCACAATGGGCACAATGCCGTCAATGACCTGGTCCGCGCAAAAAAGTATCTTATGGTTCCGGTCGTACAGCCCCATCTGCCCGTAGGTATGTCCCTTAAGCCCCACTGTCTCCAGGTCATAATCCCCATAGCTCAGAATCCGTCCCTCACTGACCGGCGTATAGGGATATCCCGGAATCTCGAATTCCCATCCCCTGTTCTCCCGGATCCTTTGGTTTACTTCCATAAACATGTTCCATATCTCCGGCGTCCCATCCTCTGTCACCCCGACGCTTTGCAGCACCTGGGGCTGGTCCTCCGTGGAGCCATGGCTGTGATTATAGTACAGACAGTCGTAACAGTGCCTGTCTTCCTGCGGATTCATGAACAGCCTTGCGCCTCTGGCCGCATACTCGCTGGCCAGGCCGCAGTGGTCATGATGCTTGTGGGTAAGGAATATATCCAGCCTGTCATAGGTGATTCCCAGTTTTCCCAGCGCCTCTTCCATGACGTGCAGACACGTCCTGCTGCGAAAGCCCGCGTCCACCATCAGGCTTCTCTCCCCGTCATTTCCCGGAATGAGGAATATCTTAATCTCATCAATGCTTTTCTGATTGCTGTGAAGCTCCACTTCAAAAATTCCCGGAGCGCGTTCCAACATAACTTCCACCTGTCTTTCATTCTGTCATTCTATAGTCATATCCGTTGTCCGGCCTGCCGCCATGTCATGGTTTCCCTGACATCCGGTCCGTTTTTTTCATCCGCCTTTTCGCTGTTCTCACCACGGACCACGCGATTACGGTTCCCATGACAATTCCCGCCAGCACATCCGTTGGAAAATGTACAAAGAGATACAGCCTGGAAAACGCGGTAAGCACCGCCAGCATCAGGGCCGGAATCCCCCATTTCCTGTTAAAAAGGAAGATGCAGACCGCTCCCTCAAAGCTCACCAGGGAATGCCCCGATGGAAAGGAGAAATCCTTTGGAACAGCGACCAGCAGTTCCACGGAAGGATCCAGCCAGCAGGGACGCTGCCTGGCCGCTATATTTTTAAGCATTACATTGCCCAGGAGAAATCCGGCTGCTATGGATATAAGCATACATCCGCCTAATATCCTGGTCCTGGGAAATGAAAAAAGCAGGACACCCATAAGGATCCAGAACCATCCGTGGTCGCCCAGAGAGGTAATGAACACCATAAGCCCGTCTACCAAAGGCGTGCGAAGTTCCTGCAGTGTATATAAAATCTGGAATTCGATAACGTCCACCTCATTTCCAGGTTAATATCCCCTGTTCATACCATTATATCCCACACAGTATTATTTTGCAATCTGTTAATATTTTAACAAAAAATGCGATTTTAGTCAAAAACCTTGCATTTTTATAAATATGTGATAAAATCCCTAACAAAATAAAGGCTCCGGAGCGTATAAATTCCGATACACCCCTCAGCCCGGAAAAGGGAGAATATAAGTATGGCAAAATCAAGTGTGAAAGAATTCCTGAAACGGAAAAATGTAAACATCACGGTGCAGACCTATCTGATTGACGCCCTGGGAGCCATGGCCTTCGGCCTGTTTGCTTCCCTTCTCATCGGCACCATCTTCGGTACCCTGGGCCAGCAGTTCCAGATAGAAATTTTCAATGTCATTGCCGACTATGCCAAAAGCGCTACCGGCGCAGCCCTGGGCATCGCCATTGCCCACGCCTTAAAGGCACCTCAGCTGGTGCTGTTTTCCGCTGCCACGGTAGGCATCGCGGGCAATGCCCTGGGAGGTCCTGTGGGCGCCCTGGTCGCCACCATTGTGGCGGCTGAACTGGGCAAGATTGTATCCAAGGAAACACGTCTTGATATCATCGTAACGCCCGGCATCACCATTATCTCCGGTGTGCTGGTGGCCCAGTTCGTGGGACCAGGCGTGGCCGGGTTCATGAACTGGTTCGGAAATCTGGTAAAGACAGCCACGGAAATGCAGCCCTTCATCATGGGGATCCTGGTGTCAGCCCTTATCGGCATTGCCCTGACCCTTCCCATCAGCAGCGCTGCTATCTGCATTGCCCTGTCCCTGGACGGACTGGCCGGAGGCGCTGCCACAGCCGGCTGCTGCGCCCAGATGATTGGATTTGCCGTTATGAGCTACCGCGAAAATAAAATCGGCGGACTGATGGCCCAGGGCCTGGGCACCAGTATGCTGCAGATGGGCAATATTGTACTCAATCCCCGTATCTGGATACCTCCCACACTGGCATCCATGATTACCGGCCCCATAGCCACCATGGTCTTCCGCCTGGAAAACATCCCGGCCGGGTCCGGCATGGGCACCTGCGGTCTGGTGGGCCCCATCGGCGTATATACGGCCATGGGCGGCGGAACCCGGATGTGGGTGGGCATCCTTATGGTGTGCTTCCTGCTTCCCGGTGTGCTGACCTTTGTGTTTGGGGAGGTGCTGCGCAGGATGGGATGGATTAAGGATGGGGATTTGAAATTAGATTTGTAAGGTGCCGGTGAACGCGTACCGGAGATTGACGCCGTGAAAAAGGCGCCATGGATTCAAATGGCAAAGCAGGGGCTAAACCAATGGTTTAACCTCTGCTTTCTGGACAGGTGTAGCGCGGAAGGTTTTGGGTGTGTTTTCCGTATTCGATGGCCTGGCTTGGACAGCGGTTGATGCATGCCATGCAGTGGGTGCAGCTTCTGCCCCAGACGGGGAAGCCGTTTTTCAGGCGGATATTGTTTAAGGGGCAGATGTTGGCGCATTTTCCGCAGGATATGCAGGCGCCGGTCGCCCGGAACTTTTTGGCGTGGACGAACATTGGGTAAAAAATGTCGTTTACAATCCCGCTGTTGATCTTGTCCTTTCGTGTTACGGGAACCTGGGGGAACGGCCTGTTGAGTTTGATTTGCCGGGCGGTTTTGTCGATTGCGCTTTGGGACCGGCGGATTATCCCGGCAGCTTCTTCCCGGGTGGGGGTGGTGAACATCGCAATGTAGTTTTCGGGCATAATTATCTGGGCGCAGCCCTGATAGCTGAGGCCCTTGGCGTCGGTTAGCTTTTTCAGATATCTGCCCGCGTTTCCAATGTTTCCGCCGCAGGTCATTACGAAGTATATGGTCCTGTTTCCGGTTAGTTCTGTTTTTTCCAGCCATTCCTGCAGAATGCGGGGAATTCTCCACGCATAGGTGGGGGCGGCCACAACCCACGGGGTGTCTGAGTGTATGCTTGAAAAGTCGCGGCTGCGTATTTTCTCTCCCAGATTCATGATATTGTCGTCTGTCTCTTCTCTGATTCTTTTCGCGGTGTATTCACTGTTTCCTGTTCCTGAAAAATATAGAATCATGGCTGTTGTCTCCTTCTGCCTTTATGGCTGTGGGCTGATATGCTGTACGCTTGTGCGGATAAGGCTGGTTAAACGGGCTGTCTCTTTCTGTTGGGTTACGTCTGCGCTTACATCGTGGTTGTTAGTTCATTAACCATTATAGCGGACAGAGGGCATGAATACAACATTGGTAAAAAAATTCATTACCAGCCATGTTCTTTTGGGGAGAGTATGGAAAAGACGGACTATCGGCATACAGCTGATGGTCCGTCTTTTGCGTCACGGCAGTTTGATTGATTTGGTTGAATCCATGATTCTCTGAAGCTCGGAAAGATCGGTGACCACTCCCTGAAGGTATTCCCTGTCTTCGTAAATCAGGTAGTTGGTCTGGTCCATAATCCAGATGTAGCCCCGTGAGCTTTGCATGCGGTAAACCATGATGCCGCAGCTGTCCCGGCCGGTCAGGCAGTCTACCTCGCCGGTAACTCTGCCGCGGTCCTGGGGATGTATCATGTTGATGAATTTGTTGTCAAACAGATCCTTTATCTGCTGCCGGCTGTAACCAAATATCTCAAGGAAACGGCTGCTGATATAAGTGAAGTCAAAGTCCTTTGTCCTGGCGCAGCGGTGGTATCCGCCGGGCATGTCGTTGTTGAGAATGTTTAACTCTGCATTTTCCCTGGCCAGAGCGCTGTTGCGCTCCCTTAACAGGCGCTGGGCTTCCATGCTCTCGGAGATGTCCGTGCATGCGCTGATGATGGCCAGGCGGCCGTCCTCCGCCTCGATGACACGGCCCTTGTCCAGGGTCCAGAACCAGGTGCCGTCCTTCTTGGGCATGCGGTAGGTGGTGGTGTATTCCAGGCCGGTGTAATATCGCGGGCCTATGTCTGCCGCCACACGCTGCCGGTCATCAGGATGGATGGTATTGACCACCTTTCCCCGGATTGCCTCCGACAGCTCCTCAAAGGTTTCATAGCCCAGCAGCTTTACCATCTCATGGTTGGCAAAATACAGAGGAAATCCTTCCTCGCAGTAGCCTCCTATCATGCCTCCGGGCGTCATCTGGGCAAAGATGGCGGCTGCGGCCCTGCGGTTCTCTTCGGTCAGCGTCATGAAGGACTCGTCCTTTTCTGATATATGTACCGCGGATGACAGGGCGCGCTGGGAGGCCTCCAGCTGCTGCTCCCTTTGCTTTTGCTGGGATATGTCGCTTATGGCCCCGTAGTAAAGCCAGTGGCCGTCCTGCTCCCTGAGGAAGAATACCCTCAGATGCATCCACATGGAGGTGCCGTCCCCCCGCCTGCTGCGCAG
>OIYD01001833.1_pt1 | contig 11560 bp, 6 predicted proteins | sample 1588141 | NCBI WGS metagenome assembly OIYD01 (sample SAMN03283259) | human gut metagenome | biome: human-associated habitat; material: feces | host: Homo sapiens | place: USA | collected 2013
GGGGGAAATAATCCTCTGTTACAGCGTTCCTTCGGCTTGATGTTGGAGGCATTGGATGATTTGAAGGAAGATGAAGTGTATATCTGCTCCGGTTCTTCTCCGGAATATGCTTTGTGGGGAGAATTGATGAGTGCTCGCGCTATGCAATGCAAAGCCGCAGGAGCTGTTGTAAATGGATACTCACGCGATACCAAAGGTATTTTAGCTTTAGACTTTCCTTGTTTCTCGTATGGTCCTTATGCGCAGGATCAGGCTCCTCGTGGAAAAGTTATTGATTACCGCGTTCCCATTGAGGTAGACGGGGTTTTGGTCAATGATGGTGATATGCTGATTGGGGATATTGACGGTGTATGTGTGGTTCCTCGTCGGATAGAAGAAGAGGTTTTTACCCGTGCATTGGAGAAGGCACGTGGTGAACGGATAGTATTGAAGAAAATACAGGAAGGTATGCGGGCACGTGATGCTTTTGACAAGTTTGGTATAATGTAGATTTAATTTGAGTTTGAAGATGAAGATAACTGATGTAAAGGTGTGGTTGGTGCAAGGCATCAAATACAATTGGACATTATTAAAGATTTATACGGATGCTGGTTATACGGGAGTAGGTGAAGCTACCAACTGGCCGGGTAGCCCTGTCGTTTATGAAGCTGTTAAGCATGTTGGACAGCGTATAATAGGTCTAGATCCGATGAGAACGGATTTTATTTGGACGAAGCTGTATCGTGACTTGAATTGGATAGGCCCGTATGGTGCGAGTATGTGTGCTATTAGTGGTATTGATATGGCTTTGTTGGATTTGAAGGGTAAGGTATTGAATGCTCCCTGCTATGAATTGCTGGGAGGAGCATATCGTAAAGATATTCTTCTGTATGCAAATTATTGGTTTACAAAAGGTAAACATAATGAGGAGGACTATGCTGCCCAGGCACGGATCGTAAAAGAGGCTGGTTTTACCGGTTTGAAGTTTGATCCGTTTGCGCATACAAACTATTTTTATGGTGAGGATTTGGCTTCTAATCTGACATTGACCCCTGCACAACAAGATTTGGCATTCAATGTATCTAAAGCTGTGCGGGAGGCTGTGGGTCCTGAGATGGATATTATGATAGAGACACATGCCATGTTGAACTACCGTATTGCCGTGAAAATGGCGGAACGTTTGGCTAAGTTGGATATCACTTGGTATGAAGAACCGGCAGGTCCTGAGAGTTCACAAACTTTGCGGGCTATGCGTGAGCGTATTCCCTCAGATGTGACTATTTGTGTGGGCGAACGGCACTATACGCGATTTGGTATCCGTTCGTTACTTGAGAAACATGTCTGTGATATTATTATGCCGGACATAACCCGTTGTGGTGGTCCTTCTGAAATGAAGCGGATGGCTACCATGGCTGAGGCTTATAATGTATTGATCGCTCCACATAATCCTAATGGGCCATTGTCTACATTGGCTTCGTCGCATGTTTGTGCCGCCATTCCTAATTTTTTCAGGCAGGAATTTATGTTTAATGATGTGGCTTGGAGAGATACAGTTATTGATCATCCCATTTCGGAAATGGTGTATGACGGGTATCTGCATCTGTCTGACAGATCCGGTTTGGGAGTAGATTTGGTTGAAGATGAATTGGAGAAACATACCGGTATCGTAGCCGATGCTCCTGATAATTTTTATATTTGAATAAGATATGGCATTTACTATTGACTTAAAAGAAAAAGTCGTACTGGTTACCGGTGTATCTTCTGGCATTGGTTTAGGTGTTGCACGCGAATTTGCTCGTGCGGGTGCTGATGTGGCGGGTTGTTCACGTAAGGCGGCAAATGATGAAAGTATAGTTACTTATGTGGAGGCTGTAGAAAGTGAGGGGAGTCGGGGGCTTTATGTGCAGGCAGATGTTACAAAAGAGCAGGATTTGGAACAGTTGGTTAGAAAGGTGATTGATACATTTGGCAGGCTGGATATTCTTGTGTCCAATGCCGGGATGAATGTTTTTGAGGGCGCAGAACATTGTGATGAAGAGCATTGGAGATATAATCTTGATTTGAATCTGGCTTCACATTGGCGCTTGGCAAAACTTTGCAGGCCCTATTTGAAACAAACGAAAGAGGGGGTTATTTTGCTAATGACTTCAAACCATGCGTTTTGCACAATTCCTGGATGTTTTCCTTACAATGTCACGAAGACGGCTATAACGGGCTTAGTACACAGCTTGGCTATAGAATGGGGACCTGAGATACGGACAGTGGGTGTAGCACCGGGGTTTATCGATACGGCAGGAAATGACACTTGGTTCAATTCTTTTCCTGATGCAAATGCTGAACGTCAGCGTACGGTTGATCATCATCCGGTAAAGAAACTTGGTACGGCAGAAGAGGTTGGTGCTTTATGTGTCTATCTGGCTTCCCCGATAGCTTGTTTTATTAGTGGAACCACTGTACTGATGGATGGAGGCCGTTCGGCATTGATGCAGGATTTTTAATAATGAAAGAATCAACATGAAAGCGAATCTACTATATCGTTGCTATGACACGATTGGAGAGGCTGTTACTTGGCTTCCGGATATGAAAACTTTGTTGTGGGTTGATATTGACAGTGGCATCCTGCATCAGTATAATCTGGAGAGCCAGAAGATGGAAGAACACCAGTTTCCCGAAATGATAACTGCTGTCATTCCCTGGAAAGGGCATGAGCATGAAATCATTTTGGCAATGAAGAATCGTCTGGTTGTTTATCATCTTGTAGAAAGAGAGTATCAGGTGCTTTTAGAATTGACAGGTCTGCATTCACAGTTGCGCACTAATGATTGTAAAGCGTCTCCGGAGGGTCGTATTTGGTGTGGAGTAATGCATTTGATGGAACATACCCGTACCGGAAGCTTGTACTGTATTAATAATGATTTGTCTTGGGTGTCAGTTCTGACTGAGCAATATATTCCAAATGGAATGGTCTGGAATAAGGCTGGTGACCGGATGTATTACATTGATTCAGGTCGTGGCTGTATCGAAGAATATGGATATAGTTGTTCAGCTAAAATAACCTGGCGACGTACAGTTGTACAAGTTCCACCGGAATACGGAGTCCCGGATGGAATGACTATCGACGCTGATGGACTTTTATGGGTAGCACATTGGGGAGGATTTGGGGTGTATATATGGGATCCCGATACTGGAAAGTTAGTAGACAAGGTAGATGTGCCTGTCCCTAATGTCGCTTCTTGCACTTTTGGCGGAATCGGGGATAGCAGGTTGTTCATAACGACAGCTTTAGACGGGCTTTCTGATATGGAACGTAGAGAATATCCTTTGAGTGGCAGTGTTTTCGTTGTCGATGTACCTAAAGTTGTTCCAGGCGAGAATCATTACCCATTTATAACTGATTAATTGAAAAATTATGCATATCTCTGTTATTGATTTGATTATCTTTTTTGCCTACTGTTTATTGATTTTATTTGTAGGACTCTTTGTTTCCCGTAGAAACAAAAAAGAAACACAGAGTGCAAAAGGATATTTTTTGGCGGGAAGAGGACTGGCTTGGTGGGCAATCGGTGCTTCTATTATTGCTTCGAATATTTCGGCTGAACAGTTTGTCGGGATGTCCGGTTCAGGTTATGCTATCGGCTTGGCTATGGCAACTTATGAATGGATTGCTGCACTGGGGCTGTTGATTGTGGCAAAGTTTTTCATACCGATTTTCCTTGAGAAGAAGATATTTACAATGCCTCAATTTCTGGAAGAACGGTTTGATAGTCGTGTAAAGTCTGTAATGGCGTTTTTCTGGCTGGTTGTTTTTGTATTTATTAATCTGACTTCCATTCTTTATCTGGGAGCGCTGACCATTGAAAAGATTATGGGAGTACCCATGATTGTGGGAGTGCTGGGATTGGCCATATTTGCAGGAGTCTATTCTATTTATGGCGGATTGAAAGCAGTGGCCTTGACAGATGTGATTCAAGTGGTATTTTTAATAGGTGGCGGATTAATAACAACTTATATTGCACTGGATACTCTGGGAATGGGGGAAGGAGTAGTACAAGGTTTTAAAAATCTTTATGTACAGACCGAAGATAAGTTCCATCTTATACTTGACAAGTCTCACCCTAGTTATATGGATCTTCCGGGTATCTCTGTTATTATAGGTGGTTTATGGGTCGCCAATCTCTATTATTGGGGGTGTAACCAATATATTATTCAACGTGCCCTGGCGGCTAAATCAGTGAGTGAAGCCCAGAAGGGAATGTTGTTTGCCGGTTTTATCAAGTTGCTTATTCCATTGCTGGTTGTCATTCCGGGCATTGCGGCTTTTGCTTTGAATGCTCCATTGGAAAAATCAGATGAAGCTTACCCTTGGTTGTTGAGCAATTTACTCCCCGTAGGCATAAAAGGGGTTGCATTCGCAGCGCTAACAGCGGCTATTGTTAGTTCTTTAGCATCTATGATGAATAGTATAGCTACTATTTTTACAATGGATATTTATCGTTCGTATATCCGTCCGCAAGTTGGGGAGGCTGATTTGGTACATGTGGGCCGCTGGACCAGCTTTATATCTTTGGTAATTGCTGTTATAATAGCGCCTATGTTATCCGGACTTGATCAGGCATTTCAGTATATTCAAGAATTTACGGGTTTTATCAGTCCGGGTGCATTAGCAATTTTCCTTGCAGGTTTCTTTTATCGCAAAGCCACAGCCAATGGAGCATTAGCAGCTGCTTTAGGAACCTTTATCTTTTCCCTTTTACTAAAATTCCTTTGTCCGGGGTTGCCTTGGATGGACAGGATGGGGATTGTCTTTTTGCTTTGCTGCGGATTGATTGTTATGCTGAGAAACCGAACACAAATTGATGTGTCTGCATCTCCGGTACGATGGTCACTTTTCCGCACTGGAAAATTATTTAATATTTTGTCTTGTATCATTATTGCCATTCTGATTTATTTCTATTGTTTGTGGTGGTAAAAAGTAGAAAGGCATTCTGGGATAAGTCTGATATTTATTTCTTTAAATCTAATAATTGTTTTGTGTTATGAAAAATTATTTATTGACGTTGATTGGATTGCTATTCGCAATCGGATTGTCTGCACAGACAGTGAAAGTTACTGGTACAGTTTTGGATGAAGGTAGGCAGCCTTTATTGGGTGTAAGTATTTTTGTGCAATCCAATAGAGCTCATGGAACTGTAACGGAATTAAATGGTAGGTTTACCATTGATGTAGCGGTAGGAGAGAAGTTGGTTTTCTCTTATATGGGATTTGTGAATAAAACTGTGCTTATAAACAAAGCTGAACATGATTTGCTTGTCATTATGGAAGAAGATAAGCAGGCTTTGGATGAAGTAGTGGTTATTGGATACGGTACGGCGAAAAAGAAGGATATAACAGGTGCTATATCTTCCGTATCGGCAGACAAACTGAAGGAAACTCCGGCAGTCAGTCTGAATCAGGCTCTTCAAGGCAAAAGTGCAGGTGTACAAGTGCAGTTAAGTGATAATTCTCCCGGTGGAGGTGTCAGTGTGCTTATTCGTGGAAAAGGTTCTATTAATCAGTCAAATGATCCGATTTATGTAGTTGATGGTATCATTATGGAAGGTACTTTGAATAATATCAATGTCAATGATATTGCCTCTATCGATATTCTGAAGGATGCATCTGCTGCAGCTATTTATGGTTCAAGAGCAGCCAATGGAGTAGTGATTGTGACAACAAAAAAGGGCGAAGAAGGAAAGGCAAGAGTGTCATTCAGTGCCCGGACCTCATTTCAGTCTCCCTCCAACTTGCCTAAAATGTTAACGGCACAGGAATTGGCTGAAATCCGTATTGAGGGGAATGTAAACTCACAAATGGATGCAAAATTCTTGGCAAATCCACAAATGAGCATAGAAGAATACCGCAGTGAGTTTAATGCCTTGAAGCAACAGTATGCCAAGGAATTACCCACATCTATGTTTTCGGATGTTGAAAGACAAACTTTACTTGCCGGTGAAACGTATGACTGGTATGATCAAATATCACAAACTGGTGTGGTTCAGGATTATACGGTTTCATTGTCTGGTGGTACAAATAAAACGAATTATTATATCAGCGCTAATTATTATGATCAGAAGGGTATTATTCAGGGAACAGGACATAGGCGTTTTAGTTTTCGTGTAAATCTGGAACAGCAAATAAAGTCTTGGCTAAAAGTAGGGGTTAATTCAAGCTATTATGATGGCGCAACTACTTATGGAGGAGCTAATATTGGAAATGGATTAGGTGCAAATCCGATGTACCCGTTTGAGATAGATGGTAAAGCGCCTTTGGAGTTACCTTACTATACGAATCCCGGACAAAGTAATCCGGTCTTATCCAAACAGATAGATAATGATGCAAAGTCCAACCGTTTTTCTATGAATGCATATTTAAAGATAGATATTACAAAAGATTTATTTTTAAAGAGTAGCGTGTCTTTGGATCAGGTGAATAATTTTTCCGGATATTTCGCTCCTTCAAACATAAAACGGGGGCAAAGCGTGAAAGGTGAAGCACAAATAAAGAATAACAGATGGACTGACGTTATGCAGGAAAATTCACTGAACTATTCTAAGTTGTTCCAAGAGGTACATAGGGTGAATGTGATGTTGGGCAACACTGTTCAGGTAAATAATTATTTTGGTAATACGCAATATGGGAATGGGTTCGCTACGAATGTAATGGGATATAATAATATCAGTTCGGCATCTGAATTTCCGGCGGGAAAGCAATCTTCCAGTAAAACCAGATGGGCCTTGGCTTCTTTTATCGGTCGATTGAATTATGCTTATAAGGATAATTATATTTTTACTTTTACAGGACGTTATGATGGTAATTCCCGCTATGCTGAGGGACATAAATGGGGCTTTTTCCCGTCAGTAGCCGGTGCTTGGCGTATTTCCGGAGAAAGGTTTATGGAAAAGGCGCATTGGCTTGATGATCTGAAATTACGTTTTGGTTGGGGACAACTGGGTAATAGTAATGTAGCGCTTTATTCATCGTTTACTAAATTATCCCCCGGAATCACAGTCGATTACCAAGGAAATTCGGTAAATACCATCCAAAATTCAGATCAGTTTATGGGTAATAAGGATTTGCGTTGGGAACGTCAGGAACAGATCAATGCAGGGGTTGATTTAGCGGCTTTTAATAACCGTTTGCGTTTTACTCTGGATGTGTATAAGAAAAACAGTAAGGATTTGGTTTTGCAAACTCCTTTACCGGTGACTACCGGTTATCTGAACATTTATTCTAATGTGGGTGAATTGGAAAACAAAGGTATCGAAATTTCTTTGGGAGGACGAATCATTGCTACCAAGGACTTTTCCTGGGATTTGGATGTAAATTGGGCAACTAACAAAAATAAATTGAAGTCCTTGTATGGAGGTATCAAGGAAAGGATGAACGACGCATCTAATCCATTAAATGCCGGTTGGTGGGTAGGAAAGCCTCTGGGTACGATATATACCTATCGATATGAAGGTATTTGGCAATGGGATGATGATAGGGTTCTAATGGATAAAATGAAAGATGGTCGCGAAGGTGGTGATACTTATTATCCTGGTGAAAACAAAATTGCCGATTTGGACGGAGATGGACAGATAACAACTAATGATAGGGAAATTGTTGGTTATACTGATCCGAAGGGGTATGGAGGGATATCCACTACTTTGAATTATAAGAATTGGACTTTGAATGTAATATTCAATTATGTGTATGGTAATGATGTTTTCAACAGATCTTATCATGAATATACGCTGGGTGCAGGCTATGGAACTCTGAACATGTTCAATGATGAACTGAATCGTTGGAGTGTTAATAATACAAGTGGTTCCATACCGAGAGCTCATTCCAATAATCTGGATAGAATGTTGATATCCAGTAGAGTTATGCAGGATGGTTCTTACCTGCGTATGAAGAATGTGACATTGAACTATCAGTTCCCTCTGAAGTGGATTAACAAGGTGGGATTGAGTAATCTGAATCTTTATGTTTCAGGAGAGAATTTGCTGACATGGACAGGGTTTAAGGGAGCCGATCCGGAATCCGTAGGTACGGGTTATGATGAGACTTATCCGAACGCACGTTCTTTCACTTTGGGATTAAATGTTAGTTTTTAAGGTTGTACAAATAAAAATACGAAGTATGAAAAAGATATATATATATGCATTGGCTGGAGTTTTAGCTTTATCTTCATGCGATGAGTTTTTAAGAGAGGAACCGGAAGATTTCATGTCTGCTGAATCTGAAGACGTAGATGAGGCATTGATTGAGGCAGAAATACAGGGAGCTTATAAGTCTACTTTGTGGTTTAAAAATGGACGTCAGGGGTTTATTGGGATAACCGGTACGGATGAGGCCAGAGGAAAAACGGTGGAAGTTAACTATTGGGCTGAACAAGGAGCGATAGACCGCTACAACACGTCATTGAATGCTGACAATTGGTTGACGAAATGGTTGTGGGACTCCGGTTATTTCGGTATATCACGTTCCAATACAGCAATTAATGCTGTACGTAACTATACAGGCAGTACGGAGGAATGGAGGCTTAGTAAAGAAGCTGAGGCGCGCTTTGTCCGTGCATTCGATTATTTTATGTTGGTACAGAACTTTGGTGGTGTTCCCTTGATTACTGAGGAAACGGTTCTTTCTGCCACTCCTAATTATCCACGGATTGATAAGGCTGAAATTTATAAATATATAATCCAGGACTTAGAATTTTGCGAATCACACCTAAAGACAGATTATCGTGCAGGACGACCTACGGTTGGTGCAGCCAAGGCTATGCTGATGAAAGTTTATATGTATGCACCGGAGTCTACCGGCATACGGAGTTATTCTGAAGCAAAACGCCTTTTTGAGGAAATAGAAGGTTTAGGCGTATATTCTTTGCAACCGTCTTATGCCGATTTATTTAAGCCGGAATTTGAAAATGGTGTGGAATCTGTTTATGAGTTTCAGTTTGAATATCCGGATGAGCAAAATCAATTTCAATATTTTTGTGGAAGCAGAGCTCTCGACCAGTTTACAGAGGGAGGTGGATTTGGTATATTTCTGCCGAGTGAGAGGTACTTGGGGTTGTTTGATGATACGGATGAACGGTTTGATGCCAGTGTCCGGACTAAGTTCTATGATAAGAATGGCAATTTGCTGACCTCGGCGGCCGATCCGGAATATATAGCTCCTCATTGCAAGAAATATGAAGATTATGATCGTGTAATGGATGCCGGAGCCAGCTCGAAAAATATCTATTTTATCCGCTATGCTGATCTAATCCTGTTATATGCAGAATGTCTTTTGGCGGAGAATGACTTGGCTGGTGCAAAGCAGCAAGTTATCCGTGTCCGTAATCGTGCAAAGGTTTCCACTCCGATTACAGCCTCAAATAATACAGAAATGCTCGACTTCATTTATGAGGAACGCATGCGTGAATTGGGGATGGAAGGTTGGAGAAGAATGGACTTGATACGTCGTGGAGCAGATTATTTTGCTGCGCAAGTTGATAAGTATAATCCGTTTGCGAAGGGAAATGTACAGCCATATCATGCTTTTTATCCAATTCCAACGAATGAAATTAATATGAATGACGGAATAGGGGCGGAAGATCAGAATGAAGGATATAAATGAAAAAAGTACAACTATGAATAAACTGTTGTTAGGATTGATTTTTACAATACTTTTGTGCGCAAGCTGTACCAATAGGGGGATGGTTGCTATAGATAATGGTATTGTAAAGCTGGAATTTGATTTGAAGCAGGGAACTTATAAAGGAATTGATGTGGAAACAGGACAAACCTGTATTTACGATGCCTCTTGGCGCGTGAATGATTTTCTTTCTACGGATGCAGACTCCATCTATTATCAGATAGAGGCAATTCAGGATTCGTTGGGAAAAGGTCAATCTATACAGGTTGTTTCAGTAAAGAAAGGACAACCGGACTTGGTTTTTAATTTTAATTTGTATGATCAGGAACCCTTTGTCATAATGTATGGTGGTATCCGTAATGGAACTTCAGAAGGTATACAGATTAAAGAAATATCGCCGGTTGCAAACGCCCGTTTGTTTTACGGAGCGGATATCTCTAAAAATTTCAAGCTTATAGACGGTGAAGGTGGAGGTTGCCCGACTTATATTCGTGAAACTCCTTCTTTGTTGTCACAAAACAACATGATACTTCATTTCGGAACTGACGATGACTTTCATACTTTGGTGGGTGGAGGTGCTTCTTATGGAGAGTTTGCCAAGTATGCCTTAATAGGAGAAAAAGAACAAAGGAAGGCTGACTTGAAGGAACATCCGGTAGAAGACTTGCAGTTGGTTTCTTATATCGATGTAGGAGAAGAGGCTGTTGGCACGGACACTGTTCAGCCGTATATTACACTTTCTTCCGGTGCTCCTTATAAGTTTGAGGGAAACATAGCCTACAAAGAGGCAAGGACTGTAGTATGGGCGGACAGGGAAATAGGCGTTAAGCTGCATAATCTGGATAAAGATAAATCCTACATTGTAGGCTTGTCGTGGTGTGATGATGCGGACAGACGAAAACAGACGGTACATCTCAAATATGGTGATAAGGAGATAACTTGTATTGAAGATTGTCGGCTGCCTTCTTTGGCAAAAGGAGAGAATGCCCAAATCATTTATTTTGAGATTCCGGCAGCGGCCAATGAACTGGAACCGCAATTATTGGTGAAACAGGCTGGTGGTGATAATGTTGTGATCAGTGAAGTACTTATTTATGAAGGGAAATTTCCGGAAGAACGCTTGAATAAGCCTGAAACGGTTGAAATTCCTGCGGCTGATTTTACCAGGTGCACCCTGAATTTATATGCATCAGATGTTATAGGTAAACTTGTGGATGCAAAGTCAGGATATATGACGGAGAAGGACCGGTTCTACTTGGATTTTGTAACTGCCAATCCAATTTATTCTGCTGAAAAGTATGCGCAGACTTTACGGATCTTACAGCAAATAAATTTGAATTACTACTATTTTCCGACAATTTGTATGTGGTATGCCATGATGCCTATTTATGGTGGAAATATTGTCATGGGGACAAATGATACTGTTGGAGCCGTAGAAGAAATGAAACGTGTAAAACTGAGTGGATTCTTAAAATATACTACCATGGGTATTCGTCTTGTACCCGATTGTTATGATGAAAACAATGAGAATGGTTGGTGGGATGATGAGCACTGGCGTTTACGTGGGAGCGGACCGCAGGGAGAAAGTATGAAGTTGAAATCAGGTCATTACCGTGCCCCTTATGATACTTCCAGGAAATGGGCACAAGCTATTTTGGATTTGGGCGGCTTGCCATTTACCTACTTTCAAACGGCGGTTCGCTCGAAAGATTATGCGGAAGCTTATCCGGAACATATGCTTTTTAATGAATCTTTTCATGAGATTGATACATTCGACTGGCTGAATAAAAATTATACGACTTATGATTTTACTGACATCGGTTTCTTGGCACACATGCGTGATGTATATCACAATTTGAACGACGCAGGTATCGTCGGTATGATGTTTGATTATCCATATACGGGGTGGCCAGTGTAT